>Ga0334894_1001920_pt1 | contig 15451 bp, 20 predicted proteins | sample GraSluR3_MG_6_FD_207225 | JGI IMG/M metagenome (GOLD analysis project Ga0334894, IMG submission 207225) | Sludge microbial communities from methane-producing bioreactor in Wageningen University, Netherlands - Granular Sludge_12_05 R3 | ecosystem: Engineered > Bioreactor > Anaerobic >... | reverse complement strand
TCAATATCAAGCTCCATAGTTACCTTATGAACCTCTTCTGTTAATTCCATATCTTTTAAAAGATATTTTTCAATAGAGGCATAGTCTTTCTTATGACAAAGCTCTGCAACCATAGATCCATCAATATCATCTATTAAAGAAACACCAATAGCTTCTCCAAACTCTTTTAAGGTTCCTCTGCTTTTTCCATATCTAAAACAAGTAATATAATCTCTTAAGTCAAGTATTTCTTTTAAAGAAAAATGTTGTATCTTTACTCTATTAATAAAGCTTCTTGTAACTAGAAAAGAAATATCAAAACTTTTAATATTAAAACCAACTATTCTAAAGACAGGATATTTTGTTTTAAAATCTCTAAAATAATTCCAGAACTTTTCTAAAAGTTCTTTTTCATTCTCTCCAATAAGAATAAATGAATCTTTGTCTTTTTCTTTAAGGCCAATAGCTATAACTTTTGAATCAACTGGGTTTATTAGCTTTTGTCTTTCCTCTTCCTCTTTTTCAAAATAACCATCAAAGGTTACAGGACATGTTTCAATATCTAAATATAAATAGTTCATATAGATATATGGTAGCAAAAATATATATCTTTATCTAAAGAGGGTATCTGGCTGAGAAAAATGTAATTATTTCTTTTTAAAACCAAATAAGTCATTATATCTATTATGATCCCCATACTCTAAAAAAAAACAAAAAATAACAACCTCATCTGTTTGAATATTATAAAGTAATCTCCAATAATTAGATAAATTTAAAATCCATAAATTAGTAATATCTTTTTTTAAATATTTAGAAGGAATTAATGATTTTTTAACAGCTCTTCCTGCTTGAGGATTATTTTTTAAAAGTTCAATTTTTGAATGTATAGATTTTAATAAAGTTTGATTTTCACTTTTATTAACCCCTTTCTTTATTTCTTGTTCTACAATAAAATTTAATTTAATATATTCCTCTTTTGCAGCCCCTTCAAAAATGACTTTTACTTCTTTCATACCTCAAGACCATCTTTAACCCTTTCTTTTAATTTATCTTTAGATTGAAAGGTCCAAACAATTCCTTTAGAACCATCTAAAATTAACCCTCTTCTTTCAAGATATAAAATAATAACATTTAATGTAGGTTTCATTACTTTATTATTTAATTTTTTTATAATCTTATATCTGGTTAAAGGAAGTTCTGATTCTTTAATTATTTTTTCAACTTCAAGAATTGTTTTTAGATTAGGATAATGAAGAATATCTTTTTTCATAATACACACTTTATTAGGTAATATATTTATACCCTAAAATATATTTAAATCTTTCTATTATCTATTGATAATTATATACTCTCCAGAAATAAATAGTTTAAAAAAATATATATCTTTATCTAAAGAGGGTATCTGGCCGAAGAAAGCTATTTACACTTCTAAAAAATAAAAACAAAGATAATTTTCTTTTTCTTTTTTTCTCTTTACAAACTTAAAATTATTCTTTAAAATATTTCTTTTACTAAAAATATTCTTAGGGTTTACATTAATTAATATCTTTTTACAACCTTTCTTCTTTAATATTTCAATTCTTTTTTTTATAAAAAAGTCCTGTATTCCTTGTCCTCTATATTTAACATCTACAGCAGTTCCAAAAAGAAAAGCAGATTTTAACCCTTCTTTTTTTGAAATATTATATTTTTCAAAATCTTTTTTTACAGGAAAAAGATATCCACACCAAGAAATAATCTTATCTTTATCTAAAATAAGTAAAAGTTTTCCTGTTTTTAATTTTCTTTCAAAATTTTCTTTACTATGTAAAGGATAAAAATCTATAGTTGTTGTTTTTGCTATTCTTTTATCAAATAAACAAAGTGAAGGAATATCTTTTTTATTTGCAAACCTAAGTTTATATTTTTTTGAAATCATAATATCATAAATTACATGTATTTTAAATAATATATACAAAAGCTATATTTTTAAACAAATCTATTTAAATAAATATATATGAAATAACTAGTTTATAATTTTTAAAAAAGTTTTCTTTATTTATATTTCTATTTTTCTTTTTAAGAGAAGAAGACTTTTAAAAAAAATACAAAAAAATATATTTATGAGTGAAACTAAAGAAAAAACCAAAAATGAAAAAAAATGATACCCACAATCCTAAAAATAAAAAAAACACTAGAAGAAAATAATATTAATTATTTTCTTTCTGGTGGATCTTCTCTTTTTTTAAGAAAAATAATTAAGAATACTAAAGATATTGATATTACTATAAAAGAAGAAGATTTAAAAAAAGCAAAAGAAGCTTTTAAAGAAGAAAAACTTTTAACATCAAATAAAAAAGCAATTACCTTCTATAAAGATGGATATGAAATAGAACTACTTTTAACTTCTGAAAAAACAGATAAACTTTCAAATGATATTCTAGAAAAAAAGCTTTTTGATAAAATTAAGATTAAAAATGAAGAAATTAATTTAATTTCTTTAAAAAATCTTCTTTCAATATATAGGTTTGTTTACTTAAGAGATGGTAAAGAAAAGCATTTTGAAAGAATTAAACTTCTTGAAAAGTTATTAAAATAATATTTTTATTTGTATAATCATACAAGTATTTAAAAACCTTTTCTTACATAATTATATTACTTATTCTTAATAATTAACAAAAAAAATAAAAGGTGATTTAAAATGACAGAAAATAGTTTTCCTTTAATAGGAGATAACTTACCAGAAATGAAAGTTCAAACAACCATGGGAGAAAAAAACTTACCAGTTGATTACAAAGGTAAATGGATTGTTTTATTCAGTCATCCAGCAGACTTTACTCCTGTTTGTACAACAGAATTTTATTCTTTTGCAAAGAAAAAAGAAGAATTTGATAAAATAAATACAGAGCTTTTAGGTCTTTCAATGGATCAAGTGTTTTCACACATTAAATGGGCAGAATGGATAAAAGATAATTTAGATCAAGAAATAAATTTTCCAATAATTGCAGATCACGGACAAATTGCAACTAAATTAGGTATGCTTCATCCAAGTAAAGGAACAAATACAGTTAGAGCAGTTTTTATAATTGACCCTAAAGGAATTATAAGACTTATAATGTACTACCCACAAGAAATTGGAAGAAATGTAGATGAAATTATAAGAAGTATAAAAGCTTTACAATATGCAGATAAACATAATGTTGCAATGCCTGAAAACTGGCCAAACCATCCTTTATTAAAAGATAAAGTAATTGTTCCTCCTGCAAAAGATGTTCAAACTGCAGAAAAAAGAAAAGAAGAATATAAAAATTCTTGCTATGACTGGTGGCTTTGCTATAAAGACATGGAATAGTTAAAAAAAATATAAAACAAAGATTTCCATATGAGATATTTAATAAAGATATTTAAAAGTAATTATTGCAAAATAGTTTTTTTAATATCTTTATTTTTATCTTATCTTCTTTTACCTAAAAACATTCTATCTTCATGGTATTTAATTTTTGGAATACTTTTTATGATTACAATATCTTTAACCATAACTTGCCTGGTTAGAAATATTAAAGAAAAAATAGTTATTGCAAGAACTTATAAAAACTCAATAATTAATATTATTCTTACAGTTCTAGGAATTTCTGCACTTCAAGTATGCGGTATTGGAGCTCCTGTTTGTGCAGCAACTGTTTCAGCTGGATTTCTTGGAACTATTTTTCCAAGTTTATTTTTAAATTTAAGCAAAGATTTTGCAATTATTATAATTATTCTTTCAATAGGAATACAAATATTTTCTTTATACTCAATGAAATGTTTTAAAGTCTGTTCTAAATAACTTTTTTAACCTGCCCTTTAGATAAATATTTAGGGTTTACAAATCTTTTTTTACCTGAAAAAGCAGAATAGTCTTCTGGAACTTTTAGATTTTTATTTTTTAATTTAATAATAGTAAAAGAGACTAAAGGATCCTTAAATTTTTTAATCTTTTTAATAATATAATCATCAGTTTTATAGAAATCTCTTAAAGAAATTATTTTTTCACTTAAAGCTTTTTTTAAAAGAGAAATAAAAAGATTATACTTATACATGTGAAGTTTTCCACCCCAATGATTCTCTGCAAAATATTTATAGTTTTTATAAAAATTTAAAGCTGATTTTTTAGTTTTAAAAATAATTTCATTTTCTACAACAATTAAATCATTTACCATTCTCTCTAAAGTATTTTTATCTTTTTTATAATAATAAAACTCTCTAAAAGTATAATCAAGCCTATCTGCACAAAGGTCAGGTGCATCTCTTTCAAGTAAAGGATAGTTTTTAAAATCAGAAATTTCTTCTAAACTGATTTTGTATTTTTTAAATATTTTAATTATTTCTTTATCTTTTTTTAAAAAATCATAAAAAATATTGTCTCCATGTGCTTCTTCTTGATTCTCTAGAAGATAATCATAAAGATGAGAAAAAGCCATGTGAGAAGCGTCATGCAAAAGACCAGCTATCTTTTCTTTTAATGGAGCATTTAATTTTTCTAAAAGAAGTAAAACACCCACACTATGTTCATATCTTGAAAACTCAATACCATAATGCCATTCTTTAGGTAAACCTTGCTGTCTAATCTCTTTTAATCTTAAAATTACTTTTGACTTTAAAAGAGCTATTAGTACAGGTTCAGTTATTTTAAAAGAACCATAGACAGGATCTTTAATAATAACATAATTTTTATAAAAAGTAAGTTTCATATAATAGATATTATACTTTAAAAAGATTTAAAAAAAGAAGTATTTTTTCTTTTTTAAAAAAAATTTATACTTCCATTCTTGAAAATAATCTACTTGCAATTACAACTGAAAAAGACATTAAAATAATTAATATAATAATACTAATAACTACTGAAAAAGAATTAATTCCAATTAAAAAATATCTAATTAAATCAACAGCATAAGTTAAAGGATTTAAAGAAGTAATTATTGAAATTGCTTTTGGAAGATTATCTAAAGGAAATAAAGCCCCTGATAAAAAAAATAAAGGCATTACTAAAAGATTCATCAGTAATTGAAAACCTTGCATATCTGTTAATTTAGATGCAATTGCAGTTCCAATTGCTGTAAAAAGAATAGCTGTAATTAACATTGCTATAATAGATAATAAAGCAAACCAAATATTAAATATCTTAAATCCAAATAATAAAGAAATTAAAAGAATAATTATTCCTTGCATAACAGCAATTGTAGCTCCACCTAAAACCTTTCCAATCATTATTTTAAGTCTTGAAACAGGAGCAACTAATGTTTCTTTTAAAAAACCAAATTGCTTATCCCATATAAGTTCAATTCCAGAAAATATTGATGAAAATAAAACACTCATGGATATTATTCCAGGAACTAAAAATTGAAGATAACTTCCTTGACCTGCTTGTTCAAAAACAGGACCAAAACCAAAACCAAAAGCAACTAAAAAAAGTAAAGGTTGTGCAAAAGATCCTATAACTCTAGATTTATTTCTATAAAATCTTTTCAATTGTCTTTGCCATAGAATATATACTGTATTCATAATTAATTCAAATTTTATTTTCTAGAGTGAAGTTTTCTTCCAAGTCTCATTCTATCAAGATTACTTGCTTCTTCTTCTCTTATGTTATAACCTGTAATCTTAATAAAAGCATCTTCTAAACTTTTTGTTTTTGTTTTTTTAAGAATGTCTTTAATATTACCTGTTATAATTATTTTTCCTTTATCAATAATTGAAACTTTTTTTGCAACTTTTTCAACTTCATCCATATAATGTGTTGTAAAAAAGATTGTTGTTTTTTCAAGTTTATTAATCTTTAAGATATACTCCCAGATATGTTTTCTTGTCTGAGGATCAAGACCTACTGTTGGTTCGTCTAAAAATAATATTTTTGGAATATGTAAAAGCCCTCTTGCAATTTCAAGTCTTCTTTTCATTCCTCCAGAAAAAGTTGAAACATAATCGTCTTTCCTTTCATAAAGTTCAACAATATTTAATAATTTTTTAATTCTTTCCTCAATTTCTATTTTAGGAACTTTATATAAAACTGCATGTATTTTCATGTTTTCATAAGCAGTTAACTCATCATCTACACTAGGATCTTGAAAAACAATACCAAAAGATTCTCGAACCTTCTTTGAATCTTTAAAAATATCAAAACCATTTAAAGAAACATTACCAGATGTTGGTTTTAAAATAGTTGTAAGCATTTTTATAGTAGTTGATTTACCTGCACCATTTGGGCCTAAAAAAGCAAAAATTTCTCCTCTACTAACTTCAAGAGAAATATTATCAACAACAGTATTTTTACCATATACTTTTGTAAGATTTTTAATTTTTATCATAAGTAATCATTTTAATTAATAAAATATATATGAAAAAGAATATATTAATACCTATTTAAAAGAATTAATGATTCCTCCACCTAAACAAATCTTTCCTTTATAGAACACACAAAATTGCCCAATAGTTACAAATTTTTGCATTTTTTTAAAAACAACTCTCAAGGTTTTATTTTTTAAGTTAGGATAAACAACAGCATCTTGTTTTTCTTGACCATACCTTATCTTAACTTTTAATTTTATTTCTTTTTCTTTTAATATTTCATTTCCAGAAATAAAACTATAATCAGTAACAACTATTTCCTTTGAGAAAAGAGGAGTTTGCTTTTTTGTAACATAGATAATGTTTTTATCCCTATCAAAATCTTTTACAAAATATTTTTCAGGAAAACCTAAACCTTTTCTCTGTCCTCTAGTGTAAAACCATAAGCCTTTATGCTGTCCAAGATATCTTCCTTCATCATCATAAATAGGTCCAGGATTTTCTCCTAAACTTTCTTTAATAAACTCTGTTAAAGAACTTCTATGTGCAAAACAAAAGTCTTGACTTTGTTTCTTTTTAACAAAAATATCTAAGTTATTTTCTCCAGCAACAAGACAAACTTCTTCTTTTGTAAAAGAAGAGACTGGAAACTCTAATCTTTTAATCCAGTCTTGTGGAAGCATGGAAAGCATATATGTCTGATCCTTAAACTTATCTTTTGGTTCTATAAGCTGATAAGTTTTAAGTCTTTTGTTATATCTTTTAGATGCAAAATGACCAGTTGCTATTTTTTCTATACCATGCATATCTGCCCATTCTATTAAATGTTTTATTTTATGCTCTAGGTTACAATGAATACATGGGTTTGGAACTCTTCCGTTCTTTAATTCTTTTAAAAAATATTTTACAACAGTTTCTTTAAATTCTTTTTTAACATCATAGATATGGTGCTCTATTCCTAGGTCCTTACAGACTAAAGAAACTAAATTTAATGAATCAATTGTACAGCAGGCGTTTTCTTTATCAATATTTTTAGGACTATCCCATATAGGTAAAGCTAAAGATACAGCTATAGGTGTATATCCTTGTTTTTTAAGTAAAACAAGAGAAACCATAGAGTCAACTCCACCAGAGACTCCAACAACAATTCTTTTATCTTTTTCCATATTTAAAAAAACCTTATATCTTTAAATAAACTTTCATCTTATATACTATTATAACAAAATATTTGAGGTGAAATTAAATTATGACATATGAAGAAACATCAAAACTTTCTGAAAAAACATTAAACCTTAGAAGAGCAATTGATTCTTTAAGAGAAGAGCTTGAAGCTGTTGACTACTATCAACAAAGAGCAGATGCAACAAATGACCCTGAACTTAAGAAAATCTTAGAACATAATAGAGATGAAGAAAAGGAACATGCTGCAATGCTTATTGAGTGGCTTAGAAGAAACGATTCTCGTTTTGAAAAAGAACTTAAAGACTATCTTTTTACAGATAAAGAGATAGGACATCACGAATAGATTTTTTTAAAAAAATCTTTTTCTTTTTTCTTTTTATTTTGTTTTTAAAAAAACTTAATTCTCTTTTTCCCTTAAAACAAAAACTATTCTCTTGAATAATAATTTTCAAGTTCCCTTATCTGGTCAACCTTAAACTCTTTTGTCATATCTTCAAGTAAACTTACCTCTTGAGGAGTAATGATTGGTTTTTTAAAGTTTGCAAAATCATCATATGCTATTCTTGGGCATGCAGTATTAACATAACAATCTATCTTCATACCTAAAATATATTCTTCCTTTACATAATCTGATGCAAAGAGATATACTTTTTTACCTAATTTTTCTAACTTTTCTTGAATATGTCTTGCAAACCTTAACCTAAACTGTCCATGCTTTGAACTTACTAAAATACCAAAAGTTTTAGAAGTTAAAGCTTTTGCAACTAAACCATATCTCTGTCTTACAAATCTATCGTTTATCTCTAATTTTGTAGTTTCTCTTAAAATAGGGTTAATAACATATATATCCCTTTCCTCAAAAACAAAGCCTAAGTTGTTTGGATGAAAGACTCCATCTCCTATGTAAATAATAGGGTTTTCTTTATCAATAATGGTTGAAGAATCACAACCTAAGACCATATGCTTTCTAACATGCATTGTTTCTTTAGAGTCTAAGACTTCTATTCCTGAAGAAATTAATTCTTTTTTAATTTCTAAAATATCATCTAAGAAATTAGTTGTTGTAACTAAATTTATTTTTTTTAGATTTAATTTTTTAATTTCTGAAAATATAAACTCTTTTTCTTCTTTTGAAAACAAATAACCAACAGGTACAAAATAAGTATTTATAAGTGGCTTGTTCATATAATTATGTCCAAAATGAACTAATGACTTACACCCAAAGTCAATAGCTTCTTGGTCTTTAATATCACAAGCACCAAAGCAAGGATCTACAAAAAGAACTGGTTTATAGTCTTTTAGTTCTTCAAGCATTTCAGTTGCATATTGTTTTAAGCCTTCAGGTATCTGTATAGCTAAAGGAGAGTCGTTTTCTACAGTTAATTTTTCTTTTAGTTTAGTTATTTCTTTTAATATTCTTTCTTCATACATATAATTATCACTTTTTAATATATATTTAAGGGATAAAAATGTTTATAAATATATGATAATTAACTCATATATTCTTATACTGAAAGAATATTTTTAAGAAAGAAATAAATACTAAAATAATCTATATTATATAACACTTATAACAAAAAGATTAAACAAAAAGAAAATGATAAACTATGAAATCAATATTAATGATAATAACAATAATTTTAGTCTTTTTTGCAATATACTTTTTTGGACTTTATTTTTCAATAAACAAATTATATTTTTATTTTAATATAAAGCCTCTTTTAAACCCATTAGTGATATCTTTAGTTATCTTTGGTTTAGTTTTTTTAAGTAATTTCTTGCAAGAAAGGTTTAGTAATTATTTTACACAAGGCCTATACAATGGTGCATATCTTTTATTTGCCTTAGCCTTGATGCTTGTTTTTGTAACTGTTATCTTAGAGGGAATAAAATTTATCTTTAAAATAAATATCTTAAACCAGACTTTTGGTTTTATAATAATTATAGTTACTTTATTGTTATTTATCTTTTCTTTTATAAATGCCTTAAGCTATAATCAAAAGGAGATTGTTATTAAGAGTGATAAGATATTAGAAAACACAAATATTGTTCATTTATCAGACCTTCATCTTTTTGGTATTAACTCTAAACATAGGTTTGAAAATGTTTATAAAAAAACAATTAAGAACAATCCAGACTATATTGTTATTACAGGAGATTTATTTGATAGACCAGGAAAAATATCTTTAGACACTTTAGAGATTACAAATAAAAGTAATATACCTGTTATCTATGCTCATGGAAACCATGACCTTATGTATGGAGAAGAAAATGTTTTAGATATTTTAAAAGATAGTAAAGTTATAAATCTTGATACTGATGTTTATAAAGATGAAAAAAGAAACATCACCTTTAGTGGTGTTAGGTATGATAAAACAAATGACTTTCTAAAAAAAGAGCTTTCTAAAATAGAAATTGATTCAAATAATTATAATGTTTTATTATACCATGAACCAATTGATATTCCTGTAGCTTCTTCTAAAAAAATAGACTTAATGCTTTCAGGCCATACTCATGGTGGACAGGCTTTTCCAATAACTCTTTTAGTTAAAGCAATGTATCCTTACTATAGAGGACTTTATGAGTATGAAGATATGAAAATAATTGTAAGTCAAGGAACAAACTTTTGGGGTCCTAAAATACGTTTAGGAACAAGAAATGAGATAATAACTATTAAACTTGAGAAGATATGAATGAACATTTAACAGAAATTAAAGATTATCCTAGAAGCTTAAAAGAACTTGCAAATGAAGTTGGTTTTTTAAGGTATAAAGAAACAGCTGAATTTTTAGAATATCTAAAAGAGAATATTAAGGAACAATCAATTGCTGATTTTAAAAGGGATAGAAAAAAGTTATCCCAAAGATTAGAAGAATGTTCTAAGCATTTAGAGAATGCAAGAAAAGAAATGGAAGAAGCTTGGAATATCTGCGAGCCTTATATGAAATAATTTTTAAAGAGATTATCCAAATAATTTAACTAGTTCTTTTTTACTCATTTTTTTAAAACCATATTTTTTAATATGTTTATTTTGAATATCATTAAGCTTTTGTATATATTCTTCTTTAAGAATAGTTTTAGACTTAATATTGTTTTTCATAATTTACTACACATTTATATTAATCTTTTAAAAAACTTTAATTTCTTTTTTTTGCATCATATTTAAATTCGTAAGCATCCTTTAAAAAACTTTTAATTTCTTTAGATTCTTGATAAGTCCATTGGAAACCTTTTGGACCATAAATAATCTTTCCACTAATATACAAATAATCAAGTGCTATCTTTAAAGTCTTAAACATTATTTTTTTGGGAAGATTCTCCCTTAACTGAGTTATCTTTATAGGAATATCATTGTTTTTCTTAAGATAATCTTCAATCATTAAAACTGTACTTAAGTTAGGATATCTTACACTAAAGTCAATAGGTTTCAATTGATTCTTTTTAGGTTTCATAATAGATATTAATAAGTAACAAAAAATTTATAAATATAAATAAAAAATTAATAATTTTCTTTTTGTTGATAAAGAAGAAATGAAACAAAAATCTTTATCAAACTTTTTTTAAAAAAGATTAATATTCACAATCTTGCCAATAAAGGCTTTCTATTAAACTACTTATATCAGAATTAAGCTGAGAATCAATTTTTAAAATTAAAATCTGTGCATCACAATCATCTTCAACTTGCCCTCCAAAAGAAAAGGTTAAACCACCAAGAAGGAAACCGCCTTCAGAGGATGGTGCTACTGAATATATATAATCTGAGCTTTTTCCTCCAATTATTTTTTCTTTTAAAGAGTTTCCTGAAAAATCTGTTTTTAAAAGATAAATATCTTGACCTCCAGCACCGAAAGACTCTGTATACCCTAAAACCAAATAACCACCATCAGAGGTTTCTAAGACTTGGGTTGTAGATTCCCAACTTGAACCACCAAAGGTTTTGTTCCAATCAAGGTTTCCTGAAACGTCTGTTTTTAAAAGATAAATATCATGATATCCAGCACCGAAAGAAGATGTCCTACCTAAAACCAAATAACCACCATCAGAGGTTTCTATGACTTGAGTTGGTTCTTCAGAACTTGAACCACCAAAGGTTTTGTTCCAATCAAGGTTTCCTGAAACGTCTGTTTTTAAAAGATAAATATCTTGACCTCCAGCACCGAAAGAATATGTTTGCCCTAAAACCAAATAACCACCATCAGAGGTTTCTAAGACTTGGGTTGGATAGTCACTACTTGAACCACCAAAGGTTTTGTTCCAATCAAGATTTCCTGAAACGTCTGTTTTTAAAAGATAAATATCAGAACTTCCAGCACCGAAAGAATTTGTTCCCCCTAAAACCAAATAACCACCATCAGAGGTTTCTAAGACTTGGGTTGTAGAATCACTACTTGAACCACCAAAGGTTTTGTTCCAATCAAGGTTTCCTGAAACGTCTGTTTTTAAAAGATAAATATCAGTACTTCCAGCACCGAAAGAATATGTTCTCCCTAAAACCAAATAACCACCATCAGAGGTTTGCAAAAGAGAGTTTGGTTTTTCTAAAACATCATCACTTAAACCTCCAAAAGTCTGTGAAAAAAGAGAAGGTGTTTTTCCAGTAGAGATATTATTTAAAGGAATATAATAACCATCAGAAGTATATAGCTCCATATTAAATTTTCTTTCAACAGGAACTGGAATTGATATTTTTTGAGAAAAATTTCTTTTTATTGTTACTGGTGTTTGTAAATTATTCATTTTATTTAATAAAGGATGATTGTTTTCTGAAAAGATTTTATAACCAGTTATTTCTAGATCTTTATCAAAAGTACTTATATTTTTAAAAATTAAAACACCATTATCTAAACTTTGAAAAGAAAGCATTATAGTTTCATCTGCTTGTTTATAAACATTAGTTGTTTGATCTAATGAAGAGGTTGTAAAACCTTTTCCCCAAGAAACAACTATTCCTATAATAGCAACAGCAACAACTACTAAAAGAATAGTTGCTATTAATGGGCTTATAGCTTTTCTTTTTTGAAATTGCTTTTTTAAAAAAATATTTTTTATCATAAATGAAATTAATCTCTATAAGTATTTTTGTAAATAGCTATAAAGTAAATAGCTATAAAGTAAATAGCTATAAAGTAAATAGCTATAAAGTAAATAAAAAAGAAGTAACAAATATTTATAAATAGAACTATTTTCTAATATCTTTCTTTCTTAAAAGCCTATTGTAAGTTATAGCAAACCTATGAGTCTCATCTCTTATCCTCTGTAAAAGCTTTAAAGCTTTTGATTTTCTTGAAAGCTTAAGAGGAATTAAATTATCTTCTAAAAAGATTTCTTCTTCTTTTTTTGCAAGAGAGATTAAGTTTACTTTTTTATAAAGGTTTAAAGAATCAATTGCTTTTTTAGCAGAAGATAATTGCCCTTTTCCACCATCAATAACAATTAGATCAGGAAAATCTTTACCTTCTTTTAAAAGTCTTAAATATCTTCTTTTAACAATCTCTTCAATTGCTAAAAAATCATTATTTCCTTCAAAAGATTTAATCTTAAATCTTCTATATTCTTTTTTATTTTCTCGCCCCTCTTTAAACTGAACCATAGAGCCTACAGTAAACTTTCCTGAAAGATGAGAAATATCAAAACATTCAATAACTTTTGGAATTTCTTTTAAAGATAAAGCATTTTTAAGTTCTTCTAAAGCAAAAGTGTTTTCTAAAAACTTAATCTCTATGTTCTTATATGCAAAATCTAAAAGTTCTTTCTTTTCTCCAGTCTTTGGAACTATTAACTTTATTTTTTTATTTTTCTTTTTAAAATAATCAATAGTTGATTGTTCTGGAAGATAAGGTAAAATTATTTCAAGAGATTCTTTCTGTTCTAAATATTTATCTAAAATAAAATCATCTAAAATTGTTTCTTCTTCAAAAACATCTAAAGTATATTCTCTTTTGTTAACTAAGATTCCTTTTGAAATATTAAATATTACAAAATAAGCTTTATCTTTATGTAAAATATAATTTACTAAATCTTGATTATATGTTTTTGTTTTTTCAACATTTTGTTTTAAAGATAAATAATCAATGGCATTTATTTGATCTCTTAAAACTAAAGCAGATTCAAAATTATTTTCTTTTGAAAAAATTTCCATTCTCTCTTTTAAACTTTTTAAAACATCTTCAGTTTTTCCTTTTAAAAGAGAAGAGATTGTTTCAATAGTTTTAAGATATTCTTCTTTTGATATTTTATTTATACAAGGAGCAGAACATTGTCCTATATGGTATCTTATACAAGGTGTTTTAGGTAAAGTTTTACATGTTCTTAGTTTAAAATATTTATTTATATATTTTAAAAGATTATCTCGCTTTTCTGCAGAAGTAAATGGTCCAAAAGCTATTTGATTTTCTTTTGGTTTTTCTCTTAAAATAAATAATCTTGGGAAGGCTTCTTTGGTTAAGGAAAGATAAGAGTATTCTTTTGAGTCTTTAAAGATGATGTTGTACCTTGGTTTATGCTTCTTAATTAAATTATTTTCTAAAAGAAGAGCCTCAAGTTCGTTTTTTGTAACTATAAAGTCAATTGAGGAGATGTTTTCAACTAAAGCCCTAGTCTTTGAATCTAAATCTTCTTTTGTAAAGTAGCTTGTAACTCTTTTTTTTAAGTTTTTAGCTTTACCTATATAGATTATCATGTTATTTTTATCTTTATAAAGATAACAACCAGGGTCTATAGGTATTTTTGATAGGTCAAGCATAAATATATAGTTAAGAGAAACATTATAAAAATAGTTATCTTGGTCTTTTTGGTCTCTTTATCATTGGATAACCTTTTGAAGGTTTAATTCTTTTAAATTTAAAATCTTTAGAAAATAATCTTTTAAGAAAGCTTTCTTTTTTTGCCTTTTGTTTCTGTTCTTTTATTTTTTTTACTTTGTTATTCTCATTAGCTTTTTCTTTTTTAACTTCTTCTTTTGGTCTTAATAATTTTAAATCTTTTTCTTTAATATCTAAGACTTTTTTATTTTTTGTTTTTCCTAAAAGATAATTAATTTCAATATAAAGACCAGCTTTATTTCTATTTGAAACATTTCTATGAAGATATAGTTCTAATTTTTCATTAGGTGCATAATAAAGAGCATAATTTCCAAAAGGAATCATTTTTCCATTTTTAGTATGTTCAAAACCAAATTGAACCATAGGCATAAATAAAGCTTTTCCTTCTTTTATTTGTGTATGCCCTTGAATGGATAAAAATTGAGAAGATCTATTATTAGTGTATTTAAGACCAGAAGAATAAACTCCTTCTTGAAATTTAAAATCTAAAATTCCTTCATAACTTGTAATTTTTCCTTGATCTATTTTTATTGATGCTCCAGCACCTATTTTTTTAGAAGTAACTGAAGATTGTAAAGAGGTTTTATCTAAAGGTTTAATATCTTTTAAAACAAAATTTGAAATTTCTTTTGAAAAACCAAGTCTTACATCTAAAGGTGTTTTTAACAGTTTTGATAAATAAAGAGTTGAATAGATTCTTGCAAAAGTTAACTCTGGAACTAATTTTCCATTTAAATAAAGATTATTTTTTCCAACTTCAACTGCAAAGTTATATTGATTATCTTTTTTAAATTTTTTTCCAAACCTGTATTCAAAAGCTTGTTCTAAAAATTTTTTAGAAGAAGAATCTGCTTCAAAACCATATGTTTTTGAAGAAAAAACATGTCCTTCTTTATAGATTATAGGATTTAGTTCAGTTGGGCTTATAAACTGTAAAGATTGAGCAGAGATTTTTTGAGAACCAACTAAAATAGAACCAGAAACAGCTACAGCTGTTAAAATTTTCTTTGGATCTTTTAAAAAAGATTTAATGAATGATACTGGTTCTTTAAATTGCATGATTAATTACTTATTTATATATTATATATAATATATAGAAACAGACATTTAAATATTTAATGCTTTATTTTATTTAAAAATAGATATAAATCTTCAAAAATATAATA
>Ga0334894_1001906_pt1 | contig 15591 bp, 16 predicted proteins | sample GraSluR3_MG_6_FD_207225 | JGI IMG/M metagenome (GOLD analysis project Ga0334894, IMG submission 207225) | Sludge microbial communities from methane-producing bioreactor in Wageningen University, Netherlands - Granular Sludge_12_05 R3 | ecosystem: Engineered > Bioreactor > Anaerobic >... | reverse complement strand
CCTAAAGTAGGAAGACTTAGCTTCAAGGAGGTGAACTACGACCTCTATCTGTACAACAATTATCTCACAAGATTAGTGAGATAGAAAAGAACATACAGTAATTAAACTGTAACTATATTATACGAGGGAGGTAATGAAGCTTATAGCCTCAAATCCAGGAACCATATCCTTTGCGGGGGGACTGCCGGATCCTGACCTTTTCCCTAGGGAAGAGATGAGGAAAGCAACGGATAAGGTAATGAGAGAAAGCCCCCATGTGGCACTTCAGTATGGTCTTACCCTTGGACGGATATCCTTGAGGGAAAAAATTGCCGGACTGATGAAAAGGGAGGGTGTGGAAGCAGAGGTTGAGAACATAGCTGTCACAACCGGTTCACAGCAGGCCATTACCATTGCGGCAATGATGTATATGGAAGAGGAGGATGTGATTATTACGGAAAATCCTTCATACCTTGGAGCCATATCAGCCTTTAAACCTTTTTCAACCAATATAATTGGTGTTGACGGTGATGAGGAAGGAATGATGATCGACCAGCTTGAACAGGCCATAAAGAGGACACCCAAGGCTAAACTTATATATGTAATTCCAAACTTCCAGAATCCCACAGGGAGGACATGGTCATTGGAAAGAAGAAAGGCACTGCTGGAAGTGGCAAAAAGACATGATCTTATTGTACTGGAGGACAATGCCTACGGTGAAGTGAGGTTTGAAGGTGATCGGATACCATCCATCAAGTCCATGGATACTGAGGGGAGAGTACTATACTTCGGTTCCTTTTCAAAGATACTCTCACCTGGATTAAGAGTCGGATGGGTATGCGCTGACAAGGGAATAATTGGAAAATACGAACTGGTTAAAAACGGAATGGACCTGCAGTCAGCTGAACTTGCACAAATGCAGGTTGATGGGTTTCTTGAGAGCAATGACCTGGATGAACACATTGGAAAAATCAACAGTGTGTACAAAATGCGCCGTGACCTGATGTTGAAAACCATAAAAAAAGAATTTCCTGAGGATGCCAAGTATTATTATCCCAAAGGCGGAATGTTTATATGGGTGGAACTGCCATCTCATATGAACACCAGGGAACTTCTACATAGAGCCATAGAAAGAAAAGTCGCCTTTGTACCTGGAGGATCTTTCTATCCTGAAGGAGGCTGTGAGTCGTCCATGAGACTAAACTTTTCAACTATGCAGAATGAAAAGATAGTGGATGGAATCAAAATATTGGGAGAGCTGCTGAGGGAAAGCATATAGTGAGGAGCAATCCTGGAAAACATAAGGGGAGGAATTGAAATGGGTGAAAGAGCAACAACTGAAAAGAAAGGAATGGTCTTGACCACGCCAGAAAGATGCAAACACTGCGGTCTTTGCCTTAAAGCATGTCCCAAGGATGCCATATCCTTTGCTGAAGACATTAATCAGGCGGGATATCAATATACCGTGATTGACCATGAAAAATGTATAGTATGCGGAATGTGTTATGTAACTTGCCCTGATTTTGTTTACGAGATCAAGGCATATTAACTAGAAATGGAGGGAATGTAATGTCAGATATGATCAAAGGAAATGAAGCTATAGCAGAAGCGGCCATAAGGGCAGGTGCAAGGCTCTATGCAGGGTATCCCATCACACCATCCACGGAGATTATGGAATATATGTCTTGGAGGATGGAAGAGGTGGGAGGTACATTTATTCAGGCAGAGTCTGAAATTGCCGGAATAAACATGATCATTGGAGGAGCTGCTTGTGGTGTAAGGTCAATAACTGCATCATCGGGACCAGGAATAAGCCTCAAGCAGGAAGGAATGACAACCCTTTCGGACGAACAGCTACCAGCGGTTGTTGTAAATACGGTTAGATATGGAAATGGGATTGGGACACTTCTCTCAGCTCAGTGTGATTACCATAGGGAAACAAGAGGGGGTGGAAACGGAGACTACAGATGCATCGTTCTTTGCCCGGACAGCATTCAGGAAGCAGTTGACTTGACTGTACTTGCCTTCGATTTGGCCGAGAAGTACAGGATGGTTTCGGTTCTTATGACAGAGGGAGCTTTGGCGCAAATGATGGAACCTGCAGTAATGCCTGAAATGAGGGAAACAAAGAGATTTCCTTGGGGATTTGATGGAAAGTATACCAATAAGAAAATTGGGATATTTGAAAGAAACAGCCTGACAGAGGCGGTTGAACTGAATGAAAAATACAGGTCAGTCAAGGAGAATGAACAAAGGTGGGAATCCGGATACCTTGAGGATGCAGAGTATGTTTTTGTATCATATGGACTTCCTGGAAGATCCACAATTGGTGCTGTTGAAGAGCTAAGAAAAGAAGGCTGGAAAGTAGGATTCATAAGGCCCATAATCGCCTGGCCCTTTCCGGAGAAGGCCTTCATGGAAGTTAACCCTGAGGTCAAAGGATTTGTCACAGTGGAAGCAAACGCCACAGGTCAAATGGTAGAGGATGTTGCATTGACCGTCAAGAAGATATTAGAAAAAAATGTTCCAGTCTATTGCAATCCACATGTATATGGAGTCCCAGCAATCGGGAGTATAAAAAAGGACTTCCATAGGCTTGTATCTGGAGAAATTAAGGAGGTATATTAATGGCAATTTCAAGAAAAGTTCCTGAACTGATAGACAAACAAAATGGGTTTTGCCCTGGTTGTGGTCATGGAATAGTGACAAGGCTCATAGGCGAGTGCCTACAGGAGCTTGGGCAGGAGAACAATGTGATTTTCGGTATAGGAGTAGGCTGCTCAAGCCTTTTGGGTGCGGTGGTTCAGGCAGACAGACTTCATTGTTCCCACGGTCGAGTAGGTGCTGTTGCTACTGCCATGAAAAGGGTAAACAGTGATAACCTTGTAATCGCATATCAGGGAGATGGGGATGCGTACAGTATCGGAATAGGTGAAACCACCAGTGCAGCCTATAGAAACGAGAGATTCACCGCTATCATCATAAACAATACCAATTATGGGATGACCGGGGGACAAATGAGCAATACAACCATGCCAGGTCAAAAAACTTCTACAAGTATCCATGGTAGGGATTGTTCAGTTACGGGAATGCCAATAAGATTCCCCGAACTCGTTGCCACACAGTTTAATCCTGCCTACTCAGCCAGGGGAAGTGTCCATAATACAGTAAACATAACCAAGACCAAAAAGTATATCAAGAATGCCTTGGAAGCACAGATAAACAAAGAAGGCTATTCAGTTGTGGAAGTGCTTTCACCATGTCCAACAAACTGGGGATTAAACCCTGTGGATTCCATGGAAAGGATTGTAGGGGAACTTATACCATACTTTCCACTGGGTGAGTTTAAATCAAGGGAGGCGAAATAAATGAAAGAAATAGTATTTGCAGGCTTTGGTGGGCAGGGAGTACTAACCGCAGGTCTTCTATTGTCACAGATGGCCCTCTACAAGGGGTACAAGGCCACATGGATGCCTCAGTACGGGTCAGCTATGAGAGGCGGCACAGCAAACTGCACCGTGAAGTTTGATCAGGGAAGAATATACAATCCATCAATGGAGCAGCCCGACATTGTACTGGCAATGAATCTACCTGCCTTCAACAAGTTCATAGGAACAATCAGACCCGGGGGAACAATTGTTGTGAATTCAGATATGGTGGAGATTCCACAGGATGTCAGAGAGGATATAACTGTAATTGAGGTACCCTGTCTGAAAATGGCAAAAGAGCTGGGCAACATTCAGAGTGCCAATATAATCATGGCTGGAGTCATAGTTAGGGAAAGCGGTTATTTCAGCGAGCAAGAGGCAATAGATGGAATGAATGACATGTTCCGGAAAAAAGGGAAGGAAAAATTCGAGCAGATCAATACACAGGCTCTTAAATTAGGCTTTTCTTACACTCAGAATTGACCTTGTAAACAGCCAGAAAAAATATACTTAAGAGGAGTGATCCTATGTCTAGTAACAAAAGTAATGCAATTCTTGGAAGAGGAGACCTGGTGGCAATGGCCATTGGTAACGTGATCGGAGGAGGAATAATGTCTCTCCTGGGCATAGCAATAGGTCTTACTGGAAAGTCCATTGTAATTGCCTTGATGGTATGCTCTGTTATGGTTCTGCTTTCTTCTTTGCCTCAGATATTTTCGGCAGCTACCATAAAGATGAACGGTGGCTTCTATACTCAGGCGTCCCTGTTTGGAGGTAAATGGTTTGGAGGGGTATATTCTGTAGTGTTCATATCATACTTCTTCAGCGCATCCCTATATGCCTTGGCATTTGGAAGCTATGTGCTAAGCTTTATTCCCGGGGCAAACATACAGCTTGTGGCCATGATTGTACTGACTGGACTTGTCATAATAAATCTCTTGGGGGTTCAGGTGGCAGCAAAAGCCCAGTACATGATGGTGATACTTCTTACAGTTGCACTTTTGGCATTCGGTGGCTATGGAATATTCCATGTAAAGCCGGACTTCATGGGTGGTCCTGATTTTATGCTTAATGGATTTTCGGGGATAATGTCAGCAGCTGCATTGATGAGCTTTGCAACAATTGGATCAACATTTATTGTAAATTTCAGTGGTCAATGCAAGAATCCCACCAAGGATATACCATTCGCAATAATAGTAAGCACCATAGTGGTTACTGGACTGTATGTTCTCGTTGCAGTTGTCGCTGCAGGGGTTCTTCCGATTTCTGAGGTTGCTGGGAAATCTCTTGCAGTTACGGCCTATGAGGTGCTTCCTTATCCGGTTTATATTTTCTTTATAGTATTTGGAGCTATGACGGCACTTGTCACATCCCTAAATGCACTGCTAGGCTGGATAACTCCACCAATTGTTCAGGCCTGTGAAGATGGATGGTTCCCCAAATTTCTCGGAACAAAGAACAAGAGGTTCAACACACCTCATTACATACTGATGATAATATATTCCCTGGCAGCTTCAATCATACTGCTTGGATGGGATATAGGAAGTGTAGCGAATGTTGGGAACTTCCTCTCCAATGTTGTAATGACAGTGGTAATTATTGCCTTGGTGAGAATGCCGGATGTGATTCCTGACCTTTGGAGCAAGTCGTCGTTTCACATAAATGATAGATTATATAAGGTGTTGGCATTGATTGGAGCATCCATGACGATAATCTTCTGCTACTATCTGGCCATAGAGCTAACTAGGGCAGAGGTTATTGGAACATTAATATACCTTGTGGTAGCTTTTGCATACCCTGGCTTGAGGATGAAAACAAAAGAGGGAATATTCATTAATACAAGCTACGAAAGCGTTTGATACTTGAATACGAAATGAGAAAGAGCCAGCGAAAAGAAGAACAAAAGAAAATAATCCTTTAAAAAGCAACAGCCACAGGACCTTGTCCTATGGCTGTTTTTTGATGGTTGCTCGGAGGCCTTTTTCTTCCTTGCGAAAAACTCTCTTGAAATTCGGTATGTGTTTGTATATGGATTGAACTGACAGCAAAAGAGCAATTATCAGGCAGGGCAGACCAAAATCATAATAGATTGTCGCTAAAACTAGGAGTATCAGAAGCCCCAATGTCCCATAGATGATATAGTCAGTTATGATTGTAAGAACCAGTATTATTAACATAGCAAGAATACCAAGCGTCATATTAATTGAAAATAGCATCCCCACAGTTGAGGCGGTTCCCTTTCCACCCTTGAAGTTCATAAAGAAAGGATAGTTGTGTCCAAGAACTACAGCGGCCCCACTAACATAAAGGGGAAGCATGCCATCTGTTGAAATAAGCTGTGGGAACAGGTATCTTACAAGGGTAGCGGCTGCGATGGCCTTTAAAATATCCAGTATGGCAATGGCGACTCCTACCTTTATCCCAAGGGATTGGGCAGCATTGGTTGCACCGGCATTCCTGTTTCCCAGGTTTCTGATGTCAACTTTTTTTACGACTCGCCCATATATGTATGCAAACTGAAGACAACCAAACAGGTAGCCTATGATTATTATGGCCGTATAGGAAAGCATGGAAATCACCTCTCTCATCTAGAATTATACTATATTATAATATTGTAAAATAGAGAAATTGAAGCATTTGTTGTATAATATAAGAAATGATGGGGGGAATAGTGATGAAAATGTTTAAGAGCGACAATACTTCAGGTGTCCATCCGAAGATAATGGAAGCTATCATAGATGCAAATGAAGGCTATGCACACGCATATGGAGAAGATGAGACCACAAAGAAGGCTGAAGGAAAAATTCGTGAGCTTTTGGGATGTGAAGCCGACGTGTTCTTTGTGACCACGGGAACTGCAGCAAATGTAATTGGACTGATGGGACTCTTGAGGAACTATGAGGGAATAGTGGCTGCGGAGACTGCACACATAAATGTTGACGAGTGCGGGGCCATGGAAAAGTTTGCAGGAAACAAGATTATCCAGGTGCCAAACCGGGAAGGCAAGATTTCAATAGATGACATAGAGCCGCTTCTTGAGGTCATTGGAGACGAGCACTCAGTTCAGCCCAGGGTGATTTCGATTTCCCAGACGACGGAAATGGGGACCCTTTATACGGTGGAGGAAATAAGGGCATTGGTAGACTTTGCCCATGAGAATAACATGCTTCTCCATGTGGACGGAGCCAGGATTGCAAATGCAGTTGAGGCCCTTGGCACCACACTGAAGGAAATGATCACTGATACAGGTGTAGACCTATTGAGCTTCGGAGGTACCAAGAATGGAATGATGATGGGTGAGGCCATTGTATCCTTGAAGAGTGAATTTGGAAGGGGCTATCTTTTCCATAGAAAGCAGGGAATGCAGCTGGTTTCGAAAATGCGGTACATAAGCGCCCAGTTCATTGCATACCTGGAGGATGACCTTTGGATTGAAAACGCAAGGAATGCAAACCAGATGGGCAAGTATCTGGCAGAGAGAATCTCAGGCCAGGAAGGAGTTGGCCTGTACTCCCCAGTTAGCACCAATATGGTTTTTGCCTTTATGGACAAGGGCCTCATTGAGCACCTTTTGAAGAATTTCAAGTTCTATGTCACAGACCCTTCACAGGGGCAGGTGAGGTTTGTAACCTCCTACGACATCACCAAGGAGGATGTGGACGAATTTGTCGAGTATATAATTAGATACAATAATAAGTAACCATATGAATTTTGGCCAATTGACCACAGTCCATCCCTCGGGATCGCTGTGGTCATATGTTTTTAATGAATTTTGATCTAGGTCAAAGCTTTAATGGGTAAACTATCCTATAATTAAATCAACAAAGAAAACTAAGGAGGAAACATAATGAAAAAAACATACCAACTGGACACACTTACCTGTCCGTCATGTACCATGAAGCTTGAGGGGATGCTTAAGAAGACCGAAGGAGTGAAGGAGTACGAAGTGCTTTTCAACTCCTCAAAGATCAAGCTTGAGTACGATGAAAATATTGTGGATTCAGAAACCATAAAGAACAACATTGCAAAGCTTGGGTTTGAGGTACTGAAGGAAAAGTAATCACAGGAGGTGAAGATTATGCCAAAGATAAGTAAAAAGCACAGGGTGATCCTAGCGACTCTTCTTGTAGTGACAGCATTTGTCCTAAAGGAAATTTCAGGATATTCCCCAATAACGATCATATTTATGCTAGCGACAGCAATAGTGGCAGGTCTTCCCATATTCAAGAACGCATTTGCCGCACTTAAATACAGGATAGTAGGGATCGATGCCCTTGTCACAATCGCAGTTACAGGAGCCCTTTTCATAGGGGAGTACTGGGAGGCTGCAGCGGTGACCTATCTTTTCATGCTTGGAGATTACCTGGAGTCAAGAACCATTGAAAAGACAAGGTCCTCCATTAAGGCGCTTCTGGACCTGGCACCTGATACGGCCAGGGTGATCAGGGAAGGGATGGAAATCCAGATTGACCCTGAGGATGTGCTTGAAGGGGAAACTGTTATAGTTAAGCCTGGAGAGAAGGTATCCGTAGATGGAACCATAGTTGAAGGAAATGCATATATAAACCAGGCGGCAATCACTGGAGAGTCCCTTCCAATACCAAAGGCCGAGGATGACCAGGTGTTTTCAGGTACGATCCTTGAGTCCGGATATCTAAAGATAAGAGCCGACAGGGTTGGGGATGACACGACCTTTGCCAGGATACTTGAAATGGTTGAGGAAGCTCAGGACAAGAAGGCGAAGACCCAGAAGTTCCTGGAGAAATTCTCAAGGTATTACACCCCTGGAATAATAGTTCTATCAGCCATGCTCTACCTTTTCACAAGGGATCTGGTTCTTTCCCTGACCTTGCTAGTAATAGCATGTCCGGGAGCATTGGTCATATCCACCCCCGTATCAATAGTGGCAGGAATAGGAAACGGTGCAAAACACGGCGTCCTAGTCAAGGGTGGCGAGATCATGGAGAAACTTGGCAAGCTTGAAGTGCTGGCCTTTGATAAGACGGGAACCCTTACAATTGGAAAGCCAGTAGTAACTGAAGTGATAGCAATGGGTATTGAAGAGGATGAACTTCTAAGGATTGCAGCAATAGGTGAAAGCTATTCAGAACACCCACTTGGAAGAGCTGTTATCAACCATGCAAAGGAAAAACTGGGTGAATACAAAGGAACCGTTGATGAGGCTGAAATAATCACCGGACACGGAATCAGGGCAAGGATTGAAGGCAAGGAATATCTACTTGGAAACAGAAAGCTTCTATCAGAAAATGGATATGATCTTAAGGAGGTTGAAGAGATCCTTCAAAATGAGGAAAATAAGGGACAGACTGCCATTATGGTTGGATTTGATAGGAGGATTTTGGGTATCATTGCAATAGCGGATGTTGTAAGGGAGGATGCAAAATTACTGATTCAAAATATCAAATCCCTTGGAATAAAAAAGGTAGTAATGCTCACAGGAGATAATGAAAGGGCAGCAGGGGCCATAGCTCAGGAGCTTGGACTTGATGATTATTATGCCGAACTGCTTCCTCAAGATAAGGTGAGGGTCCTTATGGAGCTTCAGGAAAAATACGGTCCCACGGGCATGGTTGGAGACGGAGTGAATGACGCCCCAGCTCTGGCATCTGCAGACCTTGGAATAGCAATAGGGGGAGCAGGCAAGGATGTGGCCATGGAAACAGCTGATGTGGTGCTGATGTCTGAGGAAATAAGAAAGCTTTCCCATGCCATAGGCCTTAGCAGGGCCACTGTGGCAAATATGAAGCAGAACATATACTTTGCAATCGGAGTGGCGGCATTGCTTCTGATGGGAGTTTTGGTAAAGACCGTGAACCTTTCATTTGGAATGCTTGTTCATGAGATAAGCGTCCTGCTGGTAATAATAAACGCAGTGAGACTTCTTGCATATGGAGACAAGGGAAGGACAAGGAAAAAGGTTTTACAGACTGGAGAATAACTATGAAATGCAACTGCCATGAAAGGGAAGACCAAAATTGCATAGAGCTGGTACCGATTTTCAGTAATCTAACAAAGGATGAGATGTTCGAAATAGCCATGATCACCTGGGAGAAGAGCATTGAAAAGGGTGAAGCCATATACCATGCCGGGGATAGACATGACAGCCTTTATGTAATCCATAAGGGAAGGGTCAAGATCACCAGATTCAGTGAGTCTGGAAAGGAACAGATCCTCCGTATTCTTGGTCCAGGTCAGTTTATGGGAGAGCTGACCCTGTTCTCCAGGGAATTGACTAAGGACAACGCAGTGGCCATGGAAAAGACAATAATGTGCAAGATAGACGGTCAGGACCTGAAGGGACTGATGTCAAGATTCCCATCAATTGCCCTTAAGATATTGGAGGAGCTTAGCCAGAGGCTTGAAAAGGCAGAAACCCTTGTTGAGGACATAAGCCTGTCATCGGTGGAAAGAAGAATTGCAAAAAGTATTATGGACCTGGAAAAAGACGGTCTGGTGCAGCTCCAGATGACAAAGGGGGACTGGGCCTCACATCTTGGTATGAGCCAGGAATCATTGAGCAGAAAGCTTGGGCAGTTTCAGGAGGCTGGAATCATAAGGCTTGAGGGACACAGAAAAATCCATGTCCTGGACATGGAAAGGCTAGAAGAAATAGAATAAAGCCCTTGCGGGCTTTATTCTGGTCTGTACTTGTCCTCCATGATATCCAACATGTTAAGGTATCTGGCCTGGGTTCCGGAAATTGTAGCTTCATTTTCAACCTGGTCACAATCAGCGTCAACCTTTGACTTGATTTCATCTGGAAGCATGTTTTCAGCAAATTTGTACAGCGCTGTATTCTCCTTTTCAATATGCCTGTCAAGAAGGTCTGTGTAGGCAATTGCATTTCCGATGATGTCCAGTCGGGCACGGTCATCGCCTTCCTTGAAGGATTTGTAGCCTGACTCAAGATTTGCAATAAAAAGTCGCCCCTGGTCGTGTTCAATATACATACCTGTGATGGCGCCTGATTTAGCGAGTTTCTCGATTTGTGCGTTCATGGCCTCAAAGAGGATATCCTCCTCCTTGCCGTGATGAAGCTTGTCTGCATAGTTTCTCACAAAATCAATCATCTCGGGAAGATCCTCAAGGTCGTATTTGCCACCTGTCATTATCCTGTAGGAGACTTCCCTGAGGACCTTAAGCATCCTTCGGATGTTTTCGTGTTCCTTTACCATTATTTCAATAGATTTCAAGTTATCACCCCAATTAGTTATTTGTAGTGGAGTTTTTACCCCAAATAAGTGGGGTTTAACATATATACAATTAAAAGGAGGGTTTTTCAATGAGCTTTAAAATTACTGACAAGGTGAAATGGGTAGGTAAGATTGACTGGGAACTGAGGAAATTCCATGGTGACGAGTACTCAACAAACAAGGGTTCTTCCTATAACTCATACCTGGTGAGGGACGAGAAGACTGTCTTGATAGACACAGTGTGGGCTCCCTATGCAAAGGAATTTGTGGACAATCTCAAGAAGGAAATTGACCTTAATGAGATTGACTACATAATCGCCCAACATGGTGAGGTGGACCACAGCGGGTCGCTTCCGCTGCTTCTTAAGGAAATACCTGACACTCCTGTGTATTGTACAAAGAACGGAAAGAAAATACTCCAGGGTCACTATCACGAGGACTGGAATTTCGTAGAGGTCAAGACAGGGGATACCTTGGATATAGGTGAATCAACCCTTACCTTTGTAGAGGCAAGGATGCTACACTGGCCAGACAGCATGATGACCTACATGAGCGGTGAGAATATCCTGTTCAGCAATGACGCATTCGGTCAGCACTATGCTTCTGAATTCTTCTACAATGACAAGGTGGACCAGTGTGAGCTTTGGGAAGAATGCATTAAGTACTATGCCAATATCCTTACACCATTCAGCAAGCTTGTTACAATGAAAATAAATGAAGTCCTGGGATTTGAGCTTCCACTCAGCATGATTGCCACATCCCATGGAGTTATCTGGAGAGACAATCCTGCACAGATTGTTGAGAAATATCTGGAGTGGGCCGACAACTACCAGGAAAATCAGATTTCAATCATTTACGATTCAATGTGGCACGGAACCAGAAGAATGGCTGAGGGAATCATGGAGGGGATCAGAAAGACAGATCCAGAGGTTACAGTGAAGCTTTTCAATGCTGCTATTACAGACAAGAATGACATAATCACTGAAATCTTCAGATCAAAGGGGATCCTTGTGGGCTCATCAACTGTCAACAAGAGCATCCAGCATGCTGTAGGCGGCTTGATGGAAATGGTCAAGGGTCTTGGATTCCAGAACAAGAAGGCAGCAGCATTCGGATCCTATGGCTGGAGCGGTGAGTCAATTGAGATTCTCGAAGGCAAATTGAAGGAAGCCAATTTCGAGATTGCACAGGACGGAATCAAGGTACTGTGGAATCCAAATGATGAAGCCATGGATGAATGCAGGGACTTTGGAAAGAGATTCGCGGAGAACTTCAAGTAAACTAAAGGCGGGGGAGACCCCGTCTATATTTTGCTTTGAAGTTTATATCGTTTTGCCTAATACATCTGGAGAGGAGTGGTGCAATGTATACAGAAAGGCAATATGTACTGTTGTTTTTTGTCTATGGAGCTGCATTCTTTATTATGGGACTTTCGGCACTATTTCAGAGAAATTACAAAGAGAGCAGCTTTAGGCTACTTGGGGCAATCAATTACCTAGGTATTTTTGGAGTACTACATGGAATAACAGAATGGCTGGTAATGTTTAGGATTTCAAATCTATATCCTGAATATAATTTATATCTTGGTATGATTGGGCTCTTTACAAATGTATTATCTTTTATTTTCCTGTGGATGTTTGGACTTAAGCTTTTGGGAATAGGTGATAGAAGAAAGTTCTTGACTGGAAGCTTACCTTGGATTATTTTTGTTGTTTGGATTTTGATGACGATCTACAAGCTTGATGATTCTATTGGTGTGAACTACATTGAAACCCTTATATCTGCTGGGGTCGCCAGCAGGTACTTTATCGGACTTCCCGGGGCCTTGATGACATCCTACGCATTGTTTAAGAATTCAGCAAGAATGAGAGAAATCAAACTTAAAAATGCATCCAATAACCTTATAGGACTGTCAGTGTTTTTTTGCTTGTATGGGATACTTGCTGGACTCTTTGTTGAGAGGAGATCTTTTTTTCCTTCAAATATAATAAACAAGGATTTATATTATAATTTATTCGGTTTTCCTGTGGAGTTGGGAAGGACTATTTTAGCAGTAGGAATAACCATGTTTTTCTTGCTTGCAATTCGGATTTTCCAAAAGGAGACCAGTAAGAAATTAGAAAGATTGACTCAACAGCAGACACTAAGTAACGAGAGAAGACTCATGGCTCAGGAATTGCACGATGTAATAATTCAAAATATATTTGCGTCAGGTCTTCATCTGGAAGGGATAATTGAAATGCAGAATGATCTGAAGATAGCATCTGAACTTAGGGAAGTAAAGGATAATCTTAACGAGACCATAACCCGTATAAGGGGATTCATGAATCAGTTAAGGGACTCAAACCTTCAGATAGAGGATCTAAGATATGAGATTGAGGTTTTTGTTGAAGATCTGAGGAGAAAAACCAATGTGAAGATAGAATTGAGTTGTGATGTAACACAAATTACATTGGGTATTCTTTCCAAGATAAAAATTAATCAAGTTTATTTTATAATCCGGGAAGCATTGCTCAATTCTATAAAGCATTCGGGGGCTGACAGAATAGACGTTAATATTTACACTACTACAGAGTCGGTGGTAGTTAGAGTAGCCGATAACGGAACAGGTTTCATAAAGGATGATTTGATTGATTCCGAAAACTATGGACTTAAGTCAATGGAGGAAAGAGCGGCCAGTGTAAATGGTGTTTTAACAATTGAAAGCAATAGCAAGGGTACGGTAGTTGAGATTTCTGTTTCCTGGGAGGGAATTGATCATGACAGAAAAAAGAATTAATGTAATGTTAGTGGATGACCACGAAATTGTTCGTTATGGACTGCGAGTTTTGATTGATAAAAATAAGGACTTAAGGGTTTGTTGTGAAGCTGGAAATATTCAGGAAGCAGTCAAGCGCTTGGAAGAAATAGAGCCAAATGTGATTCTTCTCGATGTTAAGTTGCCAGATGGTAAAGGAACAGAGGCATGTAGAGAGTTCAAAAGAATCTATCCAGATGTCAAGGTCATAATGCTTACCGCATATACAGATGATTCAATTATAAGTGATTCAATAATGGCTGGAGCGGAAGGGTATCTCCTGAAAAATATTGATGGCAATAGAATTTTGACTGCTATCAGGGATGTTTCTGAAGGAAAATCCATTCTGGATGAGGAAGTAGTAGGAAGTATAATGCACATAGTAAGAAATCCCTTGGAGCACAAAGTGGAGTTGAAACCACAGGAGAAGCAGATTCTGGAGTTGATTAGTCTTGGCAAGACAAACAGGGAAATTGGGAAGACCTTATTCATATCTGAAAGAACAGTAAGGAATAATGTAACCAGGATTTTCAAGAAGATTGATGTCAGCAACAGAACTGAAGCAGCAATATATTGGTCCAGTAGGAGTCAGGAAGTTAGTGAAAATAAATGAAAAGCGCCATGTTAACAAAAAAAGTGACATAAGTACCTAATCTTAAAGGTATTAATATCACTGGTTTTACCATTTGGTCTTATTCCAATTGACTTAGGCTGGTGGGCTCCTTATAATTATGTTTAGTCAAGTTTAATTTTGTTGCTGACAATACATAAATTGAGGAGGAAATGATATTGAAGAAATTAATAATATTAGTAATTATCTTTGCCATGGTTTTTACACTTGTTGGGTGTGCGGGAAGCAATACCGTTCAGGAGGATTTAGAATCAGGTAAAGAACCTGCTGCAATTGAAGAAAAAACTTCGTTGAAAGGAACCTATGTAGGGTACTCATGGAAAGATGAAGCAAAAGGTGTGGAATTTGAAGATGCAACCCAGTATATCGAAACCATACTTAATTTGGACGAAGAAGGTATAATCGAAGATGCAAAGGTAAGATTTTTTGTTATGAAGGATGGATATTGGACGATGCGTCAAAGCGGAAATGCATACGTGGAGTTGGATTATTCAATCGACCCTACACCGGCCCATGGTGGAGAAGAATATAAGGCCGGAGATTCCATGTTTAAAGTATACACATCAGATATGATGGCATTTTATGCAGTGGGAGTAAGTGAAGACAGCACTACTGCTCTTGTAATGGTTGATCCCATTACGAGATACCAATTTGAAATGAAGATTCCTCAGGATTTTGATTTGAGTTTGCCGGTTGGCCAGATGACAATAGGAAGTGGATTGACGGTTCCAACCGTTAGAACAAGCGGTTCTCGTGCAGCAGAGTGGGATGGATTGGCTGAGAACATGATACTTAACATAAGCCCATGGTCACATGTAGTAACAAAGACGGGAGCTCTTGAAGGAATAACTGAAGACTCAACCGTTCAGGAGTTCTTGGAAGCCTTTGGAGTAGAATTTGAGAATGGGACTGCAGTTCCACAAGATGTTATATACGGGTATTATGGTACAGGCGGTTGGAATGGTAACATGAATGCGATAGCTGATTCACTTGTTGGAAAGGATGCGAAAGAGTTTACATCCCTTATAGATTGGTCTGATCCACGTTATGCTGGTGCTATAAATGAAGAAAACGTCTTTGGAGTGGATGTAGCGTCAGGAGCCACGGGGACTGTCCAGAATTCAATGGATACAATCTCCGGAGCGACAGTAAGGGTCTCAAGGGAAGCAACATCATTCCAGAGAGCTCTTGTAGATGCTGGAATACTACAGGAATCGGATGTAATAATTGGTAAATTCTAATAAATATTTGAGTATGTAGTTTCAAACAACATAAAAACGTCTGCAGGGAAAAGACAGCAGGCGTTTTTGTTACGAGTTGGAAAATTTTGATTTTATATCATGAAGATTTAGTTTGTAAGTAAAAAATGTTATCTTATTATGCTCTAAATATGAATAACAGTGCACAACACCGAAAGTCAAGTCCATTTTAGTGTGTAAATTCCTCGGGTATCATTTTGTGGTCAATAATCCAGCCTGATTGAGCGGTTTATGCCGCGAAAGCCTATTGATGGTGAGATGTCGCCATGGTAGACTTTCCAAC
>Ga0334894_1001880_pt1 | contig 15767 bp, 13 predicted proteins | sample GraSluR3_MG_6_FD_207225 | JGI IMG/M metagenome (GOLD analysis project Ga0334894, IMG submission 207225) | Sludge microbial communities from methane-producing bioreactor in Wageningen University, Netherlands - Granular Sludge_12_05 R3 | ecosystem: Engineered > Bioreactor > Anaerobic >... | reverse complement strand
AGATGTGAACTAAATGAAGAACCTGATCAAGCTGGTTCTACTGGCTGTTTTAGGAGTATTGGTATTTTATCCGTCAATGAGGACCTTGTTGGTCAGTCTACAGACTGACCAAGGGTTTTCCCTTGAAAACTATGAATATATATTCAGTACAGGGGGTTCTCTAGTGGCTATAAAAAACACCTTGATCATGGGTGTCCTCACGGTTGTAATCTGTGGCTTCATAGGGACATTTCTGGCATTTTTTGTACATTACTTTGATTTCCCATTTAAGAGGCTCCTTGATAGAGTATTGTTGTTGCCCTTGGTGGTGCCAGGCTTGATAATTGTGTTTGCATTTGTGCAGCTTTACGGAGAAAGCGGAATGGTAACAAAGACCATAGAGAACTTGTTGGGACTGGATAATCAACCCTATACCTTCATGGGTCTGCCTGGAATTCTAATGGTACACGCATACACCCAATACATATATTTTTATATGAATGTTTCAGTTGCCGTAAAGGAATTGGATAGGTCAGTTGTTGATGCGGCAATCAATCTGGGGGCATCACCCCTAAGAGTGTTCAGGACAGTTATTGTGCCATATATAGCTCCAGCGCTCATAAGTTCTGGAATTCTGACCTTTATGACTGGGGTTGGATCATTTTCAGCCCCCAATATAATTGGTGGAGGATTCAAGGTTCTTACAACACAGATTTTATTGGCAAAGGCAAATCTGTATATGGACCTTGCAGCAGCTCAGGTTGTTGTGCTTTCAGTATTTGCAATGAGCTACATGGGAATAGGAAGGTACTACGAGAGGAAGGTATCATTCCAGACAGGAACCAGGGAACATCTGATACAACCTGTAAAAATAAGGAATAATGCCATGAGATTGATAATGTCCTTGGTGGCAATGGGGATAGTTTTCATGATATTTCTTCCCATAATAACAATCATTGTTTTATCCTTTGTAAAGCCAGGAACCTGGATGATTGAAATATTCCCCAAAGAGTTTGGCTTTGATAATTACATCAGAATATTTACAAGAAGCAGGAGCCTTGCTCCTTTTATAAATAGCCTTAAGATGGCTTTGTTCGCAGCATTTACTGCTGTTGCCCTGGCAATTCCAGCAGCATATACTGTTACAAAGACTAAAACAAGATTGAAGCCGATAATTGAGTTTCTTCTGATGCTGCCATTTGCATTGCCTGCCAGTGCAATAGCAATAAATATGATCAATGGATTTAGCTCTGTACTTTTAGGAAAGTGGATAATGCTTCCATTGGCATATTTTGTGAGTATGCTTCCCATGGCTGTACGTTCAGTGACCATATCATACCAGAAGTTAAAGGACCAGTATTCCGAGGCTTCAACTAATCTGGGTGCAGGTGGAATAACTACTCTTTCAAAGATTATACTGCCACTTATTTCTCCAGGAATTTGGTCTGGTTTTCTTTTGGTTTTTATCAGAAGCTTAGGTGAGTATACAATATCTGCATTTTTATATAATGCTTCAAACAGGCCAATTTCCATTGCAATGGTAAACAGCATGTTTGAGTTTGAAATTGGATTGGCAATGGCCTATGGAGCTCTGGTGCTCCTATTGACCGCGATGGGGTCTTCTGTATTGAAAAGACTTCAGGGAAAGATTGGATAGATGAGGTGGAACATGAGGATTGAATTTCATACAGACACTGTAAAGACAAGCAACGAGGACATATATGGTCTAACTAAGAGAGGAGCATTTGTAATTGATGGTGCATCAGCATTGACAAGCAGGAGCTTTGTTCCTGAAGGAAATGATGTGAGCTGGATGGTGCAGTGGTGGAGAGACTATCTTGAAGAACACTTGGATGATATAACCTTTACAATACAGGAAATACTCAAGGATGGAATAAGAAACTTCAACAAGGATTATGGAAGGTTTGTAGACCTTGCTAATCTTCAACCACATGAACAACTATCTGCGGGTATTGCAATCCTTAGGAAAAATGGAAATATTCTTGAGTCTTACGTTCTCGGAGATGTTGAAATTTCAGTTGAAGGAAGAAACGGAGATTGCTCGATAGTAACTGACCAGGCATTGAAGGGTCTTGATGCAGAAGTGATTGAACTGATGAGAAGAAACCACGAACGTGAAAAGCAGGTGGTATTCAAAGGTTTCACTGAAAAGGAACTTGAGATACTTATCAGAAACAGGAAGAAGATGAATGTAGCTGGAGGATATTATATATTAGGTCATAGTGTAGAGGCTGTTGATATGGGAATATTTAAGACTTTCCAGATAGATGAAATTGAAAGGTGTCTTCTATCTACAGATGGTATTGTGCCCTTGAACTATAAGTACAACAGGAGCAATTTGCTGGATAGAATAAGAAGCAAAGGTGTAAGGGAAATAATCCGGGAACTTAGGGGCATGGAGGAATCAGACAGGGAAAAGAGGAACATGGGAAGACTCAAGACCCATGATGATGCAACAGTGATTTATCTGGATTTTGGACTTCAGTCATGATTAAGGCAGGTGATACTCATAGATATCAGGATAAGTGATATTACCCATAATTACGGAGAAAATAGAGTGTTAAGCAAAGTAGCACTAGTTGCAGAGCATGGTGAACTGGTGGCACTCTTGGGGCCATCAGGGTGTGGGAAAACCACCTTGTTGAGACTTGTAGCCGGTTTAATGCAAGTGCAACAGGGGAGCATACATTTTGGGGACAAAGATGTTACCAAAATGGATCCCCGTAGGAGAAATGCTGTCATGGTGTTTCAGAGTTATGCACTTTTTCCTCATCTAACCGTTGGTGAAAACATTGCATACGGTTTAAAGGTAAGGAAGTTGCCAAAAAATAAGAGGTTGGATCGTACAAGAGAAATTCTCAAAACAGTGAGACTTGAAGGCCATGAAAATAGAAAAATCAGTGAGTTGAGCGGTGGACAGCAACAGAGGGTTGCTTTAGCCAGAGCTTTGGTTGTAAATCCTGATGCACTTCTCTTTGATGAACCCCTGAGTAATCTTGATGAGAAGCTCAGGATATCAATGAGGCAGGAAATAAGGAGAATTCAGAAGGAAGCCGATATCACAGGGATTTATGTGACCCATGACCAGGAGGAAGCAATGTCCATAGCTGACAAAATTGCAATAATGGATTCAGGAGTGATCCAACAGATAGGAAAACCGAGGGAGGTATATGAAAAACCTGCAAATAGATTTGTTGCAGAATTCATGGGAGAATGCAATTTTATCGAGGTCAAGGGGCAGACTTATATGGTTCGTCCAGACGGACTGCTACCATCTACGGCTGGAGATTATAATGGAACTGTTCAGTGGATTGAGTACCTTGGTAGTATGACTAGAATAGGCCTAAGATGGAATGTGAAGAGCTTTGTGATGGATGTTCCATCAGCAGCCTTGGTGGGGAAAACACCACAGGTGGGAAATGAGCTGAGATTTAGGGTTAATATGGAGAATGCAATTGCAATGGAATTTTGATTTGGAGCCAATTGGCTCCTTTTTTGTGTAAAGACATAACCTATAAGGGTATAAGTGGATTAGAGAAAAAAGGGGGTAAAAGGATGACAGTGACCAATGACACCATAAAAACACAGCTTGAACACAGGACAATCAGGGAATTTACACAGGAGCCGGTTCCCAAGGAAATATTTGATACACTAATACATGTGGCACAGAGGACGGCCACCTCCAACGGGATGCAGACCTATTCAATCATCAGGGTGACCGATCCTGAAAAGAAGAAGGCCATTTCAGAGGTTGGAAGGCAGGAGTATATTAGCAGGGCTCCAGAGCTGTTGATATTTGTTGTGGACCAGTACAGAAACGCCAAAATCACTGAGGAGAAGGGGGTTGACACAATTCATTCAAGGGACATGGACAAGTTTTTCCAGGGCTTCACAGACTCAGCCCTTGCTGCCCAGAACATGGTGGTGGCAATTGAATCCCTTGGCCTTGGAGCAAACTATCTGGGGAGTATATTGAATGATGCCCAGAAGATAATTGAGATCCTGGACCTTCCCCAGCTGACCTTCCCTGTTGTGGGAGTAAGCTTTGGTTACCCAAATCAGAAGCCTCAGCTTAAGCCCAGGATGGATATGAGGTTGAGAGTCTTTGAAAACACCTATAAGACTCATGAAAGCTACATTGAAGAGCTGAAGGAATACGACAGGGAGATGCAGACCTACTACGACCTGAGAAACGCCAATAAAAGGGTGGACAGCTTCACAGACCAGGTGGCTGCCAAGATGCCAAATGCAATCGACAAGAGGCACCTATTGGCCAATGTAATAAGAAAGCAGGGATTTATGCTAATGCTTGAGGAAGACTAGAATTCAGATACTCCTCCATGTTTAGGACTGGGTATATATACCCTAGACTAAATAGTGGAGGAGTTTTTATGAAGAAAAATAGATTTTTAGCCTTAATCCTGCTATCGCTTACCCTGATAATCTCATCCTGTGCACCATTGGCCATACCAGCTGAAGAGGAGAATCCTGAAGGAGTGGCGAATGTGACGCTAATTCCGGATTACGCCAACAGTCGCTACAAGGAAATCTACCTTGCAGGTGGATGCTTCTGGGGAGTGGAGGCATATTTTAATAGGATAAATGGAGTTGTTTACACAAATGTTGGCTATGCAAATGGAGAGACTGACACAACTGATTATTACTCCATAGAGGATACAGGCCATGCAGAGACAATTTATTTGGTCTATGACCCAGAAATATTGGAGCTTGAACAGATTCTGACATATTTCTATGGTATAATTGAGCCAACAAGCGTCAACAGGCAGGGTAATGACGTGGGTGTCCAGTACAGGACAGGGATATATTATGTGGACCATGCTGACCTTGAAGTGATCAATAGGGTGACTGAGATGGATCAGGCGGACCATTCGAAGCCAATTGCAACAGAAATTGAAAAGCTGGAGAATTATGTGCTGGGTGAGGACTACCACCAGGACTATCTCTACAAGAATCCAAATGGCTATTGCCATGTTGACCTTAGCAATATCCCAAGTGAAAAGCCGCCAATCAGGGCATCTGACTATCCCAGGCCCTCCCAGGCCGAGATAGAGGAAATGCTAACAAGCCTACAATACAGAATAACTCAGGAGGGTGCAACAGAGACCGCCTTCCAGAATCCCTTCTGGAACAACGAGGATGAAGGTATCTATGTGGATATTGTCACAGGGGAGCCACTGTTCCTGTCAACCCACAAATTTGATTCAGGCTCGGGTTGGCCAAGCTTTACCAGACCAATTGATTGGAATGTGGTAAACCTTTATGGAGATAATACCATGGGTATGGAGAGAATCGAGGTTAAGAGCAGGGCTGGAAACACCCACCTGGGTCATGTTTTTACAGACGGACCAAGGGAAGAGGGAGGTCTCAGGTACTGCATAAACAGTGGAGCGCTGGAATTTATTTATCTGGGAGAGATGGAGGAGAATGGCTACGGTGATTATCTCATATACTTCCAGCAATAAGGAGTGGGTAAATTGATAAAGATCATGGCTGATTCAACCTGTGACCTGTCACAGGAAATACTGGACAAGTACAACATAGGCGTGGCACCCCTAAACATTGAAATAGGAGGCAGGACCTACAAAGACAAGATAGACATAACTCCGGAAAGGTTCTACGAGCTGCTGCCTACCTTGCAGGAGCTTCCAAGCACGTCAATGCCAAGCCCGGAGGAATATCTGTCCATTATCAATGAAGCAATTTCTGAGGGGTATGATGAATTCCTCATAATTTGCATGTCCAGTGGTACCAGTGGATCCTACCAGTCAGCAGAAATTGCAAGGGAATACTTTTACGACAGAAATCCTGGATCAGAGATTAGAATACACGTTGTTGATTCACTATCCATGAGCCATGGAAGCGGTTGGCTTATTATGAAAACAGCCCAGCTCCTTATGGAGGGGTACGACTTTGACCAGCTGGTGGACTTCAATGAGAAGAACAAGAAGAGGGTCAAGCACTTCCTTTGTGTGGACGACCTTAACAATCTAATAAAGAGTGGAAGGCTGACAAATGCCAGTGCATTTATTGGCAAGCTTTTAAGGGTCAAGCCCATTATGACCATGAAAAAGAGCAAAGGTGCCATAGTAGCTAAGGAAAGGGGCTGGAACAAGGTCCTTAGGTATTATGTAAATGAGTTTTTAAAAAGGGTGGACAGGGAAAAAACCAATTTCATTATCATAGGCTATACCTCTGACATCCACATAGCTAACGCACTAAGGGACAAAATAGAAACGGATACTGACTTTGATGGGGATATTTACATCATGCAGATGGGGGTAGCCGTTGGAACCCATGTAGGTCTTGGTGGACTGTCCATGTTCTTTATGGAAAAACAGGGGGCGTAGCTTATTACGCCCTTTTTCAATATGAATCAGGTCTATGATATAATCAAGAAAATTCTGGAGGTGTTTTGATGAAATTTGTTACATACTCGAATAGGAACAAGGAGCATCCAGGGGTGCTTTCAAGGGATGAAAGGTCCGTATACAGCCTTGATAGGATTTTTGGAGTAGGTAGATTTCCTTCCATGGTCGACTTTATTGAGAAGGCTGACGAGGACCATATAAGGAAGGTTGAGAAAACCCTGAAGGAGGAGTCCATCAAAGCTCTTTCCCTTGAGGAAGTCTCAATTTTGTCACCAATCACCAGGCCGGTACATGACATCATCTGTGTTGGCGTCAACTATGCCGACCACCTGAAGGAATCCCAATCTGCAATAAAGGATGGAAATCTTGACAAGGTGACCAAGCCTGTGTATTTTTCAAAAAGGACCACAAGGATAATGGGACCGGATGAGGATATCAAGGGAGAATTTGACCTTGACGGGGAGTTTGACTACGAGGTTGAGTTGGCTGTTGTCATTGGAAAGATGGGCAGGGACATACCGGAGGATAGGGTTGAGGATTACATCTTCGGCTATTCTATATTCAATGACCTGTCATCAAGAAGGCTTCAAAGGGAACATATTCAGTGGTACAAGGGGAAAAGCCTTGATGGCTATTCAGTTATGGGGCCGGTCATACTCCACAAATCCCAGCTTCCATTCCCAATGGAGGTTGATGTGATTTCCAGGGTCAATGGAGAGGTTAGACAAAGCTCCAATACAAAAATGCTGATAAATGACATAGCAACACTGATTTCGGATTTCTCAAAGGGGATTACCCTGGAGCCTGGAGATATAATCGCCACAGGAACACCGGCGGGAGTTGGAATGGGCCTTAAACCCCCAAGATTCATGAAGAGGGGCGATGAAATCCAGTGTGAGATTCCCCAGATTGGAGTTTTGACCAATAAAATAGTGTAAGCTTATCGGAGGTTTTTGATGGACTTTAATGTTTTAGGAAGTATATTTGAAAAGTTGGCACCCCTTTCGGCCATCACCGATAGGGAAGGAAAAATATTGTGGACCAGCTCTTCCCTTGAAGGGCTTTTTTCCCTTGAAGAAAAGGATATGGAGGAGGTCCTGGGTCTTGAAAGGGGAGGTCTTTGGAATCTTCCTGAGGGCAAGGAAATAGAGATCTTTCTAAAGGATAGGGACTACCGGGTTCGGACCTTCAAGGCAGGAGAATACACTTTTATCGAGTTCCAAGAGATTGGAGACTACAAGGACCCCAGGGTAAGGGCAGATAGTCTTTTACAGGTGATAGAGAACCTGTATGATGGAGTCCTGCTCAGCGATAAGGAAGGGCGGGTAAAGGTCTACAACAAGTCCATGGAGGACCTGGAGAAAAGAAGGGCAGAGGACATGCTTGGCAAGTATATCTGGGATGCCTACGGCTACAGCGACAAGGACAAGTCCGAGCATATGGAGGTATTCAAGACAGGCAAGCCCATAATCAACAAGTACGCCGCCCATGCATACAATGAAGGAAAGCCAGTCTACAAGTCCTATTCAACAATCCCAATCAAGGAAGGGGACAAGACCATTGGAGTCTTTTCAATCAGCAAGGATGAGACCAAGCTTCAGAATCTCCTTTCCCAGATAATGGACCTTAAAAGGGAATCCTACGGACTTGAGGAAAGGGAGGGAGCCTTTCTCAACGGTACCCGGTTCACCTTTTCGGACATAATCGGGTCAAGTCCAGCCATAAAGAAGGTCATCCGGGAAGCACAGGCAATCGCCTGGCTTGACAACAGCATACTTCTGGTTGGTGATACAGGGACGGGAAAAGAGGTATTTGCCCAGAGCATCCACAACTTCAGCAAGAGAAAGGGACACCCATTCATTGGGATAAACTGCTCTGCAATTCCTGAAAACCTTCTGGAAAGCATACTTTTTGGTGCTGTCAAGGGGGCCTACACGGGAGCTGTGGATTCACCGGGACTTTTTGAGGAGGCAGGTGAAGGGACACTTTTTCTTGATGAGATTGATTCAATGCCAATAAACATGCAGACAAAGCTCCTTAGGGTACTCCAGGAGAGAAATACAAGGAGGGTTGGGGGCAAGGACAGCTACCCAATCAGGTGCAGGGTCATAAGTGCAATGAACACAGACCCCTACAAGCTTATTGATGCAGGCAAGCTAAGACTTGACCTCTTCTACAGAATATCTGGCTATAACTTGTACATCCCACCCCTAAGAGACAGGGATGAGGATATTTTTCATATCAGCCATCACTACATCAAGAAGTACAACCTGGTGATGGATAAGGTCATTTCAAGTATTGGAGAGGACCTGAAGAACATGATGAAGACCTACCCCTGGCCTGGCAACATAAGGGAACTGGAACACTTTATCGAAAACACCATGGTCAGAAGTGGAGAGGAAGAGAAGGTCCTAAGGCTTGAAAATACACCAGATTATATTCTTGAGGCAATGAAGTGGAGCGACTCTGGCATTCAGGAAAGGGAGGTCTCGACTGAGAATCTTCAGGACAGTCTGGACGGACTGGAAAAGAGGCTCATAAAGCAGGCCCTGGGAAAAAATTTCTGGAATGTGACCAGGACTGCCAAAGCCCTTGGAATCACTAGACAGAGCCTGATCTACAGAATGAGAAAATACGACATAGACAGGGATTAAATCCAGATATGTTTTAAAATAAAACAAAGTGATTGAAAATAAAACAGTAAAAATCAAGAAAAACGGTAGATGGTGTTTGAAAATAAAACACTATCTGCCGTTTTCTAATTTGAGATATTCAAGAATCTACTGTTTTAGGTGTTTGTAGAGATGATAAAACCTGGCACGGAAATTGCAATAGAATTAAGGTGGATATTTATTGAGCGAAATGAGAGGAGGAATTATATGAAGGCATCATTGGTCATTAAAAACATAAAGACCCTGGTAACAGTAAGGGGAGGAGAAAAGCCAAGAACCGGAGAGGCCCAAGGAAAGGCTGGAATAATCGAGAATGGCATTGTTGCAGTGAAGGACGGTAAAATAATTTTTGTAGGTGAGGGAGGCTTGCCTGAAGGAATTGAAATTGATGATAATACGGTGGTAATAGACGGATCTGGAAAGACCGTTACCCCTGGATTGATTGACTGCCACACCCATCTGGTTCATGGAGGAAGCAGGGAAAATGAGCTTGCCATGAAGCTGGAAGGCAGGGGATACCTAGAAATCCTCGCAGCTGGAGGAGGGATCCACTCAACTACAAGGGCCACAGAAAAGGCGACACCAGAGGAGCTGTATGAAAAGGCATGGAAGAGCCTTGACACCATGCTGGGCTTTGGGGTAACCACAGTGGAAGCAAAGTCAGGCTATGGAATTGGAAGCTTCGAGACTGAATTAAAGCAAATTGATGTTGCAAACAGACTGAACCAGGACCATCCTGTGGACATCCTCCCAACCTTTATGGGGGCACATGCAGTACCAGCAGACTACAAGGAAAATCCAGACCAGTTTGTTGACAAGCTGGTAGATGAAATGATCCCCCACATAGCAGACAACAATCTGACCAAGTTCTGTGATGTATTCTGCGAAGAGGGAGTATTCACTGTTGACCAGTCAAGAAGGATAATCCTTGCGGCAAAGGAGAATGGACTGATTCCAAAGATACATGCAGACGAGATAGTATCACTTGGTGGAGCGGAACTGGCAGCGGAAACAGGCTGCATATCCGCTGAGCACCTTATTGGGGCCAGCGACCAGGGAATAGAGGATATGGCAAAGGCTGGTACAATAGCTGTCCTGCTACCTGGAACAAGCTTTAACCTTAAAAAGGATGGTGCAAGGGCCAGGGATATGATAGCTGCTGGAGTACCTGTTGCGGTTTCCACTGATTACAATCCAGGAAGCTGCCCCAGCGAAAACCTTCAGCTGATGATGACACTGGCATCCCATGACCTTAAGATGCTGCCTGAAGAGGTAATAACAGCGGTAACGCTTAATGCAGCTGCAGCCCTTGGGATATCAGACCACACCGGATCACTTGAAATTGGTAAGAATGCTGACATTGCAATATTTGACGCTCCAAACCTGGACTACATGATTTACCACTTTGGTATAAATCACACTGACAAGGTCATCAAGGGCGGAAAAGTAGTATTTGAAAAATAAAGGAGGATGTAATATGTGGAATAACAAAAGTATTGGTGAGGCAATGGAAATCAAGCTGGATAATTATCTTCCAGAATACCCCGAATTCAGCAAGTTCATAAGAAGGGCACCAAAAAGGGAGTTCACATTGACCCAGAAGGAAACAGAAGTGGCCCTTAAGAATGCCCTTAGATATGTTCCTGAAGACCTGCACGAAGAGTTGGCTCCGGAGTTTCTGGAGGAGCTTCTTACAATGGGCAGGATCTACGGCTACCGCTTCAGACCAAATGAGATAATTTATGGAAAGCCAATTGATGAGTACAAGGGTAAGTGCATCGAGGGCAAGGCATTCCAGGTTATGATAGACAACAACCTATCCTTTGATGTGGCCCTTTATCCATATGAGCTGGTAACCTATGGTGAGACAGGTCAGGTATTCCAGAACTGGATGCAGTACAGGCTGACAATGAAATATCTTGAGGAGCTCACTGACGACCAGACGCTTGTACTTCAGTCAGGTCATCCACTGGGTCTGTTTAAATCACACAAAAACAGTCCAAGGGTCATAATCACAAATGCATTGATGATTGGAGCATTTGACGACCAGGAACACTGGATCAAGGCTCAGGCAATGGGTGTTGCAAACTATGGCCAGATGACAGCAGGTGGATGGATGTACATCGGACCACAGGGGATCGTTCATGGTACCTACAATACAATCCTTAATGCAGGAAGACTTAAGCTTGGAATTCCTGAGGACAAGGACCTTGCAGGCCACATGTTTGTAAGCTCCGGACTTGGTGGAATGAGCGGTGCACAGGGTAAGGCCGCCAAGATAGCCGGAGGTGTTGGAATAATTGCAGAGGTCGACATCTCAAGAATCAACACAAGGCTTGAGCAGGGCTGGATAGACGAGTACTTTGATGACCTTGGAGAGCTTTTCAATGCAACCCACAAGGCAATGGAGGAGAAGAAGGCAACTGCCATCGCATATCATGGAAACATAATAGACCTTCTCGAATACGCTCTGGAAAAGGATATACACATTGAGCTTCTTTCAGACCAGACATCATGCCACGCAGCCTATGATGGAGGCTATTGTCCACAGGGACTGACCTTTGAGGAAAGAACAAAGATGCTTCTTGAGGACAAGAAGAGCTTTATCAAGGAGGTTGACAAGAGCCTTAAGCACCACTTCAGCCTGATACAGAAGCTTGTTGACAAGGGAACCTACTTCTTTGACTATGGAAACAGCTTTATGAAGGCAATCTACGATGCAGGTGTCATGGAAATTTCAGCAAACGGAATAGACGATACAGATGGATTCATCTTCCCATCCTACGTTGAGGACATCATGGGGCCAATGCTGTTCGATTACGGCTATGGACCATTTAGATGGGTATGCCTAAGCGGCAAGCACGAGGACCTTATAAGGACTGACAAGGCTGCAATGGACTGCATAGATCCTGACAGAAGGGGACAGGACAGAGACAACTACAACTGGATCAGGGATGCTGAAAAGAACAAGCTAGTGGTTGGAACCCAGGCGAGAATCCTATACCAGGATGAGGTTGGAAGAACCCAGATTGCCCTGAAGTTCAACGAAATGGTCAGGAATGGAGAGGTTGGACCAATTATGCTTGGTAGGGACCACCATGACGTATCAGGAACCGACTCACCATTCAGGGAGACTGCAAACATCAAGGATGGAAGTAACATCATGGCCGACATGGCAACCCATTGCTTCGCAGGAAATGCTGCAAGGGGAATGAGCCTTATCGCCCTTCACAACGGTGGAGGAGTAGGAATCGGTAAATCCATCAATGGCGGCTTTGGAATGGTTCTGGATGGATCTGAAAGGGTTGACACCATCCTTAGTCTGGCAATGCCATGGGATGTTATCAGTGGAGTTGCAAGAAGAGCTTGGGCTAGAAATGACAACTCACTGGATACAATAATCGAGTTCAACAAGAACAACAAGGAAACTGACCATATAACCCTGCCATATGTTGCAGATGACAAGCTGGTCAAGGACCTGGTTCAAAAGAACTACAAGTAAATATGAGGGAGCCAGATCCTGGCTCCCAAAATTAAAATAGGAGCGTGATAAAGTGGAGAAGCATTATGACGGAACAAAGATTGCAAAATTCATAGGTTTTGCCCTGGTGGGGATATTCATGTTTTTCATTCCCATTACAATCAATGAAAAGAGCACAATCCCCCTTGACCACATCGTAAGCTATATCCAGACCATTCCCGGCTGGGGACCTGTTTATTCAGGATTGATCGTTACCATTGGGGGACTGCTTCCCTTTATCAGAAAGGATTGGAAGAAGAGCACATCCGATATGGTATTTTCAATCTTCAAACTTGCTGGAATAGTACTTATTGCCATGGCAATTTTTGGATTTGGTCCAGCCTTTTTACATGCACCTGATATAATTCCATTTATTTACGGCAAGATAGTGGTGCCTGTTACAACAATCGTTCCTGTGGGAGCCATTTTCCTGGCTTTTCTTGTAAACTACGGATTGATGGAGTTTATAGGAGTCTTCATGCAGCCTGTAATGAACCCCATATGGAAGACACCGGGTAGATCGGCAATAGATGCGGTTGCATCCTTTGTTGGTAGCTACTCACTTGGCCTGCTTATTACCAATCAGGTCTATACTGAAGGAAAATATACCGGGAAGCAGGCTGCAATAATTGCAACTGGATTCTCCACGGTTTCAGCAACCTTTATGGTTATTGTTGCCAAGACACTTGGTCTTATGGAGTATTGGCTATTGTACTTCTGGCTTACCCTGGTAATAACCTTTATAGTAACTGCAATCACATCAAGGATCTATCCTTTGAACAAGAAGCCTGACACATATTTCAACAATATGGAGGGTAGTCCGGAGCCGGTTCAAAAAGGGAACAGGCTAAGAAGGGCATATGAAGAGGGTATGGATGCAATGGAAAAGGCTCCAACCGTCGCAGAAAGTGTCTGGGACACCCTCAAGAAGGGTATCATGCTTGCCCTATCAATTGGACCTTTACTAATGTCTGTAGGAGTCCTGGGTGTGGTTTTGGCAGCCCATACACCTGTATTCGATATTATTGGATACATCTTCTATCCATTTACACTGCTGGCACAGATACCAGAGCCACTTCTTGCTGCAAAAGCAATGGCACTTAGCATAGCTGAGATGTTCCTGCCTGCACTCTTGGTTACCGAAGCACCATTTATAACTAAGTTCCTGGTTGGAATCGTCAGTGTATCTGAGGTACTTTTCTTCTCAGCTTCTATCCCATGTATCATAGCTACAGAAATTCCTTTGACCATCAAGGATTATCTTATCATCTGGGTTGAGAGGGTTGTAATTTCTATTATTATTGCCGCACCAATACTTCACATACTATTCTAATATGGAATCACAGAATGAAAAGCTGGCCCAATGGGTCAGCTTTTTTGTTGAGTATCAAGAAAATATTCTAGTGAAGATCTTACTAGGGCTCTTTCATAGGGGTCATCTGAATGGATGGTGAGTTTTTCTGGGTCCTTTGATATCAGTTCCCTTAAAAAATAGATTAACTGCTTGCTGTAAAGGGTCATGCAGCCGATTGGGTCAACTCCCGGCCAGGCATTGCAGCTTACAACTGTTCTTCTATGGGTAGTGTCGACTCCTTCAGGGATGGTCTCATAGACAGGATCCTCAGGGTTAAACACCAGCTGGTCCAGGGTGCCGGTGGGGATTCCCTCGATGCCCTTTACCTGGATGGGTGAGATATCCGTGTTATAGGGGTCAGCAGAAAGGTCAAGTATAATACCGTGAAGAGGCATATTCTCCAGCCATGAATTCTTTAGTATGTACTGGGAGGGGTCTCTTCTTCTGCTGGCATCCACCAGGATATCCATTTTTTTAAGCTCGTCCTTGAGTATCTCAGGCTTTTCAGTTATGCTCCTTGGATAAAGATTTATTATCATCCCAGGGGTCTTTGACCTGTTGTTCAGAAAGAAACTGTCACTGTAGTGCTTAAGGGCCTTTGCTGCTTCCAGCCCCACTGATCCAAAGCCCAGTATGCCAGCATAAAGTGGCCTGTTTCCAGGTATCTCAAAGTCATTTGTACTTTTCTTCAGTTCCTTGAATGCAATCTCTACTCCTGAATAGGAGGTTCCGCTGTAATTTACAACCATCCTCTTGTTCCAGTCATCCTCTATTCCATCCATTGAGAAGGGTATGAGGGAAAGGTCCTGCAGTAGCTTGTTCCTGCTTTCCCTTGTATCGTAGTGGAGCATGGAAAACAGTACCGAGCCAGGCCTCATCCATCTTAGTTCATCCTCATCAGGTGTCCTTAGAACAACAACCATATCAGCATGGAAGACCTTTCTCCTTGGAAGGATCTTGATCTTGTCGTTGACAAGAAGATAATCGTTTATGCCAAAGCCCATTCCAATTCCGTAATCCTCCTCCATTAGTATTTCAACATCCTGGTTTAATTGCAGCAATCTGAAAAGCAAGGGTACAAAATCCCTCTTTTCACTCTCCTCCTTGTTCATCCTTGGGAATCCGATCGATTTTATTTTCATTGAATCACCGTCCTTTGGGGTATTAGTTCTATAATACCCTAACAGAGTATATTTCACCACCTTCTCCAGCAAAACTTTCCACATTACACTGTCAAAGGAAGTTGGAATCTGGTAAGATTAGGTTAATGGGAATATATCAATTAGCCTGGGAGGTATATATGAGCGTTTTTGAAATTCTAATGTTGCTTTGCTTTGGGGCGGCTTGGCCATTTTCAATCTACAAGTCCTACACATCCAAATCAGTGAAGGGAAAGAGCCCCATTTTTCTTTTGGTCCTTATGAGTGGGTATGTATTCGGGATACTGAACAAGCTGTTCTATCATTATGACCATGTTATATTCTTGTACTTACTTAATCTTGTCATGATTTCAACTGACTTTGGACTGTACTTGAGGAACAAGAAACTTGGGGAAGAATGCTAGGAAAATTCACAATTCATACCCTCTCGATGAATTCCAGAAAAATCATAGATTTTTAGGAAATCTATCGCCGGGCACAAGCAATAGAGAAGATAGTTAATATCTAAGAAGTAAGAGGTAAGAGGTAAGAAGTAAGAAGTAAGAGGTAAGAAGTAAGAAGTAAGAGGTTAGTAGTTCGTTAGTTGGTCAGGAAAAGAGAGATCCCTCCGTTTAGGTCGGGATGACAGCTAGAATGTCATGTCGAGCTTGTCGAGACATCTCGGGTCAAGCT
>Ga0334894_1001875_pt1 | contig 15802 bp, 10 predicted proteins | sample GraSluR3_MG_6_FD_207225 | JGI IMG/M metagenome (GOLD analysis project Ga0334894, IMG submission 207225) | Sludge microbial communities from methane-producing bioreactor in Wageningen University, Netherlands - Granular Sludge_12_05 R3 | ecosystem: Engineered > Bioreactor > Anaerobic >... | reverse complement strand
AGCTGCCCTCGATCGTCGCCGCGCTCAAGCAGGCGAAGTGCGATTTGCTCGTGCTGCTGGCCCATGCACCCATGGACGAATCGCTCGAGCTGTCGCGGAGATTTCCCGATTTCGACGTGGTCGTCACCGCGGGCGGAGCGCCCGAGCCGCCGCCCAAGCCCCAGACGATCGAAGGCTCCGACGCCGTTTTGATCGAGGTGGGCGAAAAGGGGATGGACGCGATCGTGCTGGGCTTCTACGACGATTCCGACGAGCCGCTCCGCTACCAGCGCGTGCCCCTCGATTCGCGCTATGCCAACTCGAGGGACGTGATGCTGCTGATGGAGGCCTATCAAGAGCAGCTCAAACAGCTCGGGCTCGAGGGCCTGGGTATCCGCGAAGTGCCCCACCCGCAGAAAGACCTGCTGGGCGAGTTCGTCGGGTCGGCCAAGTGCGAATCGTGCCACGAGCCCTCCTATCAGGTCTGGAGGAAAAGCGCGCACGCCAAGGCGTGGCCCACCCTGGTCGATCTTCAACCGCCCCGCAACTTCGACCCCGAGTGCATAAGCTGCCACGTGGTCGGCTGGGACCCGCAGCACTACTTCCCCTACCAAAGCGGCTTCCTGAGCGAGGCGAAGACGCCCCACCTCGTCGGCGTGGGATGCGAATCGTGCCACGGCCCCGGCGAAAACCACGTCAAGGCCGAGATGGGTTCCGACGCCGAGCTCCAGAAGAAGCTGCGACAGGCCGTGGTCGTCACCATCGAAGAGTCGAAGAAACGCCAGTGCTACACCTGCCACGACCTCGACAACAGCCCCGACTTCGATTTCGATTCGTACTGGCCCGACATCGAGCACTCCGAGTATTAAACGCCCGCCGATGCGACTCGCATTCAGCTCGAACGCCTACCTGCGGTTCTCGGTCGAGGAGACGATCCGACGAATCGCCGGATTGGGGTACGCCGGCATCGAGCTGCTGGCCGACGTGCCCCACGCCTGGCCCGCCGGGTTGCTCCAGGAACAGAAACGGGCCATTCGCGAATGTCTCGATCGGCACGGGCTGGCGATCTCGAACGTCAATGCCTTCATGATGAACGCCGTGGCCGATCCGCGCCAGCCCTACTGGCATCCCTCGTGGATCGAGCCCGACGAGCACTACCGGGCCATCCGACGCGAACACACGAACCGCGCGCTGGCCCTGGCCGCCGAGTTGGGGGCCCCGAGCATCCAGACCGAGCCGGGCGGTCCGCTCGCCGAGGGTCAGTCGTGGAAGCAGGCCGTCGCCGTCTTCTACGATGAGTTCATGCCCTGCGTCGAATCGGCCGAGAAGCACCGGGTTTATCTGCTCATCGAGCCCGAGCCGGGACTCTTGATCGAAACCTTCGAGCAGTATCTCGAATTCGTCGAGGCGATCGACTCGCCCTGGGTGGGCCTCAACTTCGACGTGGGGCACGCCTTCTGTATGGGCCAGGATCCCCAAGACTGGATCGTTCCCATGGCCCCCCACACGAAGCACTACCACGTCGAAGATATCGCTCCGACCCGGGTGCACGAGCACCTGATCCCCGGCCGCGGGGCGATCGACTTCGAGGCCATGCTCCGCGCGATCGCGGCCACCGGCTACGACGGATGGCTCACCGTCGAGCTGTATCCCTACGTCGCCGACCCCGACGCCGCCGGCCTCGAGGCGAGGGCCTTTCTCACCCGCCAAGCCGAGTAGCTCTGGAAAACGGGACAGGTCCGATATTGGCAAGATAGGGAAGCATGCATCGCGCGAGATCATTCTGAAACCGGATCGGGGCCTCGCGCAATCCGGGGACCGATGAATCCCGACGAATCACGAATCCGGATTCGATCTGTCCCCGGATTCGGTGATTCGGATTCGGTCGCAGTACGCGACGGGCTGCATCGGCACCGAGATCGCCTACGGCCAGGGAGGATACGAGACCAGCGCGCGGGCCTCGAACGTGGCGCCCGAGGTCGAGTCGGTGCTCATGGGGGCGATGACGCGCCTGGTGCGGGCGCCGTAGCGATCTGCTAGAATCGCAGGTGTCACTTCCGCTCGCATTTTGGGCGACACGTTTTCGACGTTCACCGGCACTTGCGAAAGGATCGAGAGATGGACACACCGCACTGGAATCGACGGCAGTTCGTGGCGGCCGCTTCGCTCGGGTCCTTGGCCGCGGTGGCCGGACCGACGGCGCCGGCACGCGCCGCGGCGGGCGCCGCGGCGGGCGCGGCCAAGCTGGCGGTCCGGGGCGGCACGCCCGTGCGCACCAAGGGATTCCCCGGCTGGCCCTTGTGGGATAAGGACCGCGACGAGGAGCTGGTCGTGTCGGTGCTCCGCAGCGGCGTGTGGTCGCGCTCGAAGGTGGTCGCCGAGTTCGAGAAGAAGTACGCCGCGCTGCTCGGGGCGAAACGCTGCCTGGCCACGACCCACGGCACGACCGCCCTGACCACGGCGCTGCATGCGCTGGGCATTGGCGTGGGCGACGAGGTGCTCGTCGGCCCCTACACGTTCATCGCCTCGGTCAGCGTGATCTTTCTTTCGGGCGCCCTGCCCATCATGGTCGACACCGACCGCGAGACGTTCCTGGTCAATCCCGAGAAGATCGAGGCGAAGATCACGCCGAACACGAAAGCGATCCTGCCGGTTCACATCTACGGGTTGCCGGCCGACATGGACCGCATCAACGCGATCGCCAAGAAGCACAACCTGCTGGTGCTCGAGGACGCGTGCCAGGCGTGGCTGGCCGAATGGAACGGCAGGAAGTGCGGCACGCTGGGCGACCTGGGCTGCTTCAGCTTCCAGAACTCGAAGCACTTGACCTGCGGCGAAGGCGGCGCCGTAGTGGGCAACGACGACGCGGTGATGGACCTCGCGGTCTCGTACCACAACTTCGGGCGCGGGGGACCGTACCTGGGCTCGAAGTGCCGCATGACCGAGTTCCAGGCGGCCATCCTGCTGGCCCAAATGCAGCGGCTCGAGGAGCAAACGCAGCGGCGCTGGGAGAACGCCACCTACCTGTCGTCGAAGCTCCGGCAGATTCCCGGCATCCGGCCGCACCGGCTCTACGACGGCGTCACCCGTGCCGCCTATCATCTCTACCCGTTGCGGTACGACGCCGAGGCGTTCGACGGCGTGCCACGCGAGCGGTTCATCGGCGCGCTGCGGGCCGAGGGCATCCCGTGCTCCGGCGGCTACGGCCCCTTGAACAAGGCGCCCTTCATCGAAAACACGCTGAGCTCGCGCAATTTCCAGCGAATGTACTCCCGGGAGCAGCTCGACCACTGCCGCGCGCAGATCGAATGTCCCGACAACGATCGGCTTTGCGGCGAGGCCGTCTGCTTCAGCCAGCGCGTGCTGCTGGGCACGAAGGAAGATATGGACGACATCGCCAACGCGATTGCCAAGGTTTACGAGAACCGCGCGCAATTGGCGTAATCGTCGAGTCGTTTTTTGGGGAATCCATGGTCTCCAACGATCGGCCTTCCGAACGGCTTCAGGGTCTGCGCGTCGCGCTGGTGGGCAAGCTGGCGAGCATGTCGCGACGCGACGCGACGCGGCTGGTGCGCCAACATGGGGGAATCGTCGCCGAGCGCGCCGACCCGACCGTGCACCTGGTCGTGATGGGGGAGGGCGATCTGCCGCTGGGCGACGCCCTCGATCTCGACGCGCTGTTCGATGCCCCGACGCGCCGGGCCGTCGAGCAAGGCAGCATCGAGGTGCTCTCGGAGACCGATCTGTGGGACCGGCTGGGGCTGGTCGATTCGCAGCGCGACGTTCGGCGGCTCTACACGCCCGCCATGCTGGCCGACCTGTTGGGCGTGCCGATTTCGGTCATTCGGCGGTGGCATCGCCGGGGGCTGATCGTGCCGGTGCGCGAGGTGCGGCGCCTGGCGTACTTCGATTTCCGGGAGGTGGCGGCCGCCCGGCGTCTGGCCGAGATGCTGGCGGCCGGCATGTCGCCGCGCGCGATCGAGAAGAAGCTCGCGTCGCTGGCCCGATACGTTCCTGGGGTCAAACGCCCTTTGGCCCAGTTGTCGGTCATCGTCGAGGGCAAGGAGATCCTGCTGCGTCAGGGCGACGGGCTGATCGAGCCGGGCGGGCAGCTTCGGTTCGATTTCGAGGGCGCCGAGTCGGCCGAGGGTTCGCGGCCGGGCCCGGCCGCCATGCCGTTTGGCGGCGGCGAGCCCGCCGCCCCGCCCGAGGCGAGCCGTCATGCCGAGCCGCCCACGCCCGTGGCGATGTGCCGGATGGCGGCCGAGCTGGAAGACGAAGGCGGTCTCGAGCTGGCCGTGCAGATGTACCGGGCGGCCTTGGCGGCCGGCGGGCCCGTGGCGGAGATCTGCTTCCAGGTCGCCGAGCTACTTTACCGTCTGGGCGACCTTTGCGGCGCGCGCGAACGCTATTACATGGCGATCGAATTGGACGAGAACTACGTCGAGGCGCGGGCCAACCTGGGCTGCGTCCTGGCGGAACTCGGCCAATCGGAGCTGGCGATCGCCGCGTTTGAGGGGGCGCTGGCGCTTTACGGCGACTATGCCGACGCGCATTTCCATCTGGCCCGCATGCTCGACGAGCTGGGCCGCCCCGAGCAAGCGTTGGCGCACTGGCGGGCGTTTCTCGATCTGGCCCCCGACAGTCCCTGGGCGGAGCAAGCGCGGGCTCGGTTGGCGAATCAGGTCGACCCATAGGCTCGCGGCCTCGAGCCGGCGTCTCGGTTGGCGGGCGACGAACGGGCGAGGAGGCTCGACGCCGCCCACGCGTCGAGGGCACTCGGGGGCAGGGGCGTCACGCAGAAGTAGGGGATTGCAATCTGGCGAGGCTCGGATATCCTGAAGGCTCAAGGGTGTTGGGCAACGCCACTTGCGGAACCTTGTGGATCCCGTTCCCCGAACGTCAACAGCCGGTGACTCGGGCTCACCGCACGCGGGACGGCCGCCTCAGGTGCGCGGATACCAATGCAGGGCTACCTACCCGATTACGAAATCAACCCCACGACGTGGGCCTACCTGTCGTCGCTGCTGACGATTGGCATCTTCTTCAAGTTCCACCGCTTCTGGAGCGTGCGAAATCTCGATCTGATCGGTCTGATCGCGTTTTCGCCCGCCCTGCTCTGGATGATCTACGACCGCGAGCGCGGCGCGTACGTCTGGCTTTTCGCCGTGGGGGGCCTGTTTCTCGTCCGCCTCCTCGCCGACCCGCTGATGGTCCGCCGGCCGCTGCTGGAGCCGAATCTCAACGCGAGCGGATTGGCCTTCACGGGGATCGCCCTGCTGGTCTTTTTGATGACGAACGTGGCGACGGGCAAGATGTATCCCCTGGCCACGCACGGGGCCGGCGACGTGGCGGTGCACGACTCCGCGCCGCGGCCGCTCTTCTACCGAATGGCCCGACTTCCCGAGCCGCCCGACGAGCGCGACGCCGCGAGCCAGCCCGAGCCCTCGGAGTCGCAGCGGGCGCGGGTTGCGGCCGTGCGCGCCGTGGCCGTGGCGGCGCACCTGGCCATGGTCATCGCCATCACGCTGGTCGGATACCGCCACTTCGATAATGTCCATACCGGCGTGGCCATGGCGTCGTTGTACCTGCTGCTGCCCTACACGTCGCAGATGACGCCGCGCGTCGACCACGTGGTGCCCGGCGCGCTGTTGGTCTGGGCCGTGGCCTCGTACCGCCGGCCCCTGCTGGCCGGCGCCGCCATCGGCCTGGCCGGCGCCCTGATCGGCTATCCCCTGTTCCTTCTGCCCCTGTGGTGCAGCTTCTACTGGCGCCGGGGGCTGTTCCGATTCGTGTTCGGCGTGTTGATCGGGTTGGTCGCTCTGGCGGCCCTGCTCCTGGCCGCGATCGTGGTCGCGAAGCTGTCGGGATTCGACGGGGTGGGCTCGTTCGGCGATCGGCTGCGCGAGACCCTCGCCTGGGCCCAACCGTCGTTCGGCGCCGCCGACGGTTTCTGGACGTATCACGGCCAGGCCCTGCGCATTCCCGTCATGGCCGCTTTTGCCGTGCTTTGCGGCAGCCTGGCCCTGTGGCCGGCGCAGAAGAACCTGGGCACCCTGCTGAGCTGCTCGGCGGCCGTGATGCTGGCCGAGCAGTTCTGGCAACACCATCAGGGCGGGCTCTACATGGCGTGGTATCTGCCCCTGCTGGTGCTGACTATCTTTCGTCCCAACCTCGACGATCGCGTGGCCGTGACCGCCGTGACCGAAGCCCGCCCCTGGGGCGTCACGGCCGACGGGATCGCCGAGTGGGTCGAACGCCGGCTTCCCGGGCGCCGAAGGCGGCAGCCGAGCCGCGCGTAAAGCACGGCCCGACTCGGTGCGGATCCCCTTAGAGCCTGCGCAGGTGGATGTCCTTGAATTGGACGACCATGGGCGGCCCGACGTGCACCTGGAGGGCGAGCCAGCCGTGAACGAGTTGCTTGGGATCGCGGTCGTCCAGCACACACATCGTCACGCCGTTGATCGCGAGCACCACGTTGCCGCCTCGGGCGACGAGGGTGTAATCGTTCCAGCCGTCGGGCTTGACGGCATCGAGCAATGCGGCGGGGTCGCCGACGGAGCCCGTCACGTGCTTGTTGCCGTTCTCGTCGATCGTGACCTTCTGGCCCCGTTCGGCAAGCACGCCGCGGAGCTGGTACTCCATGATGACGCCGGTCCAGCGGCCCGAGGCGTCGAAGTCGGCCTGGGTGCCGACGAGCGGATCGCCCCGGGTTTGCCCGGCCGGCCGCTTGCGCGCGCGATAGTAGACGCCCGAATTGCCCCCTCGAAGCCGGAACCTCCATCGCAGCTCGAAGTTCTCGACCTGGTCCTTCCAGAGGAGAAAGTTGTTTTCCTTCAATCCGGTCTCCGCGGTGGTCCGGCCGGTAATGGCTCCGTCCTCGACGGTCCAGATCGTGCGGTCGCCTTGCCAGCCGTCGAGCGTGTTGCCGTCGAAAAGCGAGTAGAACCCCGGCTCCAGCCCCGGCGCGGGCTGCGTGCCGGGCACGGGCTTGTCGACCGGGCGATCGTCGCGCGGCGCGGTCGGCGCCTCGAGGTCGCCGGCGGCAAACTGGATCGCGTCGAGGTAGAACTGGAGCACCTGCGGATCGGAGTACAGGGCGGCCATGTGGCCGAACGAGGTGTTGAACACCCGACCCTTGCCGTAGGGCTTCACCCAGGTGAGCGCGAAATCGGTCTGCTTGCGATCGAGCCAGCGAACGCCCATGTTCGTCGTTGCCCGATCGAGCGACATGAGCACGCGCACCTTCGAGCGGTCGTAGGGAGGTCCGTACCGGTAGATCTCGTCGGTCATGCGGAAATCCTTCCCGCCGAAGGCCGCCACCAACGGGTGTTCGGGCTCCTCGACGGTCACGCCGACCTCCTCGGTCCAGGGATGGCCCGTGAACGTCGCGCCGATCAGCTCCTGGAACTCGGGCCAGTGCCGGTTCGCGGCGATGGCATAGTGCAGGCACACGATTCCGCCGCCGTTTTCGACGAAATCGAGGAGGCTCGTGCGCAGCGCGGCCTCGACTTCGGCGGCGTCGGCGCCCAGCTTCTTGAGCGGCTCCTTCGCCAGGTCGGCGGCCGTCGGCGTGATCCAAGGCCCCGAGGCGTTGTTGAGCACGATGGCGTCGAACCGCGCGAGGTTCTCCGGGGCGTACACGGCCAGATCGTCGCGGACCACCGGTCGGAAGGCCCCGCTCGCTTCGCCGATGGCCCTCAGCCCTTCCTCGCCGTAGGGGATGCAGTAGCCCTTGTGCGGGTCTTTTTCCATCAGGTGAGGCGGCGTGTTCCAGATCAGCACGGTCCGGGGTCTCTCGGGCGCAACGCGAGGCTCGACCTGCTCGGCCGCCTTGCGGATCCGTTCGGCATGATGCGGCGGCACCTGGGCCACCGCCCGGGCCGCCATGAGCGCGAGCCCCGAGCACGCGAGCAAACCGATGGGGAGGGCGATACGTTTCATGGGCGATGCTCCGATCCACGGGAATGCGGCGATCCGGGCGCGGTCACAGCGACCAGCCCTGGCGATACTCCCGGCGCAAGGCCGCGTCGGCCTCGGGGTGGTTGACGACCTTGCATGCCAGGGGGTCGAACACGAGCGTCTGGTTGAACAGGGTGGCCACGTTGGCCAGGAGGAGAAACTCGACCAGCGGCCCCGCGTAGTCGAAGTTCGACATGGTCTTGGGCCCGCCCTTGCAGGCCGCGGTGAACTCCCGCTCGTGGCTCCCCGACCTGGGGAGCGTCTTGGGCGGGCCCTCGAAGCCGGCGAATTCGGCCTCGGGCAACAGGGTGAACGACGAGTTGTGCTCGGTCGACTTCAGCATCCCCGCGGTGCCCACGACCAGGCAGCCGCCGTGCTCCTTCCATGCCCGCTCGCCCGCGTCGCCCCAATCGAGGCGCCTGCCGAGATGTTCCTCGATTCTCTCGCGGCCCTCGGGGGCGCCGTAGTGATGGTTCAACTCGATGGGCGGCAGATTGCCGCGCGCCGGGATCTCGTAGCGGATCGAGGCCCAGCGCGGGAACCCGAACCGCTCGACCTCCGACACCGCGACGTGCACGCGAATGCGCGGCTCGACGGCCGGATCGGCGCACCAGAGCGAATCGATCTGAAACGCCTTGAAGGGCAGATTGGCGCTGTGCGGCCCCCAGTTTCCCGCGTTGCCCGTGGCAAAGTCGCGCCAGCCGTGCCAGTGAAGCCACTGGGCATGGAACGGGCGCTCGGCCGCCGGACCGAGCCACAGGTCCCAATCGAGCCCCTCGGGCACGGGTTGGGTCCCTTCGGGCGGCTTGCGGGGACCGGTGCCGCCCCCGCCCCAGACGTGAATCTCCCGGACCGTGCCGATCGCGCCGGCCTGGATCAACTCGACGGCCCGGCGGAATGCCTCGGTCGCCGTGCCCTGGTTTCCCATCTGGGTGACGACGCCCTGCTCGCGCGCGATCGCACGCAGGGCGCGCGCCTCGGCGACGTCGTGCGTCAGCGGCTTCTCGCAATACACGTGTTTGCCCGCGCGCATCGCCGCGCCCGCAATCACGGCGTGGGTATTGTCGGGCGTGGCCACGAACACGGCGTCGATCTGTTGATCCCGCTCGGCCAGCATCGTGCGGAAATCGCGGAACTTGGGCACGTCGGGGAACTTGTCGAACGCCGCGGCGGCCCGCTTCTGGTTGACGTCGCACAGGGCCACGACCTCCTCGCCGATGCGGGGCACCGTCTCGACGAACCACCGCCCGCGCCCCGATACGCCCACCAGGGCCGCGCCCAGCTTCTCATTGGCGAAATAGCCCCGGGCCGACCGGGCGTCGCGCAGCACGGTCAGCGACGCGCCCGCCGCGGCCGCGCCCCGCAGCCAATCGCGCCGATCCATTCGAAAACGCATGGGACGACTCCTTTTCGCTCGGTTCACAGCGATCAGCCCTGCCGATACTCGCCGTGCAGAAGCGTTCGACGGTCTGCGGTCGGTTCTTCTCGACCCCGCGTTGCGGTCGAGCAGCCGTTCTCGAATCGGCGGTGGGATGCCACGGTGCCGGACATTCACAGCGGCGCGCTCAAAGCACCGGTCGTATATCATAGGTGAGCGTCGTAATCGCGTACAGTTGAAACTGGGAGGCGAGCTGCAAGTGTTGGCCAATCAAGACCTTGCGCACATGCCAGCGACGTGCGGCTCGGCAGTCGGCCCCCCCTGGCCGCCGGACCGTGCTGGCGATTCCACCCTCGGCTTGCGCATCGAAGGCCACGCGTTTCATGCTCGACGCCCCGGCAGCTTCCCCTCGTGTTCCTTGCACAAAGGGTCTTCCGGCGGCAACGGCACCGATCGAGTTCCGTCCGGATCGAGACCGCAACCGCCGCGTCTGCTTTGACGGCTGCATACTCGCTACGAATTGCCGGTTCCTGCCGGCCTCCACAGCATCTATAATCGACTCGGATCGGCGGTGGCGGCGTAGCCGCTTGGCGGCCGCGCTGCCGTACCCCAGGATGTCGACTCGCACGCGAGGAGGTGCTTCGATGACGACCTGTCGGGCTGCATTCGTCGTGGGGCGACGAGCTTGGCTCGCCGTCGGGGTGGTTGTTCTGGCGGCGGTCTCGGCGCGGGCGACCAAGCCGACGCTGCCCGAGCTACCGGCCCGGCCGCAGGCCGTCGACGTCGGCGAGCCGGTTGCCAAGCTGGTCGAGTCCGACTGGATCGACCGTGACCGCCGCTCTGCCGACGTCCAGTCGCCAACGCAGACGCCCACCGACAAGGTCAATGCCTACGGCGTGACCACCCAACAAGACGCCTCGGGCGGTTGCGACGGGGTCAAGAATGGCCGATGGGGATTCCACGTGGCCAGCGGCGAGAAGGATCCCTGGTGGCAGGTCGATCTCGGGCAGGAGTACCGGCTCGATCGGGTCGTGATCTTCAACCGCACCGATCGCGGCTCGGCCCGCCGGACCGCCAACGTCGAGGTTCTCGTCGCGCGCGACGCCGACCGGGACAAGTTCGTGCAGGTCTACCAGCACAACGGCGAGCCCTTCTACGGCGTCAAGGAAGGCAAACCCCTGGTCGTCGATCTCAGGGAGAAGGGCGTGACGGCCCGGGTGGTGCGGCTGGCGATTGCGGGGAACGTGTCTTTTGCCCTCGATGAAATCGAGGTCTATGCGGTCGACGATCCGCACAAGAACGTTGCCCTGGGCAAGACGGCCGATCAGAAGAGCGTGAGCAAGTATTCCTATCCGGGCACGCTGCCCGAGGGAGTCGATACGGCGATCCCGCCCAAGGCCGCCGTGCCTTTCGGGCTGGCCCACGTGCGCGACGTGGTCGATCGGGCCGAGGCTCTGGCCAGGCGACTCGGCCCCAAGGCCGGCGCGGAGCGTCTGGCGCCGCTGGTGGCCCGGCTCGAAGGGCTCAAGGCGCGGTTGGCGAAGATCGAGTCGGCCGGCGAGGCGCCCGAGCCGGCCCGGCGCGCGTTGTACCTCGATGCCCGGCGTCTGTTGCGGGAGATCGCCTTTACGAATCCCCTGCTGGCGATCGACAAGCTGCTGTTCATCACGCGGCACGACTCGGCCGGCGTGTTCCACATGTGCGATCAGTTCTACGGGTGCAACGCGGTGCCCGGCGGCGGGCTGTACGTGCTCTGCGACCCGTTCGGCCCGAATCCGAGGCTGACGAACCTGCTCGAGAACTCCGTGGTGCAGAACGGCCGGCTCAAGGGCCAGAAGCTCGAAGGCGGGTCGTTCCTCTCGCCCGAGGTGTCGTTCGACGGCAAGACGATCCTCTTCGCTTACAGCGAGGCCAAGGCCTGGCCCAAGTACCAGGGCGAGGAAGCCTACGAGTGGACGCCCGAGTGCTCGTACCACATCTTCCGGTGCAACGCCGACGGGAGCGACCTGGTCCAGTTGACCGACGGCCCCTGGAACGATTTCGACCCGTGCTTCCTGCCCAACGGGCGGGTCGTGTTCATCTCGGAGCGCCGCGGTGGCTACCTGCGTTGCGGGCGCCACTGCCCGGTGTACACGATGTTCTCGATGCGGCCCGACGGCAGCGACATGTTCTGCCTGAGCTTCCACGAGACGCACGAATGGCAGCCCAGCGTGTCGAACGAGGGGATGCTCGTCTACAGCCGCTGGGACTACGTCGACCGCGACACGAACGTGGCCCACCACATCTGGAGCTGCTATCCCGACGGGCGCGATCCCCGCTCGTTCCACGGCAACTACCCCGACAAGCGCGAGAGCCGGCCCTGGATGGAGATGGACATCCGCGCGATTCCCGAGTCGAACAAGTTCGTGGCGGTCACCGGGGCCCATCACGGCCACGCGTTCGGGTCGCTCGTGCTGATCGACTATCGCGTCGAAGACGACGGGGCCATGTCGCAGCTCACGCGGCTGACGCCCGAAGTGCCCTTTCCCGAGGCCGAGGGCCGGCCGATCCCGCAGTACATGATCTACGGCACCCCGTGGCCGCTCAGCGAAGACGACTACCTGTGCGTGTACGATCCCGACGTGAAGAACCGGGGCATTTACTGGATCGACCGCTTCGGGAACAAGGAGCTGGTGTACCGCGACCCCGCGATTTCGTGCCTGAGCCCGATCCCGCTGGGCCCGCGAACCCTGCCGCCGGTCATCCCGTCGCAGACCGCGCAGGCGGCCGAGGACGCGGCCAACGACGGGCCCGCGACGGTCACCGTGATGAACGTCTACGATAGCGACTTCGCGTGGCCCGAGGGAACGACGATCGACCGGCTTCGGGTGATCCAGTTGCTGCCCAAGTCGACCCATCCGCCCAACCAGCCGCGGATCGGCGTGGGCAATCAGACGAACGCCCGGGCCGTGCTGGGCACGGTGCCGGTCGAGCCCGACGGCAGCGTGCACTTCGAGGCGCCCGTGGGCATGCCCATCTACTTCCAGGCCCTCGACGAGCAGGGGCTGGCCGTCCAGTCGATGCGGTCGGTGACATACCTGCACCCGGGCGAGCGGCTGAGCTGCCAGGGCTGCCACGAGCGAAAGCACCGTCCGCCCGGCCAGGTCGACGTGGTGCCGATGGCCCTGCGCCGGCCGCCCTCGAAGATCGAGCCCGGCGTCGAGGGCTCGAATCCCTTCAACTACGTGCGCCTGGTGCAGCCCGTGCTCGACCGCAACTGCGTCGCGTGCCACCGGGAGAAAAAGGCCCTCGACCTGACCGGCCCGATCGAGGGCGGCAACGGCTGGACCCGATCGTACACGAACCTGGCCGGCAAGTACGGGTTCTACTTTCACGTGAGCAACGGCTCGATCAACACGGGCGTCCACGGCGGAAGCCGCACGATCGCCGGGCAGTTCGGGGCCAAGGCCGCGCCGCTGATGAAGTACCTCGACGAAGCGCACTACGGCGTGAAGCTCTCGGACGACGACTTCCGCCGCATCGCGCTCTGGCTCGACTGCAACACCGAGTTCTTCGGCAGCTACGAGAACACCGAGGCCCAGGCCCGCGGCGAGTTGGTGCCGCCGACGCTGCAGTGACAAGGAGATGATGACTCGAACTGCCCACCAGATCCTGGCCAGCGCCATCGCTCGATCCGACAGCGAACGGGCCGAAGTCGCCGCCCGGCTTATTGAGAGCCTCGACCCCCGGGTGGAGGCTGACGCCGCCCGCCTCTGGGATCGGGAGATCGAACGCCGCGTGGCCGAACTCGACCGTGGATCGATCCGCGTCTTCCCGTGGCCGCAAGCCCGAAGGATGATCCGGGCGCGCCGAGACGGGGCCGTCGACGATGAAGTTCCATCGTGAGCCGGCCGTTGTCGCCATCGCCCACGCTCGACGAAGGCCAGGCGATTGGAAGGGGCGCTCCGACTGACTCTCGAACCTACGACTCCCTAGGACTGCTGACATGATTCCTCGCCGCACGTTCCTGAAATCCTCGGTCGTCGCGGGTCTCTCGTTGTCGACGCTCGTCCGGGTCGCTCGCGGCGGCCAACACGATGGGCCGGCGGGGGCCGGCCCGGTTCCCTTCGATCTGTCGCGCGACGTGCCGACGAAGCGGTTCGACGGCGAGCGATGCTGGTGCCACCCCCGGGCGGGCATCGTGGCCGGGGCCGGGCGCGACGGCCTGCCTCGCGTCGTCATGACCATGAACACCCTGCACCTCGAAGGCAGCGACGTGTTCAAGGGGATGTACGACCTGCGCACCGACGACCTCGGCAAAACGTGGACCGAGCCGCGGCAGCTCGAATCGCTGGCGCCGCGCTACGAGACGCTCGACGGCCTGCGCCGCCCCGTGGCCGTCAGCGACTTCTGGCCCTGCCGGCACGCGGCCACGAAGACCTTGCTGGGCACCGGGCACACGGTCGTCTACACGCCCGACTGGAAGGTCGCGCGCCCCCGCCCGCGGCACACGGCCTATTCGGTGTACGATCCGGCGCGGGACCAGTGGGCCCCGTGGCGCAAGCTGGCCATGCCCGATGAGCCGCGGTTCCACGACGCGGGAGCGGGCTGCACCCAGCGGTACGACCTGGCCGACGGCACGATCCTGCTTCCCTTCTACTTCCACCCGCCCGGCAGGAACTCCCACGTGGCCGTGGCCCGATGCGACTTCGACGGCCGGACGCTCCGCTATCGCGAGCACGGCAACGCGTTGGGAATCGACGACGAGACCCGGGGACTGCACGAGCCCTCGCTGACGCGGTTCGGCGGCGAGTATTTCCTCACGATCCGCAACGACAAACGGGGCTTCGTCACGCGCAGCCGCGACGGGCTGGAGTTCGAGCCCATCCGCCCCTGGCAGTTCGACGACGGCACCGAGTTGGGCAACTACAACACGCAGCAGCACTGGGTGACGCACAGCGAGGCGATGTTCCTGGTCTACACCCGGCGCGGGGCCGGCAACGATCACGTGTTCCGCCATCGCGCCCCCCTGTTCATGGCGCAGGTCGACCCCGAGCGGCTGCGGGTGATCCGCGCGACCGAGCGCATTCTCGTGCCCGAGCGCGGCGCCCGGCTCGGCAATTTCGGCGTGACCGACGTCAGCGAGCACGAGACCTGGGTGACCGTCGCCGAGTGGATGCAGCCCAAGGGCGTCGACAAGTACGGCAGCGACGGCAGCGTGTTCGTCGCCCGCATTCGCTGGTCCAGGCCGAACGAGAACGTCGCGGTCGGGTAGAGCCCGCGCGCCAGGCCGTTTCTTCGACCCGAAGGCTTGGGGCCCGATCGTGGATGCGGACGAAACGCCGCCCGGGATGGCAACAACGCCGTCGGGGGCTAGAATAGTAGGGAGTTTCGAATCGAATGAACCGCCACAGCCCCCTCTGGGGGGTATTTTGCTTTCGGCAGCACGGCTTGGGCCGATTGCCGGCAAGAGGCCGTCCGGAGGACCATGACTGGTGACCAGGAATCCGCCACCAACCGGGGAAGGACCCCCGGTCGACTTGAAGGACCCGACCCTGGCGGCCCTGCTTGCCTGGCTGATTCCGGGGCTGGGGCACCTTTATCAAGGCCGGACGGCCAAGGCCATCCTCTACTTCGTCTGCATCATGGGCACCTTCTGGTACGGGGTGTACCTGGGCGGGAGCAACGAGTTGGGATGGGGTCGCACCGTCTATTTCTCCTGGCGCGCCGGCGACAAACGCCTGCCCTATCTCTGCCAGGTCGGGGTGGGCCTTGCGGCGTTTCCCGCCCTGATTCAGGCCAACCGAGTCCGGGACGGCAAGGATCCGCTGTGGAACTACTTCATGGCCCCCCCCGAGCTGGAGTCGGACTACGACGATCCCGACGACCGCAAGCCCCCGTACACCCTCGACACCCTGCACGCCAAGCTGCACCGCTTCTTCGAGTTGGGTACGGTCTACACCATGGTGGCGGGGCTGCTGAACGTTCTGGCGGTTTACGACGCCTGGGGGGGACCCGTGTTTTCCGAAACGGCGAAGAAAGAAGACGAGGACGACGAACCGGGCAAGGCCGCCAAACGGTCTTGAGTCGTCGAGGAGGTCGGGTTTCGTGAACGCACTGGGATGGATCGCCGCCGCGCGAGGCGGCCTCTGGCACGTCTTCTGGTCGAACGATTTCTGGTACGCCCTGCCGCTGATCGTGGCCGTGAGCCTGGTGTACGCCGCCACGCGGCACGAGGCCATGGAGCCGATCCTGCGCCACGCCCTTCGCGTCGCGGTGTGGATCGTCGGCTTCATGGCGGTGGTGTTCGCCGTGCTGCTGGTGGGCATGTGGTTTCAATAGGAACCGAGCGATGCGGATAGTCGTTCTAGGGACCGGCACGGTCGGCACGTCGATCGCCGAGATGCTCTGCCAGCACCGCCACAGCGTTACGGTCGTCGACCACGATCCGGCCGTAACGCAGCGGGCCAACGACGAGCTCGACGTGCGCGTCGTCACCGGCTC
>Ga0334894_1001829_pt1 | contig 16193 bp, 13 predicted proteins | sample GraSluR3_MG_6_FD_207225 | JGI IMG/M metagenome (GOLD analysis project Ga0334894, IMG submission 207225) | Sludge microbial communities from methane-producing bioreactor in Wageningen University, Netherlands - Granular Sludge_12_05 R3 | ecosystem: Engineered > Bioreactor > Anaerobic >... | reverse complement strand
CAAATTCCCTATGGAGACGTCTACTCGGCACTGCAGAAACTCCGCATCGACGGGGCGGAGAACAACCTTCCCAGCTATGTTTCCACCGATCACTACCAGGGGGCCCCCTACTTTTATCAGAATGAGCATTTCCGCCTTCCCGAGGTTGTAGTACTGAGCGTCCATGCCCAAAACAAGATTGCTGAGATCGACCCTTCTTTTGTCGAGATTTTCAAAGAGTGCGCCAAGCTGAGCGGCCTCTATGAGCGCAAGCTCTGGAAGCAAGAGGAAGAGCGTGCCTATGAACATGCACTACGATCGGGTGTGCAGTTTACCCTTCCAAGTGAAGAGGATTTACTTGCAATGAGAGAAGCTATGAATCCGCTATACCAAGAGCTTGGAGAGAAAGAACGAAAGATTGTAGAGCAGATTGCCAATACATAAGAGAACTTCTTTTCAATTTTTTTGATATGTTGCACATTCTTTGGATGCTTCTTGCGCCCTCACATTTCGTCCCTTAGATTTTTATCATGAACCTAGAAAATCTAGGTTGAAATCATTTAGGAGGCGACTATGAAACGTGTACTGTTTATTATTTTGGCACTCGCTCTCACATCTTCCCTGGTTTTTGCAGCGGGGACAAAAGAAACTGCTGATCCAGCTGCGGAAAGAAGCGTAAGGCTTGTGTATGCTGAGGTTAATCCTCTCGAATCAATTGTTGGAAAGACAGGTCTCTATTTCAAGGAGCAGGTAGAAAAGCTCACTGATGGTACTGTCACCATCCAAATCCAGGCTTCCGGCGTTCTTGGTTCAGAGAATGACGTTCTCGATTCCATGCTCGGCGGTGGTACTTCGATCGACATGTCCAGAATCTCTGCTTTTGCTCTTACCAGCTATGGCGCTGAAAAGTCAAAACTTCTGTCCATTCCGTTCACGTTCGAGAACAGAGAGCACTTCTGGGCATTTGCCAACTCTGATCTTGCCCCTGAATTCCTCAACGAACCCCAGACCATCGGTCTTCCCATTCGCGGAATTTTCTATGGTGAGGAAGGTTTTAGACATTTCTTCGCTGCCAAGCGCATTAACAGCATGCAGGATCTTCGTGGTATGAAGCTTCGTGTATCCAACGATCCAGTTATGAACGGTATGGTTCGCGGCCTCGGCGCTTCCCCGACCGTCGTTTCTTTCGGTGAGTTGTACTCAGCTCTGCAGACCGGCGTGGTCGACGGCGCCGAGCAGCCGATTGCAAACTACAAGGCTAATGCATTCCATGAAGTTGCACCAAACTTGATCCTCAATGGACATACCCTCGGTGCTATTCAGGTAGTTATCACCGATACCGCTTGGGCTAAGTTGTCCGAAAGACAGAGAAACGCCATCATGGAAGCTGGTAAGCTTGCACAGGCATACAACGCACAGATCAGTGAGAATGCAGAGAACGAAGTTCTTGCCCAGCTCAAGGCTGAGGGCGTGAATGTTGTAGAAGTCGCTGACAAGAGTCCATGGGCAAATGCCACGAAGGCTGTTATCGAGGCAAATACAAAAACACAGGCTGCATTGTATCAGAAGATCATTGATATGAAATAAGGGCGACTAATCAGCTATGGGTGGGATTGTCAGAGCAATCCCACCTTTTCGAGTCTCAGGAGATGAACCATGCCAAAGTTCTTTGCAACAATGGATAAAATTAAACTGGCTTATGATTGGACAGACAAGATTGTGATGATAATTTGCAAAGTATTGCTTATTGTCGACATCCTGATCACCAGTTATGCGGTAGCCGGTCGTTTACTGAATAAATACATTCCGTTTCTCAAAGATCATGCTTGGACGGAAGAGGTCGTGCTGACGTGCATGGCTTATATGGCCGTCCTCTCAGCCGCTCTTGCCATCCGCAGGGGTTCTCATATACGGATGAAGGCTTTTGATAAATACCTGCCAAAAGTCACTATCAAGGTTTTGGATATTCTTTCGGATATCGCAGTGCTCAGCCTTGGGGTGATCATGCTCTACGTGGGGTGGCGTTTTGCCACTACCATCGGCAGTAGAGGGTTCTACGTCTCTTTGCCATGGCTCAGTCGCTTTTGGATGTACTTCCCTGTACCGCTTGCAGGCCTTGCGATGATCATCTTCGAGCTCGAGGCTCTGTATAACCATATCAAGTCCTTCTACGTGAAGGAAGAGGAGGTGGCATAATGGACCCAAACAACGTTGCAATTCTTATTCTCCTTGGAAGCTTCTTTGCCATGATCTTCCTTCGTTTTCCAATCGCCTATGCCGTTGGACTCTCTTCAGTCTTCTGCATGCTGTACCAAGGGTCCAGCTTGAATGATATCAGCCGTTTGATGGTAAAGGGTATCAGTTCATTCTCCTTGATGGCCGTTCCCTTCTTCATCACAATGGGTGTTTTGATGGGTTCTGGGGGGATTTCCCAAAAGCTCATTTCCCTTGCGAATGCCTGTGTGGGCTGGATGCGGGGTGGTCTTGCTCAGGTGAACATCGTAGCTTCCTACTTCTTCGGAGGTATTTCCGGCTCCGCCGCTGCTGATACTGCTTCACTGGGATCGATCCTCATTCCCATGATGGTCGAAGAGGGCTATGACGCTGACTTCTCCACCGCGGTAACGGTTACCAGCTCCTGTGAAGGACTTTTAGTCCCTCCCAGTCACAACATGGTCATCTACGCCACTACTGCAGGGGGGATTTCGGTGGGAAGCTTGTTCCTTGCCGGATATCTTCCGGCGGCTTTGCTCGCCATTACGTTGATGATCGGCTCTTACATCTTCTCGGTAAAGCGGGGCTATCCAAAGGGAGAGCCGTTCAGTTTGAAGAACTTCATAATCCAGCTTGCAAAATCCATCTGGGCTTTGGCTGCCGTCGTCATCGTAGTCGTCGGTGTCGTTGCCGGTGTTTTCACTGCTACTGAATCGGCAGCGATTGCGGTCATCTATTCCTTGATCGTTTCGGTCTTTATCTATAAGGGCCTGTCTTGGAAAGGCGTTTGGAAGGTCTTGGATGATTGTGTAGGAACCTTGGCGATCGTGCTCATTCTTATTGCGACATCCTCGGTCTTCGGGTACTGCCTTACCACCCTCCATGTCCCAGCCCTCGCCGCTGAGGCAATTACAAACCTTACCAGCAATAGGATTCTTATTATTCTGTTGTTGAATGTAATTTTACTGGTGCTTGGAGCAATCATGGACATGGCACCGATCATCCTCATCACGACCCCGATCCTGCTTCCTATCGCTACCGGCGTTGCTGGTCTTGATCCTATTCAGTTCGGTATCATGGTGGTGCTCAACTGTGGTATCGGTCTGTTGACTCCTCCTGTCGGCGCTGTTCTGTTCATCGGATCGGCAGTCGGGAAGGTCTCCATGGAAAAGGTGGTAAAGTCCACCCTCCCGTTCTACATCTGTATGATTATTGCGTTGCTTTTGGTTTCATTCATTCCTCAAATCAGCCTTATCCTGCCGCAGGTCTTAGGCGGATATACTCCCACCAATATGTGATGTGATACTAAGAACTCCAAACAAGCCAGGGCATATGCTCTGGCTTGCTTATGTTCGAGCATCCTCTTTGTCTACCCTTGAACCAGGGACTCCAACCTTAAGGTATTCTCGGACTGCATCCATCTGGCCAATTGATTTCTTGAGTCTTGCCCTATTCTCCTCACAAAAGAAAGGATCGACGGCCACCTCAAAAGGGATACGCTTCTCCCTGGCTACCTTCGTGGCAAACATGGTGAAAACCTCGGTAGTTGTCAATCCAAGTTCTGTATAGGCCTTTTCGTATTCACTCTTCAGCTGGACATCAACTCGAAATTCAATATCTACTGTTGAGCTTGCCGCAATATGTTCCAATCTCATTTCAAGTAATCATTCGTAAGCAACATTTCATTATGGGATCTTCACGTCCCTTCCCGCAAGATATCCAGATATTCCTGATAACTGAAAGTTCTGTTCCTTTTGTCCCCACCAGATTGCACCAAGATACCAATGTCGACCAGACGATTGACCGAACTTGCAACGGTATTGAACGAAAAACCCAAAGAACTTGCAGCTCCCTTGATCTCCATGATGGGATTGCGTTGAAGGTACGAGAACAGTTGAAGAGCAGTAAGCCGAGCACGCCCCAAAGATTCTATTCGAGCCACATGCGCATCACGGAGTTTAGAAAGACGTATTATATTCTCATAGGCATCCTCTGCCGATTCAGAGACAGCACTCAGAAAAAACTTGATCCACTGTTCATACTCCCCTTTGGTACGAACCAGAGTCAATCGATCGTAATATTCCATCCTGTTCTTTTTCAGAAAGTAGGAGATATAGAGGGCTGGAGTAGTCAGGATTTTCTGTTGAAGGAGAAACAGGGTGATCAACAAACGTCCTATGCGCCCATTGCCATCTAGGAACGGGTGGATGGTCTCAAATTGATAATGGATCAATGCTGCTCGGATTAGCACATCTTGGGTATCGGAAGCATTCATGTACTTCTTTAGATCGGACATCGCTACAACCATATCATCCGGATGAGGAGGGATGAACCGTGCCTTGTTCAATGAGACCCCTTCCCCACCGATCCAATTCTGCGAGGTACGGAACTCCCCGGGGCTCTTCTCTTGCCCTCGAACCCCGCTCATCAGCACCGCATGGGTTTCTCTGATCAGCCGATTGCAAAGTGGCAATTCCCGCAAGCGATTGATTGCGTAATCGGAGGCCTTGATATAGTTGATAACATCCGCAACATCTCGGTTTGCGTTTGACTCCAAAGCAGGATCGAGGACATCCTCCAGTGTACACTGGGTTCCCTCGATCTGCGATGACATCAAGGCTTCCTTGCGGACATACATTGAAACGAACAATGCGATATGCGGAATCAACGATGCGATGCTTTCCAGTTTAGCAATCCATGTGTTTGCTTGGACCAGCAGTTGCATCATCTCATCGTCGATCATGACAGGAGGGTTCGGAGGAAGGGGAGCAGGAAGGAACGACCGGTACGCCATTTCCCCATCCAACTTTGACATAAACGCCCCTGCCCTGTGCTCCATGGTTCGCCTCTCCTCCTCGATACATTGAAACAACACGTCTTACTTTAGCATGTTAATTTCAATATGTACATTTAATTTGAAATAAGTAGCATAATTTGAGGTCATTATTTCAAGATAGCTTTAGAATCGACTAAAGGAACATGCGCTGCTAATCAACTTTTCACTCATTCGTATACTTTCACCACCGTAGTGAAAGTACCGTTTTGAATGAAAGCAGGGCTGTTGGGTCTTCCCATCCTTATCACCTGATTCGCCACCTGGTGAAGCTCTAGCATTCTACAACAGGACAACAGCATCACTTTGGAATTACCACTGCTTCTCCTGAATAAGCATCAACAGAAAAGGAAACTGTTGGGTTCTCTACCAATTCTGGAACAAACTCGAGACTGACAGAGGCTGTGTTATCACCATGGTTTACCACAGCTACGAGAAACGCGTCATCATGCTCCAAAAGTCGTACAACAACCTTGGGGTCGTCATTTTTCAGCAAATTGATCTGGGAGTATCCGGATTGTATGAAATGCTTTACCAAGACTGTCCGGGTCTCTTCATCTTCCTCCCCCTGATAACTGAGACTGGGATAGGTAGCAAAGAATATTGCCTTCCCTTTTCCTTTCGTATGCATCGTTGTAGCGGGAAATCCGTCAGAGAATTGTGCTTGAACGACAGTTCCTTGCAGCGGTATAGCTACATGACGATAGAGTGAACCACGATAGGCACCCATGCCATCCTCATCCGGGACAATTGAAATGGTGAGCCGATCTGCCAAAGCCTGAATCTCTGTATGCTTCAACCCAAAGAGTTGTGATAACGCAAGACTTGATAGATCAAGGGTGCCGTCGTGTCCATACATACCGGTTCCTGCTTCTCCGATGAGAGTCCCTCCCCTTTCAATGAACTGTGAAAGAACTTCTATCTCTCTTTCAGAAAGAGAGAGCACCATCGGAAGATATAAGACTGCAATCTCCTCTTCAAGCAGATGATCGATCCTGTCTTCATGGAAGAATCGTATAGGTATTCCAGTATTGTATGCAGCCTTATAGATACCGCTTACACTTGCTGCATACAGGTCCTCTCTCCGCTCTGAGGAAAAGCAAAGCGCCTCACTGTGCCGTGATACATATATTGCATTGACGCTCTGAACCTTATGAGAGGAAGCAATATCCTTTGTATTCAGCTTTTTTGCACAAGAGCTGGCCGCTAATGAGCGCTCTGTATCTTCTCCAAGAAAGCCGGTCAGACCAAACCCCGGAGACTCCAGTCCAGCTGGTTCGGGTGCGTATTGCCAATACAACACACCCTTTCCTCCAGCAACGATGGTGTTATAGTTCCAAACGGTGACATCATCACAGGTGGGAACCAATCCTCCGAGCAACCCAGCTTTTCCCGCCCCTCCTTGAAGCTCAACCTGATAAAATGGCTTTTCTTGTGACGCTTCTGCAATCATCTCATTGTGAATGAGGTGGACATACAAATGATCGGGGCCTTGCAGCCATTTCGGGAAGCTGGAGAGACCAAAGACATCCACTTCCTTGGCCAAGGAAAACTCGTCTCCCAGTTCATTACAGAGTCCTCCCTTGAGATTGTTTCCCAACACACCGCTATAGGCGACATGGGTTTGCATAATCTTCTCAGGAGCTCCTCTTCTTGCGGCTTCTGTACGAATTCTCAGCCATTGTCGAAGATTGTCAATCCAGAACAACCTCCAATCAATCATGTCGGTCCACGTCCCAAATCGAGGAGGAGGTACCACCTCTTCCCACGTTTGATACTGTCTGAACCACGTCTTGTTGAGATTGGAAAGGTCTGAGTATCGGTTTTTCAACCAGACGCGGAAGGCTTGGCAGGAATGAGAGCAGTAACACAACATCTCACTCTTATAGTCGAACATCGGTTCCAGATGCGGTTCGTTCCACACATCGATGGCTAGTACTGAATCATTGTCCTTAAAATGTCTGGCAGTCTCTTCGAAAAACCGTACCATGAGAGCTCTTGCCTCTGAGCTGTCCCAACAAAAGCCAGGCCATCCTGCTGTGGGAAGATTTGCAGGACCTCCGAATGTAATTGATTCTCCGCGATGGGTCTTGTACAACGCTTCCTGATTCCTCTCATATGCCCAGTATGGGGCTCCTTCAGGAATGATATTCACGATGGTTTTCAAATCGTATTGCTCGGCTAAAGAAACAAGATCATCCAGTTCATCGAAATCAAATACGCCTTCTTGTTTTTCCACCCAGTTCCAAACCGCCCAGATTTTGACTGTATTGAAACCATATCTTCTCATGGTTTGCATATCACGCTGCCAAACATCACGTGCTGGGAATGGCGGTCTGTAGTATTGTGCTCCGAAAATCATCTCATCAAACATGTATCACCCCTTTACGGCACCACTGCTCAGACCTGCAACCAGGTATTTTTGCATGATGAAGCCAATAAGTATCATAGGAATCATAGCGATGGTTGCAGCCGCGCTGCTTTTACCCCAGTCTACGGATATTGCTCCGACATATCGTGCTATGCCGACGGTCAGAGGATAGGTCCTAATATTCGTCAATTGTAGTGAGAACATCAGCTCATTCCAGGAAAAACGCATGATCAGAATTACAGCTGAGGCCAAGACGGGCGTCAACATGGGAAATACTATCTTATAGAGAGTATTCATTCTTGTTGACCCATCTACACAAGCTGATTCAAGCAACTCCATGGGGATGTTGCGGATAAAACTTGTCAACAGCCAAGTAATAAACGCTAGACCTAACGCAGAATGTGCAAGAATAGGTCCCAGGTACGTTCCTGTGAGACGAACTGAGTTCAGCATGATGTATAGAGGAATCAAAATTGTAATCGGAGGAACCAATTTGCCCAGCAATAAAAAATTAGACACAAATTCGCCCACTCGTGATTTGCAAATTTTAAAGCCATAAGCAGTAAAGGTCCCAAGAACGATAGTAACGATGGTCACAGAGACGGAGATAATGACTGAATTGAAAAAATATCGATAAAAGTTATCAATGAGGAAAAGCCGTTCAAAATGAATTGTAGTAGGCTCGAAGAGAATTTTAGGAGGCATGATCTTCATCTCAAGTGTTTTCCGAAGTGAGTTGGAAAGAACGATATAAATAGGCGTCACTGTCAACAACAGCACTATAACAAGAAGCATATAACCCAATATGGTTTTATAAGAACCTTTCTTTTTCATCTTTATACTCCTTCAATCGCCTACTCGAGCCAGATTTCTTCGGATGAATGGGATTCCGAATATGAGAAACGACAAAATCATCGTTATTGTTGAAATCACCATGGCATAACTGAAGTTGGACAAAGCAAACGCCTGGTTGAACGCATAGATGCTCGTTGAGATGGTCGAGTTGTTTGGACCACCACCGGTGAGTGCAAATATGACATCAAAAACCATGATGGTATCGACGCCCGTTACCAACAAGATCACCATGTACACATCCAGCAAAAGAGGAAAGGTAATCTTCCAAAAGGTCTTCCACGCACCTACTCCATCCATCGCCGCTGCTTCATACAGCTCGGTAGGAATGGAAACCAACCCCGCGGTAAGCACGATGACTACAAAAGGAATTACCTGCCAGCAGTGTACTACTATCGTCGAGAACAACGCGGTACTTGCCCCTGTCACCCCGGGAAAATGTTGTATGGAGAGCCCAAACAGACCAAGGACCCAATACAAAATTCCCTGAGGATCATAGATATATCTCCAGATAAGCCCGATTACGATAGGAGAGATGAGCAACGGCATTGTTATGACAGGTCGAATGTATCTTGAGACAATAGGAGGAAGGTGGAACAACAGAAGAGCGACGATTGTACCAAACACCATCATTCCAAAGATAGCACCACCAGAGAACATCAGCGTATTGACTACACTCTTCAAAGCCGTTTGGTCTTGGAAAAACTGTACATAATTGGCTAAGCCTACAAAATCTTGTGCAGGATTGAAGGAGCCAAATCGAAAATTAAAAAAACTCAGAGTAAATCCGACAGTCAAAGGAATGACCAAAATCACAGCAATGAGAAGCGTCGCCGGAAGGATGAGCAATACAGGCAGCAGGTCACCCTTCTCCAAAGAACAATTGAACCGTTTACGCATGAAAACCTCTCTTCATCTCCAACTCAAGGGCTTCCCAGCTGCAAACTTGCAGCCGGGAAACAAGGGAAACTACATAAGCAGTATCCTTCAATTCCTCTATTCACTAAAGTCGACATCCTGCAGTTTGTTCTGAATTCTTGTTAACACTACCTTAGAATCAACATCAGTCGTTGCAATCTCAGAAAGCCCCACAATCAATTCATTCTGCAATAGACGGAAATTCTTCGTTATTGGATCAATCTTACCAGCAGCCAACATTTCCATGACAACAGGCAGGAAAGGAGTAGCAGCAACCACTTCAGGATCGGTGGACAAACTCTTGATTGCGCTGATCTGCTGATTCTCTATAGCCTGCTTCTTTTCTATCTCAGGACTTGTAAGCCATGAGATAAACTTGAATGCTTCATCAACGTCATTTGCATTCTTCGCTACGGCCCATACCCAGAACGAATTGTTTGCAGAAGAATCTCCGGTTCGCCCTCGCAGAGCAGCATACTCGACACTGTCTACAATCAAGGATCGTTCAGGATCATGATTCTGGTTAGCCAACCCACTGATGACGATACCCATAGGAGCTGTCTTCATTCTGACGGCCTCAGCAACTTCATCGTGGTGCCATGCTGTTGATCCAGTAACCGAGTATTTCGCCAACTGATCATACACATGTGCTGCATACAAGCTTTCTTCTGACAACAGGTTCAGTTTATTGTTCTCATCAAAGTAGTATCCACCATTAGAGAACAACAGCTGGGAGTACAGGGTAATTGCGGCTCCGCCCTGTCTTGCTGGGATTGCAATTCCAGTCCCTTCCTTTTCCTTGAAGAAGCGTGCCAACGCTATCAGTTCTTCTGAAGTACTTGGAGGTGATAAGTTGTACTTTGCAAAGGCTTCTGCATCATAGACAACCATCAGACACTGAGCGAAGGTAGGCAAGCCATAGATTGTGTCGTAGTATGTGGTTCCGGCAAGCATGCCTTCTGCGTAGATGTTAGTATCAAGATTATGCTTCTTGATGAGATCATCAAGGGGCAACAGATATCCTGCATCGACATACTCTTTCATCCATTGGATGTTGACCCAGACAACGTCATAGTTTCCAGTTCCCTTTGCAGCTTGGAACGATGTAATCTGCTTCTGTTTCAGACTACCGTAATCGATGTCGTCTATCGTTACCCTCGCTGTAGGGTAGTCTCTTACAATCTGCTTCTGGAAATCAGCATGAGGTCCAGCCCATCTTGATACCAACACAGATTTCTCCATTTCCTGGGTTCCTCTTGCCCAAACAGCTGTACTAGAGAACACCAGGACCATCATCAATACGAGAATTGTTAGTTTCTTCATGTCTCTTTTCTCCTTTTAAATCTCACTATCTAAAATTGGCAGCAAAGTACCAATCATGAGAGCCATATATTCTTCACCCCTAGGTCGGAAAATCGAACAAGCCACTGATCAACCATTTCCTTTGACGGCGTTTCAAAACTACGATGCTTATTTGAAAGTCCGAATCGATCGACCTTTTCATCGCCAAGCGTATGGTAGGGCATTATCTGGGCATGATCGATTCTTGGATAGCGTCTCAAAATATCTGCTATACCTGCAAAGTGTTCTTCATCATCATTCACTGAGGGGATGATGGGAAGTCTGAGGATGATTTCTGCACCGTTCTGATACAGGAAATCCAGGTTTTCAAGAATCTTGTCATTATCCGTCCCACAGTATATGCGATGCTTTTGCCTATCTGTAATCTTGTAATCAAACAGGAACAGGTCAATGTTTGGGAGAATTCTAAGAAAGTCATCTTTGGACGCATACCCGCAGGTTTCCATGCAAAGATGGAGGTCTGGAGCCTGATCAGCAAATGCTTTTATAAAGCCAACATGCAACATCGGCTCCCCACCGGTAAAAGTCACCCCGCCTTTCTCCCCTTCTGAATAGAAGGGAATATCGATGTTGATCTCCTTAATAAGCTCACTTACTGAATACTGCTTATTAACCAGCTCAATAGCTCCATAACAACAGACAGATACACACTTTCCACAAGCATTGCACTTGTTGTGATCCACCTTGTGAACTACTTTACTTCCATCATGAACGAATGTATGTACACCTCTTTCACAGACAGCAGCACAGCCTTGGCAACCGCGGCACAATTGGGCTTTATACGAAAGGCTTGTATCAAAACCCTGTGATTCCGGGTTGTGGCACCACACACAGCGTAGCGGACATCCTGTGAAGAACACATTGGTTCTAATACCAGGGCCATCGTGAAGAGCGCATCTTTGAATATCAAAAATGGTCGCAATGGGTTCGCTAGTACGTGACACGGTTGTATATCTCCATTTGTACGTCTTTCTTCAAATCGACGAACCGTGCGGAGAAGCCTCCTACACGTACGATCAAATCGCCATAGTCCTGAGGACGTTCCATCGCATTTTTGAGCTCTTCGCTTCCAACGACAGATATCATTGCATGAGCACCTCCTCGATTGAAATAACTATTCATGATCCCCCACATCTTTTCGCGTGAATTATTGAAGTTCTCCCTCGTAAATCGAAAGTTTGACACCATGCCTGCGTGGTTTGCATGCGACGGTTTCAATATTGAGTTGATCATGGCAGTCAAGCCTCGTTTGTCGGTTCCCGGTGCGGGATTGTTTGCATTGGCCATGGGCATTCCTGATTTTCTTCCATCGGGGGTAGCTCCCACCCATCTGCCCAAGGTGGTGTTCTGGGCATTGTTGATTGTGACGGCAAGGTAGCTTGCCAACCCTACTCGAGGGGCTTGCTTTCGTATGGTTTCAGAGAGAAAGTTGTGCAGATCGACAAAGATTGAATCCACATAATCATCGTCATTGCCATATTTAGGGGCATCCATCAATGCTTTGCGAAGTGGTTCTTTGCCGAAGAAGTTATTGCGAAGAGCACTTTCTAGTTCTTCACAAGAGAATTTCTTTTCATCAAAGATACATTTTTTGATTGCTGCCAAGCTATTGGCGGCATTCACATTTCCATACAACTCCAATGTCCCGGCGAGGTATGCACATCCACCATCAAAGATGGCCTTTCCTTTTTCAATGCACCCATCGTAGAGCATGGTCACCATCATGAAGGGGTGGATCTTTCCGGTTATCTCATACTCATAGGCCTCAAAGTCCGCTTGCGCTTCAATGTACGCCGTCAAATGCTGTTTATAGTATGAGAGGAATTCTTCAAAACTGTGGCACTCGGAAAGAGGCTTCGTCTTCGGGCCCAATGTCCATTGAGTCATCGGCTCATAGCCGCCTCGCATTGCCAATTCCAGTATTTTCAAGGTGTTCATCGATCCGTTGGGCGATCCTATGCTGTAGTGGTCGAATTCAATTTCTCCACAGCCGAGGGGCATGTAGGTTTCTGCTCTTTGACGATCGACCGAAAAGGCTTCCATGACTCCAGGAACAAGCACATCGTCGTTATACAAGAGTGGATAGGTTCTGCCCTCCTCGATACATCTTTGACTGGCCTGCCACACCTTTGCTGGAGTATCCTTATTGAACCTGAGGGTAAACTGAGGAAGTACTTCTTTTACTTGTCGGCAGGCTTCTATGGCTACGAGGCACATTCTGTCTGCATTCTCAGGATTGCGACGACCATACCCGCCTACGATTATTCTGCCATCTGTCTCACAGTCCAGATGATCGATTAACCTGAAGAAGCTTTTAGTGAGTTCTACGGCCTCATCTTCTGTCAAACGACCTTCCTCAATATCACTCACATACAAATCGCCGATATACTCATCTAGTCTACCGTATTCTATCGCAGGAGTCATGAGGCCATAGATCCAAACGAGCTGAAGGCCTTCTGCCATGGTTCTTGGTGCATGGTCTCTGATGTGCTCCAAGGCAACATGCATATTGGTCAGTTGTTGTTTTCTTACAGGGTTTGTTTCGCTATCTGCAAGATTTTTTGCTTGCTTGGCATAATAATGACACATATCCTGCACGAGGGTTAAAAGTTCCAGCATGCAGTCAAATAAGATTACATCACCATTGGTTTCGATGGCTTTCTGTCTGAATGCTGCTACCTCTTGCTGCAATCCTGGCAATCCAATTTTTACCAGCTTGTCGAAGTCAAGAAAGGCTCCCGCCATTCTGAGAATCGGGGATGCTGGCAGGGGGAGTCCTCTCCAGTTGTCGGAGAAGATCAGTGGGCGTATGTTCTCAGGTGTGTTGTTGAGAACTACCGTTGTGGTGTTTCTGCCTTTCCAGAAAGTCAGCATATCATGGAGGTCTTCGCGGTACTGGGCATCGCCCGATCCGAATTCCAATTCCTTGACCACTTCTTCCTCATTCATGTAGAACCCAAAGCCACCAGTCTGATGCTGGATGCCTAGGCCTACGATACCCATTTGCACTCTTCCGGCCAATAAATCTTCTTGTTGGATTGGATGAAAAATCGCAGGGTATTGTGCTTTCATGCAGGCTAGTTCAATCTGAGCTGGATGTGTAAAGTTTTGAATAGCAATTCTATATGATTTGGTAAAGTCAATTTCAAATTGTAAATTTTTTCGTTTGTTATGTACTTTGAATTTATTCATGATATTCTCCGGTTTATAAATCTTCCGTATTCTTTATACTCCAGATATTGCCGGCAATCTTGTCTTGTACTGATGAATGTATTGTTCTAAAATGATCTTCTAAGAAAGGAGCACTATGAGGTTATACATTCAACAGTTCATCAGCAACCCTAGTCATGAATATGTATCGATTATCGAACGACATAGGCAGTTGCAGGTCGAGCATACTCATGACTACTTCGAGTGGTTTCTTGTTAACAGCGGCTCAGCTTGTCATAGTGTAAATGGAACTACTCAACTGCTGACAAAAGGCGTCATGGTGTTCATTCGACCTGATGATTCACATGCCTATACCAACATGTCTTCTGATTTTAAGATTTTTAACATCATAGTTTCTCGCAAGATCATCATGTCACTCTTCGAGTACCTTGGACAGGGCTATGATCCAAACTACTATCTTTCTGTTCCTCTTCCTCCGAAATCCAAACTCTCAGAATCGGAGTTTTCCCGCATCGTCAATGAACTGGAACAACTAGTTTTATCGAAGCGTATTTTAAAAGAACGTTCAGAAACGTACTTCAAAATTGTTTTGATGGATATATTTACGACCTGCTTTCCGATAAAGCCGGTGGGGAACTATGCAAATATTCCTGATTGGCTTCGGTGGCTTATTCTTGAGATGATGAAAAAGGAGAATTTTATTGAGGGGCTTCCTGCTATGAAGCGTTTGTCAAATAAGAGTTATGAGCATTTGTCCCGTTCTTGCAGGAAGTATTTGAACAAGACTCCGACTGAGTTGATCAATGAGCTGAGGATAGACTATTCAATTAAGGAGATTACTACTTCCAGCAACAGCATTACCGAAATTAGTCTTGATTCAGGTTTTGAGAGCCTCAGCCATTACTACCATCTGTTCAAGAAGCAGTATGGAATGACTCCTCTTGAGTTCAAGGAAAAAATTCACAAACGGGAAATCAGCATATACGATACAAAGTATGACTCCAGCTATGTAAAAAGAAGTATTCCTGAGGGAATCGCATTTGAAAAGCAAAAAGATTCTTAGAAAGTAACCGATTGGTTACTTGACGAAGAAAAGGGGAATTTGTACAGTACATGTAACCACTTAGTTACATGTATTCGTAAAGGAATCCCTATGAAAAAACTACTTACCATCTTACTGTTCGCGATGACGCTCAGCTCTGTGTATGCCAAGGCTAAGGACGTCATACCCGCTGGTGTCGTTCCACTTAAGACCGACCTGTCAAACATTGAGGTTTCAATCATCCCAGGTGAGCGGTATCTGCATAAATTCCCGCTCTTTCTCTTCTTTTCGCTGCGTAACCCGCCACAGATGGCTTTATGGGCTGAAACAATCGACGGGCAATTCCTCGACACCTTGATGGTCACCAAGAAAGTGAGCGAACAGAAGTGGGCGAAAGCGCCCAAAGACCCAGCCGGCAAAGATGAAATAAGAAGGCCGGAGGCTCTGCCTGTATGGACGTACAAGGCAGCGACGGCTCTGACGGAGAAACACCGTCTTGTCGATGCGATCACCCAAGCTACACCCAAAGCCGATTTCTCAGTGAACACCGACTTCTCAAATGAGTATGATGAGCTGTACCTTTACTTTGAAGTCAACCACTCCACCGACTTCAACGAGGCATATCCTGCTGACGCCAAGGCAGGAGAGAAGAACTACAACGGAGGAGTAATGGGAAGCGGGCAGCCTGCGTTGGTCTATCGCGCATACGTGGACTTCACACACCCAGAGCTCTCGAGCAAGTCCTTCGAATGTATCGGCCACAGTTCCCCTTGTGGCGAAGATGGTACTATCTATACCGATATGCAGGGCATTGACAGCGCCCTCTCTATCATCGATTCAATTCTTCTTTCGTTTAAATAGCAACATTACGGCTCTTTCGGCAGGGCTTTTTCCAACAGCAGTGCAAGGGTGGAGCTCAGTCTGATCCACCCTTCCTTGCTTTGGATGTCCACTCCGTTGAACATCTGTACAGTGGAAGATCGTAAGGTCAGGTACGTGATGGCCGCCGAGAAAATAGCAAAGATTGCCTCAAAGTCAAGGCTTTGTGATTCAGTGTTCTTCCTGACTTCTGAAAACATCGTCTTCACCTGCTCAGTAGCCTTCAGTCCTTGCTGTTCCCTCGCTTGTGCAAACGCTCTGGTTATTTCGTTTTCTTCACTTAACTCCTGAATCATCAGGTTTTGTGCAAATTGGTCATTGCGCAGCTGCTCATGTATCGCGAGAAAGCCTTCGGTAAGAAAGCTCTTGAGCTCTGGTTTTTCTTGGTTCTTCAGCTGGGAAAAGTCGATTATGCTCGTTTGGGTGAGGTCCAGGGCTTTGGCCGCTTCGCACATGAGCCCGTCCAGGCCGTCAAAGTATCTATAGATGAGAGCTTTGTTCACCTTCGCTTGCTCGGCTATGGCATTGACACCCAAAGAACCGAACCCGTTGGTTCTCAACAGCTCAAGGGT
>Ga0334894_1001808_pt1 | contig 16406 bp, 16 predicted proteins | sample GraSluR3_MG_6_FD_207225 | JGI IMG/M metagenome (GOLD analysis project Ga0334894, IMG submission 207225) | Sludge microbial communities from methane-producing bioreactor in Wageningen University, Netherlands - Granular Sludge_12_05 R3 | ecosystem: Engineered > Bioreactor > Anaerobic >... | reverse complement strand
GCCGAAAGCAGAAACACGACGATGAAATCGAAACATGAACCTACTTCACGATATCCTTTACAAAGGTGATCAAGACTCGAAGTGCATTCTCGTTGTGACCCCCCTCAGGAATCACGATATCGGCATTCTCCTTCGTCGGTTCTATAAAACTGAAATGCCCTGGCCTCACCACCTCTAAATACTGCCTCACTACCGAATCCACTGTTCTACCCCGCTCACGCATATCCCGATTCAACCGTCGAATAAAACGAATATCATCCGGAGTATCAACATAGAGCTTCAAATCGAGCAGGTCTCGAATCTCCCGGTCGTACAGCACCATGAGCCCCTCAATGATCACAAGAGGACGAGGATCCACATGAATAGATTGATCCTTCCGCCTGTGGTGGACAAAATCGTACTGTGGCATCTCAATCGGCTTGCCCGATTTGAGTGTACTCAGATGCTCGTAGAGTAGTGGCGTATCGAACGCGTCGGGATGATCGAAATTGTAGGCTGTTATATTCTCATTGCTGACGAACTCTGCTGAATGGTAGTAGCTATCCTGAGGGATGAAGACGAAATCGCTGATCACCTCGCTGATTTTCCGTACGATAGTCGATTTTCCGGAACCGGAACCGCCGGTAATTCCAATGATCTTCACATCCATGTGCAACCCCTCCACCATTTCGCACATGGTAGCGACTCGTGCTCACTAACGCAAGAGAAATCTGAACTAACCTAACTGAGCTTTCGTTGCCGGCACTTGCTCGGCACGAAGGAGCTTGTGTACTCCCCAAGCAAGCAGTGAAGGTTCTTCCAAGACGAACCAAGATCGACCGAACACCTCAGGTGGATGGAGTCCATCGGGCCGCTCCGGTGGCTCGTAGATATCGTGGTAGGGAACTGAAGGCTCTTCTGGAAACAGGATATGATGGATTACCGCCCCCTCATTGATCGTATACCACTCCTCCCAAAATGAGCGATCAAGCTCCTCCTCCACAGGAACTGCATGAACGATATGAAAGCCGCCTTTCTTGAGAACCGTCCATCGATGATTTCTGTACGCTTCGAGATTTTCCTCTGGGTCTGGAAATACCGTTCGCAGCGAGACCCCTAACCCGTTGAACAGTGTAGCTATCTCAATCCGTCTTGCATTTCTCACAGAAGACCTCCCCAAGATACGAGTTGGGAAGAAGTGTATCACGGAATGATCCAGACACGCAGAAAGGTGGAACAAAAAATGTAAGAAGTACTAAAAAGTATACCAACTAGCGATGAAGCCGAAGACGATCCGCTCTATGTCTAAGCTTGCTTATCTTTGCATCCATATGATGGATGTCGACCATCGAATCGGAAATTTGCTTTTTCAGCTCCTCGGTCTTTCTCACTAGAGCTGCTGAAATAGGGGCATCTTTCATTTTTTTGCTGAGATCGAACAGCGACTGCTGCAGATCGTCGTGCTTTGCTCGCATTTTATGCAACGAATCCTCAAGTCGAACGATGTCCGAATCCATTCTCTCCACAGAGCTTTTCCTGATATCGCGTAGCGTCATCTCTGATATCTCCTCTCAGAACCGGTTCCAGTATACCATAGGCTCCCCGGTAGAGCTATAAACGATGCACAGAATCGAGCGACAGCGTTCCCGCCGCAATGGCGCCGATGAGTGCCGCACCATAGCCTGCCCCATCGGACAATTCGGGCATGATCGGTTCACAGGAGAATTCCGAACGTAGTGCATTGCGAAAGAGATGGTTCTTGCGCACCGAACTCCCTATCGCAACCAGTGAACGGATTGGAATTCCCGATTCGGTCACAAAATTGTGCAGCTCCTTTACAATTCCGGAAACGGTACCCAATACTAGGTTTCCCGCTGTAAAGTTATCCAATTCAATGCCCCTGATTGCACCCCGGACATGAGCATCCTTTCGAGAACCAGCGAATCTGGTATCGACACGAAGTGCTCCCATCTCGTCCGATACTCCATCTGCAGCCTGTTTCATCCAGGAGAAGATCGACTCATGATCGATGACCTGTCCACTCGCTTCCACTATGGAGGCGAAGAACCGTTCAAGCACCTCATACGCCTTCCCCGCGGCCAGCGTTGCACCGACTTGCAGATACCCCTCTCCGAGAAACGGTCTGAGTTCCATGGTGTCAGGACATGTTGCTTCGCGTGTGAATAGTGATATTTGACCACTTGTGCCCAAGCTCACCAGTGCTGCCCCCTCCCAGTCGGAGACCATTCCGAAAAAACCAGCCTGATTATCTCCTACAGCATAGGCAACCGGCACTCCCTCCTTTGTGTGACCTGCCAAGGCGAACGGTGAGCACGCCTCGAGAAAATCGCCAGGATCCGCCGAACCGAGTACCTCCTGCAAGACTTTCGGATCGAAGCGACTCGTCACAGGATCGAATGCTCCATAGGTACCAAGACAGCTCGGATCGGAAAAATGGAGTTGCTGTCCCACCAACCTTCCGGTGATATACTCGAGAATACCGCAGAACCCTATCGCCTCTTGTGGAACACGATCGAGTCGTCTGTTTGCATAGTGGGCTAAAAGACCGTACCCGGATGGGAGATGTACGCCGGTCCTCTCTGCTAAGAGGTGCAGACTGCTCTTTCCATCGACCTCCACCAGAGCCCGTTGATCGAGCCATGTATAGAGGGGAGAGACAGCTCTCCCAGACCTATCATAATAGAGAATACCATGCACTTGGCCGGTGACGCAAAACGATCTCACCGGTTGTGAGATGGTTCTGATAAGTGTATACACAGAGGCCTCGATTACCTGTGGATCTTGCGCATAGGCGTACGCCTCACCTGTATCGATACGATCATTCGGAACCGAACGGCAATCTACTACCGTCCCGTCCTCACACGATACCACTGTTATCGTGATATTCGTTGTCCCAACATCTATACCGACAGAGACTGGACCCTGCATGTTTCACCCTCCTGCAACACGAGGCTCTCTACCTAGTGTCCAAACTGACGACAGTTGACTTTCGGCAGATCAACTGACCCGAAATCCGGACAGTTCTGCACGGTCTATGCGGTTTTGAACACCGCTCGAGCATCATCGAAACCGCTTCATTACTTATTCTCTCAGTCGGTTGGGATATGCTCGTGAGAGTCTCACGAATATGACCAAGATAACTCAGATTGTCAAAACCGGCGACCATCACCCTACTCGTACTGCCAGAATCGATCTCTCGCATAGTCTCAAGCAGGAGGATCGCGGTTCCGTCGTTCGCGCAAATGATCCCCTGCGGTTCGAATGCAAGAATCGAAGCGATTGATTTATTATTTTTTGGATCGCATTCGTGGACCCGTTCTGAGCGGACCGGAATATCTGCATCGTACAAAGCCTCACGATACCCGATCTCCCGCATCTTGATCGTGTGGGCAGACAAAGGAGGAGAGAGGAAGTGGATCGTTCTTGCACTCTGCTCGATCATGTGCTGAGTCAACAGATAGCCAGCCTGGATATGATCGAGACTCACCAGATCGTACGAACTCCGTTGGGGAAACGGAAGATAATCCGAATCGATTAACACAACCGGGATGTTCGCCCGAGCGAAGGTGTCGAGCATATACTGATTCAACTCCTCCCTCAGTGGCGTATACTCTATAGGAACGAGAAATACCCCATCGACTCGAAGATCGATATACGCGGCACAGATTCTCCGGATATCCTCACGCAATGTGGCCGAACCAGGCACGATCACCCCTGCAGTGACCAGTGAACACTCACGCTGAGAGAGAGCTCGTGAAAGATCTCCTCGTATGATATCGAACACATAATTTTCCCCTAGGCTGGGAAAGAGCACACCGAACATCCCCCGTCTCCGCTCAGGAATCTCGGACACATGGTTCGCATCCAACCCCTCCGAGAGGAGAAACGACCCCGAACCCTGCTTCCGGATAATCATCTTATCATTTTCGAGCATGTCGAGGGCTTTTCTGAGTGTCGGCCGGGAACAGCCATAGTACATAGAGAGACTCTGCTCGCTCGGCAGTCGAAGCGAAGTATTGAACTCTCCCGAATTGATACGAACCTTCAGACTCTCATAGACAACTTCGCTCTTCGACACTCTCATCGGCCAGCTCCTTGCTGGATATCCTACGGAGTCGAGCCCAAATTGTCAAACAAAAACATACCACTTTACAACTTTTGGCAATCGGTATGGAATCACCGACACATTGACAACAACCGGAAGGTACCCCAAAATGCACGGAGGAGAAAACCATGACGAAAATGCATTTCAATGACCTATACACCCTGTTCGAGGAGAAACTCCTCGCAGTCGGATTCACTGAGGAAAAGGCCAATCTGCTGGCAACCATATTCGCCGAGAACACGCGCGACGGAGTACAGAGCCATGGAATCGGTAGATTCCCTCGATTCGTGAAGCAAGTTGCAGACGGTATCGTTCACCGAGATGCTGAACCGAGCCTCGTCTCGAAATCGGGGCTCTTGGAGCAATGGGATGGAAACAAAGGTCCGGGACCACTGAATGCGCGTGCATCGATGCACCGTGCAATGGAACTTGCCCGGGAACATGGGATCGGCATGGTGGCGTTGAGAAACACCACGCATTGGATGCGTGGCGGAACCTACGGTCGCATGGCAGCAGAAGCGGGATTTGGGGCAATATGCTGGACGAACACGGTGGCGAACATGAGCCCCTGGGGATGCAAGACCCGTGCCATTGGCAACAATCCGCTCGTCATGGCTCTCCCCGGTCCAGAACACCCCATCGTTCTCGATATGGCCATGAGTCAATTCTCCTATGGAAAAATGGAACTGCTCGCCGCAGAGGGAGGCACACTTCCCTACCCAGGAGGGTTCGACCAGCAAGGTGATCTCACGAAAGATCCGAAGGCGATTCTCGAAACAGCTCAAGTCCTCCCTATTGGCATGTGGAAAGGGAGTGGGCTGTCGATCATGCTCGATCTGTTCGCCTCAACTTTGAGTGGAGGAGCCTGCACTTCCGATATCTCGACTTACGAAGACAACTCGAGTCAGCTCTACATGGCATTCAGACTCGACACCCAGACGAGTGTGGCACATGCATTGGCCTCCATGCAGGCTGCGTGCGCTGAGAACAATGAGACGTTCGTCTATCCCGGCCTTGGTGTCGCCAGAACACGGCAACGATCTGAAACGGAAGGTGTATCGATCCCAGAGCCGGCTCTACAAGCAGTACATGACCTGTGATCGACATATTGGGAACAAGAACATCGAAAGACAGAAAATTCGGAGGAGCACCATGATCGCTACATACCGAGACACCGTACCCGATACGGAACGTGCCGTTTTCATTGCCCCCAGTGCAGATGTTGTGGGTGATGTCACCCTGGGTGCAGACACCTCGATCTGGTTCAATGCCACCGTGCGAGGAGACATGGCATCGATCACTATAGGTGATGGATCGAACATCCAGGATAATGCGGTGGTCCATGTGAACAGTGGTATGCCGACAAAGATCGGTAGGCAGGTTACCGTGGGTCATGGAGCGATCGTGCATGCCTGCACAATCGGAGATCATGTCTTGGTGGGCATGGGATCGATCATCCTCGATGAAGCGGTCATAGGAGATGAGTGCCTGGTGGCTGCAGGAGCTCTGGTAACTCCGCGCAAACAGTTTCCTCCCCGATCACTTATCGTGGGATCACCAGCAAAGGCGATCCGCTCATTGACCGATGAAGAGGTTGCTCAGATACGGGAGAATGCAGTTCACTATCAGGAGCTGGGTCGAGACTATAGATAGTCGAGCAATGCCGCCGGTTCATCGATCATGCCGAGGACGTTTCCGGTGCTCTTCTCCGCATGTCCGCGAGAGAATCCAAATCCCCAATCCACACCGACAAAATCGACACCGGCGACCAGAGCGCCATCCAAGTCATGTGGAGTATCTCCGACCATGAGTACATCTTTACGCCCGTGGTGATTCAATCTTGTCAGTGCCTGTTCGATAATATCCGCCTTCGTCAAGTTTCCCTGTAAATCAGCTCCCGAGATCACCGCAAAATAGTGGGCGAGTCCGAACTGTTCGAGAATATCGTGTGCGAGCGATTCGAGTTTCAGCGTTGCCACTGCCAATGTGATGTTTCGCGAAGCAAGAGCATCCAACAACTCAGCTATCCCCGCATACACAGAGGCATCGAACATGGCTCCGGCTCTGGTGTACTCCTCTCGATAGATATCACACGCTTTAGGAATCAAAGACTCCTCGAGTCCACAGGCGACCCGGAAACAAGCAGCGAGTGGAGGGCCAACGAACTTCCGCAACTGAGCATTGCTCTGTTCAGGAAGCCCAAGTGTTCTGAGAGTATAGTTCGCAGTTGAGAATATACCGGGAGAGGTATCAAGCAATGTACCGTCGAGATCGAACAATAGTGTAGTGTGCATATCTCAGACAGTAAAATATTTCTGAGAAATGGGCAAGAGTGAGCAAGCAGGACAAATGATCTCGATTGTCCTTCAAACCGAATCGATTATCACGTATACTGGTACCCGATAATTTCGTGGAGGTACTATATGAACATTTCTGGAGCCGGCTGTTGTCTTATTGACTCCATCTACATGCACTGCAACTACGACGACGCTGCCTATGCAGATCTATGGAGCAAGAACCGGGGAGATGGTGGTCTCATAGAAGGTGGACTGGTATTCAGCGAGGATCTTGAACGATTCGCCGGCAAGCCGTATGCCGAGATACTGAAGAGCATTACCGGCGGACGAGAGCCCGATGTAGTGAATCTCGGCGGACCTGCTGTGGTGGCACTCATTCATACCGCCCAGATTCTGGTCCAACAACAAGTGGGTGTATCGTTCTATGGCGCCATCGGAGACGATCCGCTCGCAGACACGGTACGCAGCACCTTGGCCGCAACACCGCTGGAACACCAATTGACGACCGTAGCTGGTGCACACACCGCAACAACAGAGGTCTTTGACGATCCATCGAAACGGAATGGGAAAGGGGAACGCTCGTTCATCAACACGATAGGAGCCGCGGGAAAATTCGGTCCCGAGGAGATTCCGAATACATTCTACCAGGCAGATATCGTGCTGCTTGGGGGAACCGCCCTCGTCCCTCGCCTGCACGATGGACTGCACACTGTACTCGCACGAGCGAAGCAGGAGGGGTGCATCACCGTGGTAGGAACCGTCTACGACTTCAGAAATGAAAAGAGAAATCCCGATAAGCGGTGGCCTTTGGGTGATCAGAGCGCCTATCGGAACATCGACCTCCTCATAACCGATGAAGAGGAGGCGCTCAAGCTTACCGGCACCTCCACCATCTCCGATGCAGCACAAGAGCTGATCTCCTATGGCATAGGCGCACTCATCATCACACGCGGGGCTATCGATATGATAATCTGGTCTTCGGGGGCAATCATTGAGCGCCTCCCATTGGATCGACGGCCAGTGAGCGCCTATATGGATGAACTCATGCTCAACGACCCCTCGCTTCGAAAAGACACAACCGGCTGTGGAGACAATTTCGTGGGAGGCGTGCTCGTATCACTTGCCAAGCAACTGGAACATCGAGAGCGGGGAACCATCGCCATGGACGAACTCTGTGCCTGGGGTGCTGCTTCAGGTGGATTTACCTGCACGTACCACGGAGGAACTTACCATGAGAAACATGCTGGAGAGAAAGCGAATCAACTTGAACCAGTGGTAAGCGACTACCTGAAACGATTGGAGGCAATGCAATGAAGCCGATTTTCGTGCAATGGGGTGGTGGCAACATTGGCAAATCGTTCATTGGCCAAGTCTTCTCTCGAGGTGGGTACCGTGTAGTGTTCATAGATATTGATACGAAACTCATCGACGCCATTAATGCAAAGGGATCCTATACCGTTGAAGTGGTAGGGCGCGACTCGATCGAACGGATGCAGATCCAGGACGTCTCGGCTCTTCACGTATCACAAGAGGCCGACGTACAACAGGTGATCGGTGAAGCTGCCCTCATGGGAGTGTCGGTAGGAAAGAATGTCTGGCCCCATGTTGCCAGACAACTGGCACATGCCATACGCGAACGATACGAGATGGCTCCAAATCGACCGTTGGATATCATCCTTGCGGAGAACATCCACGGCGCAGCTGCATTCACGAGTCACTTACTGAAAGAACATCTTCCTGAGTCGTTTCCACTCGCTCAGTATGTCGGTCTCATAGAGACCAGTATCGGCAAAATGGTACCGGTTCAAACCGGAAGCAATCCTTTGCTCGTACGAGCAGAACCATATAACGAACTCATCGTAGACCGAAAGGGGTTCCTCTCCGCGGTACCGGCCATACACGACATCCATCCGGTGCATCCAATCGGCGCATACGTCGACAGGAAGTTGTTTATCCACAACCTCGGCCACGCTGCTGCAGCCTATCTCGGTCATGCGGCTCACCCCGAAAAACACTACATCGCAGATGTCCTTGAAGACCCTGCTGTGTTCAACCAAGTGAAAAAGACGATGCACCAATCCATGGAGGTACTTCTCCATATCTACCCCACAGTCTTCACCCGAGCTGACCTGGAGCGACATATCGATGATCTCCTGTTCCGTTTCGGCAATCGTTCATTGAAAGATACCATCTTCCGTGTCGGGCGAGACCTTGGACGAAAACTCCATTACGATGACCGACTTATGGGGATAATCATCGAGGCACAGAGAATCGGCATGGCGTGGGACAGGATCGGGCGGGTATACCAATCGGCCCTCACCTTCAGAGCTACCGATGAGCATGGCAACAGGTGGCAACCAGACACCGAGTTTCTTGCATCTCTCGCTGGATTGTCTAAACAAGAGCAGATCTGTCGGGCGAGCGGATGGAAAGAATCTCCCCTTCCGGAAGCAATGTGCCACACCATTGCACAGGCATTCGAGCTCATTGTTTGACAAAAGAGGCCCGCACTAATCCGCTATATCTGCAAACGAAGTAGATGACCCCTAGCTAGTCGCTCCACTGAGAAGGGCCTACTTGCACATGATCGAATAGAATCGTACACCCCTCACCTTCGGTGGGTGAACACCCATACACACCAACGGCCAGACTGCCGTGGTACAGATGGATATGGGCAATACGCATCTGCTGCCACCGTTTTCCACTCTCTGAATACTCCACCAGAAGATCTGCTCCCTTGCTCTGCACTCGATACCACATGGTATGAATCGATGCATCGATATCGACAGTTGCCCAGTCCGAGTATCCATGGTTCGTCATAACCGACCCGAGACGACTCGTGGTCTTGTTCTCAGCCTCGATGGAGGCTTTCAACCAGTTCTCAGCATCGAGTCGTACCATGATACCGGCCTGATCATATTTCGCATTGGCTTTGCAAGTCACTCGTGCAACTAGTGAGAAATCACCGTGCACATGCGTGAGTAGACAGTGTCCATTGTCGCGTCTGAACCCGTAATGTGTCCCCTGCCAGAAATCGGTCTCACCCTGAGTCATGATGGTCAATTCTGAATCTTTCCACTCATGTTGTGGCTCGTGATACCAGATCCATTCTCTATCTGTGTCGAACATGACAGAGAGCCTCCTTTCTCAACATACCTGTGATAAGATGGTAAGGGAGAAATCGAGAAAAAGAAACTACTTTTTATTAACCAAGGTGGTGAAGAATCGGGTAGGACGAATGGAATAGGTTCCCCACAATCGCTGGTCGGTCGAAGGCTTCGACTCTACCTCCACCAACGCCATCGTGCGCAATTTGGCGTACACGAATTTGGAAAAACGGGTAATGAATGTATCGGTATCACGATCGCCCATACCTCGGAGATAGGGGTACAGGAGTTTCAACACTTCGACTCCAAAGGTACGAACCGGAACCCATCGATCTCTCGTATGGAGAAATAGGAGGAACAGATAGTTCATCATGAGCAATGGAATATCTTCTATCTCATCAAAGAATTCATAGAAAAGATCCTCAATACTCTCGACAAGGGAACTCTCATCTACCGTTGTATGATAGCTATCACCTGTAAAGGCAGTGAAAATCGGATAAGCCTCCTGTGCATGTATCGTGAACAAGGAGCTATCATCTAGATCATTGGACAGCTGTGCCATCTGCTTGTTGGTGGGTTTGGGAAAGTCGTGCAACTCAAAATCGCCATCTACGGTGGAGAGCGCGAAGACACCCTCCTGCTCCCGCTGTGACTCAGCAGTTCGTACCGTTTCGAATAGTCTTTTGATGATTTCAGGATCCAGAACAACGCGTTTGCAACGAGCTTCTAGATTGAACCGGATATCGAACTCCTCTGCATCGATCGCCTCGTTAAGGATTGAACGGGTAAGTGCAATATCGAGCAGATCGTTGAAAGCCTCTTCCAAACTAGCAGGGGCTTTCAAAATCCAATGCCTCCACGGTTGCTGGAAAGCTTCGATCTGTGCAGTGACACCAAGGATCGGCAGAGAGACAATGAAATCGGGATTCAACTTCTGCAAAGGAGAAAGACCGATCAGGTTTGACGCTACGTACAACATACGTTTCCACGACCGTTCCGTATTGGTAAACACCCCCAATCGTCCTGCAGCTGTATCCACGAACAGCATCGCCTCGACATAGTTGGGAAAATCCCAGATCGAACCATCCTCACTTTCAAGTTCCATAGCGGGAGGAACCTCCCACTGTTCCATGGCGAGATCGGGACCGAGATAGGTGAACACCATCACCGAGTCCCGTTGCTCCTCATGCCATCTTCCCGGCAGCGCATCTCTATCAAAAGGGTGCAGCAGGTCGTACTCTTCATACACGAGTTCTATATATTCGTCGTTAACCGAAATCTCACTCTGAAATGCCGTTATATCCATCTTCAGAAATTCGAGATAGTGTTCGTTAATGCTCTCGGTCATCTGTCCGATGGTCAATTGCGGCTACACGACGCCCTCTGGAGTGAGAGAACCATAGGTGGTATTTCTCGATAGTCCAGAGAAAAAATAGCGAACATCTTCGGCATAGAGCGTAGAAAACACATGCATAAACCCCACCGATTGGAAAAAATCACCATTGTCAAACACCAGAAGTATCCTGTAGGGAATCAGCTGAATCTCCTCTTGGTCGACCAATTCGTGATATACGAAAAATACATGCGGACAAAAATCCTCAACATGGAGTCTTCCAAGTGGAAACTCCTCTGAAGAGAGCAGATTTGCATAGACCCAGAATGCCGGATGCTCGATAAGCCTTTCAAGCAGAGCGATCTGGTCAGAGGAGAGTCGACCGGCATGGTCACTCATGAAACGTCGAATCATGTCAGGATCGGTGAGTATCCGGGAAAGGACATACTCGGTGCGGCGCTCTTCGTACCACTCAACAAAGAATCGGGGGGCACCGGGGTCAAATGTCATGGCCTGAATCGTCCTACGAACCTCACTGATTTGATCATCTAGTTCAGCCCATGCAATCATCGTCGGAATCAACGATTCGAGTATGGATATCCGGTTCCGATATATACGAAGTCTTTTGCCTTGGTTCATACCTCTGTATACCAGCCGCTCCCATTCTTTGCAACTGCAGTGGATTCTTTCTTGGAAAAATATGAACAATACTACTTGTGTACAATGTAGCTCTCTGACATAGTCAGGCTATGCAGCACATCGTCGGTCAGCTCCTTGCAGTGGTTACAGCTCTCTGTTGGGCACAGAACTCGCTCATATATGCCCATGTTGGAGCTCAGGTCAGTTCAAACACCACCGCACACATACGCCTCTGGATAGCCCTCCCCCTCATGTTACTCGTACATCTAGCATTCGAGGGGACCTTCATACCTGTCGGCATGACTGCACGAGCATACCTGCTCATTGGCCTATCCGGTGCACTCGGATTCTGTGTCGCAGATCTCTTTATCTTCAGCTCGTTCGTGCACATTGGAGCTCGCCAGACCATGGTCATTATGACCACCAGCCCCCTGTTCAGTGCACTGCTTGCCCGAATCTTCGGAAACCAAGTATTGACCAGCATACAGATCACCGGAATCTTCGTGACTCTTGCAGGCGTCGCTTGGGTCGTGCATGCAGACCGCTCCTCGGGCGTCAGTGGAAATCGTCGCCATATCGCAAAGGGAATTGCCGTTGCGCTCGGAGGAGCTGTAACACAGGCTATAGCCTATGTGCTTGCGGAAGCGGGTATGACCGATGCCATTCCTGCCGTATCTGCAAATGTAGTCAGGATCTGCTTTGGGCTTATTGCGTTGATTATCTTTGCCTCCGCTCGGAAAAGCTTCATCGCAGACTTCAGACGATTCGCCGGAAAAGCCGGACATAAAGCACTTCTGCTCGTTTTTGCAGCAGCGATCGTCGGTCCGGTTCTTGGAATCATACTCAACCTACAAGCACTCAAGATGGCTCCTGTGGGTGTGGTGACCACCCTCAGTCAGCTGACCCCGGTGATGCTGCTCCCCTTAGAGCGATACATGCTCAAACGACATATATCGCCACATGCCATTGCCGGCACCTTCGTTGCAGTAGCTGGTTCGGTATTGCTGTTCATCTGATCTTTCGAGCTGGAATTTCACCTCAAGAGTTCAGTTTCACCCCCGTGTAGGCACCACTGATATATGTCATGGACAAAGAGTGGATGCTGTTCTATCATAAGATATCCCCCCAAGGAGCGATTCAGACATGGAAGACACACTATCATACGTATTCGTTACACCGTATACCGTAGCAAAAAGTAGAACCGGAGGCGTCCTCAGCCGCCTTCTCACGAGGCTCGATCTCGAATTAGTCGGCGCACAGATGATCGCAGCAGACACCTACTTTGCGAAGGCTTATGCGGAGATACTCAGAGACCAGAACGACCCATCGAACACGAGTGCGGCATCGCTTCTCTCCTCGTACGTGGAAGAGAACATGGGACCATCGGGGGGTCGACCGCACAGGACCCTGTTGCTCCTGTTCCGCGGGAAAGATGCCTGCAAGAAGCTCAGCGATATCTGCGGTGCACTCTATCCGGAGAACCGGGGAGTCGAGTCGCTCACTGGAGAGACGATTCGCGATACCTATGCCGACTTGATTCTGGACGAATCGGATCCCAAGAAGATCATCTACTTTGAACCGGCGGTTCTCACGCCACGAAATCAGACATCAGCGAACAAGGTACTCCGCCTTCTCGCATCGTGGCTTCCTGGCCAACCGAACATAGTAGAGAATATGACCTACCCGAACCCACAGAAGATTCAACGAACATTGGTGATCATCAAACCCGATAACTGGAAGTTCGCTTCGAGTAGACCGGGAACCATATTGGATATGTTCAGTCGCACTGGGGTACGCATTGTTGGGGTGAAGGTACACCGCATGTCGATCAGTGAGGCCATGGAGTTCCACAAACCTGTCCGCAACGCTCTGAGAGAGCGACTGAGTCCGCTCTTCGGACAAAAGGCCAAGGAGTTGCTCGAATCCGAGCTGAAGATCGAACTGAGCGACGATGCAGCCTTGGCACTCACCCGCTCCTTCGGAATCGAGTATGCCGAAGATCAGTTCGAGCAGATCGTTGAATTCATGAGCGGCATGCGTCCATCATCCTGTCCTCTGGAGGAGATGATCGAACCGGGGTCAGTGAAATGTATGATTCTCGTCTACGAAGGCGAAGAGGCCGCTGACCGGATTCGCAGCGTACTCGGCCCGACCGACCCGCTTTTGGCTCCAGGTGGTACGGTACGGAGAGATTTCGGAAGCAACATCATGGTCAACACAGCGCACGCATCCGACTCTCCCGAGAGTGCTACCCGGGAGATGGGAGTCGTGAGATTCCAGGAAAACTCCTGCGCAGAGATTATCAGAAGTTTCACGAACCTCAGAGACTAATGCTTCTGTCCGTAATAGGCATTCGGTCCATGCTTCCGCTGGTAGTGCTTGTCGGTCAGATAATCGGGTAGTTGTTCCGCAGCCGGATTCACGCTCAACGTGATCCACGCCATCTTACAGATCTCATCCAACACCACCGCATTGTAGACCGATGTGGCAGCATCTTTCCCCCAGGCGAACGGGCCATGGCCGGCAACGAGAACCATGGGTTGCTCAACCGGGTCGATCTGCTCGAATACACGGGTTATCAGGAGACCAGTCTCATACTCATAATCGCCGGTGACCTGTTCTCTACTCATCATCGGAGTACAGGGAATCGGCAAATGGCTATGATCTGCATGCGTGGTGCCAAAGACAGGGACAGGTTTGCAAGCCTGGGCCCATGCCACGGCATGGGGAGAGTGGGTGTGCGTAATGCCTCCGATCTTCTCGAAAGCCTTGTAGAGAACCAGGTGGGTCGGCATATCGCTCGAAGGACGGAGTGTCCCATCTACCACCTCCCCGTCCATATCGACGACTACGATATCTTCGATCTGCAACTTCTCATAGGGAACACCAGACGGCTTTATGGCGAACACGCCAGCTTTCCGGTCGATTTGGGAGACATTGCCCCAAGTATAGAGGGCGAGATTCCTGTTTGGAATCTCCATATTCGCTTCCCAGACAGCCTCTTTCAATGCGTTGTATCGTCCCATGTGAATCCTCCTCGGTACCTTGCATATCTTTAAAATGTTATATTCATAACCGCCGTAGTTGGACCAACGGCTACCGAAAGCCGATCTCCTTGCCACGACGGGAGAAACTTCCAAGCGAGATACGGCACGACAAATCCGTAGAAAGAACCTATGGCCGCTCCTGCCAGTACATCGGTGACGAAATGATTCCCACTGGCGACCCGGAGCACAGCCGTCGCTCCTGCAAGCGACCATGCAGTAATCGTTGCCGCCTTTCGGTACGGGCTATCAGCATACTTGAGAGAAAAAAGAGATTGCGTGAATGCCGCTCCGGTGAAAGCCATGATGCTGTGACCACTGGGAAACGAATCGGTCCCATCGGCGAGCAGCTCCTCCGAATTGCTCGGTAGTGGATCCAAATCATACATATACGGCCGATTCCGTTCGATCGCATGCTTCAGCGCTGTACGGGTGCCAAACGACATGAGCGCACTGGTTGCATAGAGAACCGATATCTCGACCCAATCTGAGGGAGGAGCGGTAAAAGAGAGCACCGCCGGAGTGAGCAAAGACAGATATTGGGTAATGTCACTGGTAACGGACAGTGGTTCCGAATAGGGATACATGAATAGGCTATCAAAGGAGTTGATCGAACTGGGGCTCAGCTCTGGAGCGGGGTCGGCTAGCAATTGCCCTGGCACCAGCACGCAGACTAGCACGAGCAAGAACAGACAACGACGAAAGACCACGCGCATGGGAACACCTCCTGAGCTATATCCAGTGTAATCCGAATAGAGAGAAGCGACAAGCAGTTATCGGGTGAGAGTCCTCACTGAGTATTCATCTTCGAGTAGCTCGTTGATCAGCTGATGCAGACTCGACACACCCTTGGGAATATCTTCATCTTGGGCGATGATGGTAAAAATACGCTGGGTGATGTAATCATCGATCACCGGATACTTCTTGAAGTCTGGGTCAATATACGAGTTCTCCATGACAGACTCGATGAACCGGCGATCCAGTGGTCTGAGGCTGTCCCGCTGCATGATGCCGGAATCGTAGATCGCATTGAATGCAGAGCAGTTCACCGGCAACATGTTCGTATGCTCCCAGATCTGGTATTGAAACTCCTCGTCGCTCGAGATGAACTTGAGGAACTCGAACGCTACATCCTTGTGCCGTGAGCGGGAACTCATGCCCAACTGCACCGTGTAGAGTTTCGATTTGCTCGTGCCATGAGGACCGTAAGGGAAGGGAATGGCCTCCCAATCGAATGTATCGTACCGGAGTATCCGGTAGGGATAGGAGCCATACACGCGATACTCGGAGAGGTTGAACGTCTTGAACCCGACTTTCCCCTCCTCAAACATCCCGTCTCGGATCAGTACTCCCTGGTTCAGAGCATGCAGTCGCTTGAGGAACTGAAGCATCTCTGCAAACCGTTCCGAGTTGAATCCCGCTTTGGTGCTCGCTTCGTTGAAGAGACTGGTATCATTGGTGTAGAACGCATGGTGCCAGTCGTACCCCTCAACACCGAACCGATCCGGAACCCCGTCTCCATCGATATCTGCGGTGAGCTGTGCGCAAAGGTTGTAAAACTGTTCCCATGTCCAGTTGTCGAGATCCAGTGAGAGGTCGAGGGAGTCGAGCAAATCGGTGTTCACAATGAGAAAAGACGGTACGATACCCATGGGAAGCGAGTATTGAGAACCCTGATACTGACCGGCTTCCAGTGCATTGCTGAAGAATTCGGCGGGACTCAGGTCGCTGTTCTCAATGTACGTATCAAGGCGCTCCAGGAGGCCGATCGCTGCATAGGTGTTGAAATCCTCCTCAAGGATAAGGAACATATCGGGCTCTTTGCCTTTGAGTACCAGCTGTGCAAACCACTCGGAGTAGTCCTTGTACATGGTGCCAGTC
>Ga0334894_1001774_pt1 | contig 16680 bp, 17 predicted proteins | sample GraSluR3_MG_6_FD_207225 | JGI IMG/M metagenome (GOLD analysis project Ga0334894, IMG submission 207225) | Sludge microbial communities from methane-producing bioreactor in Wageningen University, Netherlands - Granular Sludge_12_05 R3 | ecosystem: Engineered > Bioreactor > Anaerobic >... | reverse complement strand
TCCCAACTAGATCATCTATATACTTCCACAGAAACTGCATAAGCAGAATAAACATGACGATGAAGAATGTCATGAATAGTGGACCTAAGTACGATTTTAATACAAACCAGTGGAGCCTTTTCATAAGTGAACAAAAAACAAATGCTTTAATCGCAATAATGCACATTTAACAGTATAACGTGCAAAATCAAATGTGCATTGGCAAAAGTAATGATTTTTTTTGCCCATCTACACTTAAAAAATGCAAATTGGCAGCATAAATAACCTGATTAAAACCAACAGAAACAGAAAAAGCCTCAACAAGGCTTTTAACCAAGTACAAGGCTTTATGCAAGAAATACTAATTAGCGGCTGGAAGTTAAACGCCAAGATGCCTTTTTAGCTCGTTAATCTGATAGTTCCAAAGAGACTCAGCATCATCGGTATCGTCATCGAGAAGCTGTTCGGTTACGTGAAGGGCAACACCTCCGGTGAGCTCATCGGGGCAGATTCTGAATTCAAAATAGGCATCATCGCTATCATCGCCAATCCATCTAAATCGTATGTATTTATTCTCTTTTCGACTAATAAGTTCAGCCTGACTTTCGGAATTATCCCAAAAAAATGTAAAAATATCACCATCGAGGTTTACATCATCGGCAAACCATTCGGACAGCCCAGATGGGGTACTTAGCCTATTGTAAAGTATACTTGGTGTAGTTTTAAACGTGAACTCAAGCTCAACCCTGTTATTAACATTAACATTCTCCATAATCTTTCATATTTATCCATGTACCTGAGAGGCCATGGAATGTTGCTCTTACTGCAATATAAGCTTAATTTTGGTTAAACATACAGAAATGCTCTTTTTTTTATTAACACAGCATCTGTTTGAGTGTTAATAACATTAACGCAAACGTTTCGATAGTATGATTTGTTATAGCCAAATTATAAGGTATAACGCTTGTTGGTTAAAAAATATTTTATACTTTTGCCACGCAAAATTGATGGCGAGGTAGCTCAGCTGGTTAGAGCGCATGATTCATAATCATGAGGTCGGCGGTTCAAGCCCGCCTCTCGCTACAGAATGACAATCAATCACTTACAGGCTTTAGTTTTGTAGGTGATTTTTTGTTTTATACACCTCATTATGCACCTCTCTTTTCAGGCTTCAAACTTTTTCGTTTAACCAAAACCAATTGAAGTATGAAAACAACAGATGAACACACTATTGCCGTAGAAGTGCATCCAGCATTAAAAGAATTTATTTCCACAATTGTTGGCACGACTGTTATTGAGCCAATACGCAACTCAGACTTTTATCACAAGATTGTATCTTTTGGTGAGTCCAAAAACCTAAGAAAGAAAGGAAGAAAGTATCGTTTCGGCACTTATGAAACCATTAGCCTAAAAATCAACGCTAATTTTGACAATGAAACAATTTTAAGTAAAAACATGGGTTCTTTGATTGGGCAAGAAATATTTGAATCATTTAGAAATACTTTTGTTTCATATATTATGGCTGCTATCCGAAAAGGTGTAGAACATGAAACTGATGCTATAAGGGATTTTTGCACCATATACGGAATATGCACAAGTCCCAAAACCTTAAAAACACTGAAAAATGTTTGGTACAGATCTAAGAAAAGAAACGAACAAACTGTATTGTGCTAACTAAATAATACGCGGGCATTTTTAGAATGCATTTGTTGCCCTAAACTTGACAATGTTTCTGAATATTAAGAAGGAGGACCACTCCTTCTTTTTTTGACTACAGACCAACGACATTAAATAAAAAATTTACCCTTAAAAATATTATTTGTTTGATTTATAGCATACTACAAAATATGCAGCAAAAATTTTCACACTAAAATGACATACAAAAAACACCATAGCGCTAGTTATCAGCAATATAGCACTTTGTTTCTGAAACTTTAATGCGTTTATACGCCTAAATACCCTTCGCCGCACTGAGCGAAAATTGCAGCATTAGGCTTTGATTTTGCCATATATGCTGGGGCTTAAATAGTTATACAGGGGCTTGGCTTAACACGTCAATTACAACAATAGGCAACAATGGAACCATAAGAGCCTATTAAGAACAGCCCAGAGATGCATTGCTGCAATTCTCACTCAAGAAAAAGTTCCAGAAAATTTTTACAACTGTACTGTAGGATTATAACATGGACATTTGAATAGATAAGAACTACTGTTGAAAACATTCAAAGGTAATGCTATTTTAGTTTTTTGTTTATGCAAGTCTTTAAAGCATAATAGTCCATTTCAAAACATGCCCGACCAAGTAATATTGCGGGGTTAATTAAATACTTATTTCCTATTTCAATAAGCTTATCATCATCCAACGGGAGGTAGTTCTCTATAATATCAACCCAGCAATCATTAGAGATTAATTTTTCTTGGGCATATGCGTCTGCTTCTTTCTCGCACAAATCACTTTTTGGCTTTTTTGTCAGGTCCAGGAAACTTTTTTCTTTATTGTTTCTCAGGTGTAAATCGATATGAGCTATTTCGTGCATTAAAGTAAAAGCAAAGTTATCAATTCTACTATGTCTTAACGTAAGTGCGATTGCAGGGTTATTGTTAGACCAAAAAGAAAATCCATCTATTGGTGCCTTTTCTGGCTTCTGAATTAAAACAAGTTTAATCCCGAACTGATTTAAAGTTTTCTTTACCCTTTCAATTGTATTTTCGTTGACATAAAATATTTTATTTAGTTTTATGCACAACTGGCCTAGATTTTCAAAGCTAAAGGTGTTAACGGTTTGGTTTTTGGCTTCAAATAATGCTAAAGAACTCCACGCAAACATGTTTTTTTCGTCTATTTGCAACCTCTCTGATTTCCTGTAGTAAGCAAATTTGTTATTTGCATATACTGACACTAGATCATCAACACTTTGTACGTTGTATATGTTTTTAATTGCCAAAATGTCCTCAGTGATGTTGTCGTTTAAGTACCCTAGTTTTCTGAAGTAATTAACAGGAACATATTCTTTTATTACTTTCCACAACTCAATATTTCTAAGCTTAGCAACGGTTTTTTCTTTAATGCGAGCCTTATCAATTTCATATTGAGATTGAAATTTCATCCAATAATCTGCGGGGATTCCCAAAACTTTTTCCAATAAAACAGCAACGTCTGCAGTTAAAGGCCTCTTACCCCTAATAATCTCATTTAAAAAAGACGCTTTAACACCTAATTCTTTGGCTAAATCCTTCTGGTTTAAATCATCCCTTATGTCTAGTTCGTCTTTTATTAATACGCCTGGATGGGTTGGTTCAAAGGGTAATATATCAATGTGTTTTGCCATAACTCTAATTATTTACTTGTAGTGGTTACTTAATTCAACTATTGAACAGATTGTAATGGCATTAGAATTTTCATTGTCTACAGAGCTTTTAAACTCAATTCGATATTGTTGATTAACACGAACGGACTCCAATCCTTTCTTGTCTCCTATTAGTTTTTCATAATTCAAACTACTGATTAGAAATAAGTCTTCAATTCTATCGGAGATCCTAAGTTTATCAATTGTTTGCTTGTATTTAAGGATTACCCCTTTAGGGTAGCGGTATTTTTTACCTTTTGCTTTACCTTCGGTATATAATTGTTCTAAGTAGTCTTTTTCAAAAACAATTCTCATATTCCCAATATCTGGGACAAAGGTAGAAAAAAATATATCAATTCACTTATTTAGTGAATTATTTTTGATGTACATAACCATTTAATAAATCATGAATACAACCACAATGGTTAAAATAGATTGAATGAATTTAATATTTCTTAATAATTTGCATTATTACTGCACACATACGCTGTTTTTCATTTAAATTCCAATGCAATCATAAATATTATGGTATGGTACCATAACCCAATAACAAGGCCTTTTAATTTATAATATAAAATAACCACACATACATTCAGGAATACCTTAAAGCCAATCCTAGATTATGATTAATCTAAAGTAGTTTAGAAAAAGAAGTTCAGGGGTTTTGGTTGGTTTCTGGACCCAAATTATAAGCATCGATTTGCTTTAGGCGCAATTAACGGGAACGAAAGATAGCTCCTCCATTTATCCTTTTCTTGAGGAATCATTGAGAATTTTTGTGGCCTTTTCATCTTGCGTCTTAAAGTGCGAATAAGATACTTTAGCGTTTATGCCTTTGGCAACTTGTCGGTTAAAGAGATTTACCGATTCATTAAATTTTTCGATTGCATTAATCATGTCTGCTTCGTAATGCGAAACGCTATTATCATTCACAAATTTTTCAACATTGCCTGAGGCTCGCTGTGGAACCATGCTGGCCTGAATTTTAGGCAGCACATCTGGAAAGTTTACCCGAACATTGTTGAGCGTACCATGATCAACTATAAGCTCATCACCACGTTCAGCCACAAGTGTAGGGCGAGAGTATACCCCCGTTTTCGTTACACCACTATATGGTACCTGGTTATAGTTGCGCCCATCATCAGCACCAATAACATCGTATTTACCTTCGGCACGTTGTGAAACGGCAGCTTTAACACCGGCAAATATTGCCTCAATAGCAGCAATTTTAGCTATAGCGCCGGCAATGGCCAATGGCCCAAGACCAATTGCTTTCGTCCATATCTCACCCATTGTAACCTGGACAATCCCGTGTAAACCATCTAGGGCTATTAATAAAATCTGTTTAGCAACCTCTTGGGCTGTCATTTCAGCATCAGTAGCCGCTCGACCCAACAGATCGCCAAGTGATGAAGCCATACCAGAAGCTACAGTTTTATACTGTTCCATTTTTTGAACATAAGCATCGTAAGCTTGCTGATCGAGCCGAGCCTTTTCTTGGTTCGCCTTTTTCTTGGCTTCTATTTCAATTGCGTCTGCCTCAAATTCCGCCAATATTGCAGCATCGGTATCAGCAATATTCTTGTTAATTAGTTCGTTAGAAATCAAATCCTGCTCCTGTCTAAAGGCTTCCATTGCCTGTATAATCTTGGCTTGCCTCTGCCTTTCCAAGTCAACAGAGTTCATTCCAAAGTGCCTATATAAAGCAAGTCGTGCCTCAAGATGAGCCCATTCAGCCGCCTCTGTTTGCTGCCTATACAGTGTGGCACTTTGATGATTTTCTGTATAATTTTTCTCTATTTCTAAGAGGAGAATTTGGTGTTGTTGTTCAAGCGATTCAAGTTCTGCTTTTTGGTTTTCTTTTTCACGTTCTAACTTCTCCCTTTCAAGCGCCTCTCTTCTTCTTATGGCATTGCGCTGCAGGTTCTCGAACTGAGATTCAGCGCTGGCAACTGACTTTAACGCTTTTGCAACATTGTCTCTGTAATCATCGCTAAAATTATCAATCGCTTTGGTTAGAGATAGGTATGATTTTGCTTTCTCACTAAGCAATCCTTTCTCTTTTTGATGCTGTTCGTTTAACTGAACTAGCCGATTTCGTTGCTCGTCGGTTAAATCGGCTTCAGCTCCCTTTACTTTAACCATTGAGTCTCCCACTTTAACGTATCGGGTATGGCTGTCAATAAAGGCCTGTCTTAAAGTGCTTAAATCTTTCTCTGCGTCCAAAATTTTCTTAACTGCAGCCAGTTCGTTATCCGATAGTTTATCGTAGTTTCTCACGTAATCTATCATTAAATCAACTTGTTCATCGGTAATATTGTGCTGCTCTTTAAGCCTATCTCGCTCCGATTTTATTTGTAAATTGGCATTCCTCCTGGTTGCTTCTAGGATTTCTTTATTAAGTTCCATGTATCTGTTTTGAGCCTGTTCTCGCTCCTCAATAGAGGTTGTTTCAGTTGAAGCCATAATGTTTCGCAATTCTTCCATTTCGGCACGTTGCTCTGAGGTTCTGACATCAACCGCTCTCATTCTATCGGCCAATTCGTCAAGAGCATCGGCATAACTAGCCGCTGCCAGATAGCCATTTTTCATGTTTTGAACCAAGTTTTTCCAGTCGCCTTGCGCAATACTTTGTTGTAATCCAGTTATAGCCCCTTTTAAACCTTTCATTTTACGCTCAAGAGAATCTGCTCCTGTTTGAGTACTCTTCATTGTACTGGTAAAACCCCTCCATAATGCCATAGAACTAGCAAGGGCACCCGCAAGCCACATGAAACCTGTACGAAGTTTGCTAAACATATTGGTACTTGTATTTGAAGCACCATACATTTCACCCCGAACTTTTTTTATCTCTTGGTTAACCATTTGGAGTTGCTTCGACTTGCGGACATACTCTTCTGTTCCACGAGACATTTTATTCAGTTCAGAGGTGAGAGCACGCTTAGCAAACTGTAACTGCTTCATGCTTGAGCCAGACAAATCCTTCATAACCTTATCAACGCTATAAAGTTCAACCCTAGCATCTTTTATGGCTTTATTGGTTGACTTCCATTGTTGCTCAGCCTTTTTGTGGGCGGTTAAATCGTTCGCTTTTATGGCATCGGCCATTGCTTGCCTATATTTCTTTGCCTCTTGGGTAAGTTCACTTAGGGCCTGTTCGGCCTGTTGGCCGTCTACTATTACCTTGCTTCTTGCAGTAGTTTCCATATTCTTTATTTTTCTCTAAAATACCTTGTTAACGCTGCCATTTAAAGGACATAGGTTTAGCGTTACAACTTAGTTTCACCTATTCAAACTCATTACTCAAAAAGTGACAAAGGGACTAAGTGTAAAACACATAGCCCCTTCCCTCACAACACAAGCAAAACCAACACTAACCTTTTCTCCTCGTTCTAAATTTTTTCAGCACTCTTGGGTTAAGCTTAACTACCTTGCCATTGAATGAAAATAAACCTATCGGTATGTCATTTTCAGGCAGCATATGATACTCCTTCTTAAACTTGACAAATAGTTCCGAAAACTGCTTTAACTCCTCCAAAAAGTGAAACTCTTCAACTGTTTCGGGGGAGGAAGTGTGCGCTAAGCGAATTTTATCAAACATTAGGGTGTTCCCCTCGGTTGACCGAGGAAAAAACATCCTTTCCTCGTCGTACATTAAACCGAAGTCTTCGTATGAAACCATTCGCAAACCCTTAAGATTATCCTTTATCACCTTAATTAAATCGATTAATGGTTTCGTGTTTGGTCGTTCAATAAGGTCTTGTGCAAGGGCTGTTTCTAGTTTTATTCCGGGTAATTCGATTTTGTTATCAAACAAATACTTACTTACCAAATCAATCTCTGGATTTTTACTCTCAAAAAGAGAGGTAAACAAATCTATATCAAATTCAGAGAAAACTTTAGTGTAAGCTTCTTTTGCCTCGTTAAGTAGGTTAGTTAGACGATCTAGTTGCTCAAAACTACCATTTATAGTAACCTGGTCGACTAGCGTAATTTTTTCTGTTTGTTTGGGATCCATGACAATTCGTTTTTATGGGTTAGTGTTTAAGTTGTGTTATTAGCCTTTTTGTGGGGATGGATATCGCTCTTGGGTTATCAAATGAATTTTAGTTCGTAAAAAATCACTCACAGTAAGTTTTTTCGCTTTGGCTTGCGCTTGAATTTTCGATTTGATCTTTTGGCTGCACCTGAACCCAACGACCATTTCCTTTTCTTTAACCATAACTCAATTATTGTTTAGCACAAAGATTATTTTTAGCACTTCAAATATAAAGGACATGTTAACAGTATATTTAGCGTAGGAACCAAAGCACCCCAAGTTGTTTGCAAAACGCTGTTTTGCCTCAGTCCTACGCTAAATTTCGCCTGTTTTGACATATCGTTTCTGAATTAACTCAATCCATTAACACCTATGGCCAACCTTAGCTTTAATATCTCCTTTTCTAAAGCATTGGCTGCCAAGTTACCGTCAGAAATCACTTTTTTGTGAATAGCGTACTCATTTTTAAAGTACTGTTCTTGAGCGTCATTTAACATTCCATAAAACCTATCGCATGTTTGACAAATTACCTTACACTCCTTTTCAGCCTCATTTATACGTTTAATAAATTTCATCAAATGAGATTCACAAACTATAATCTGAAACCAGACCCAGGCGTTCTTTTTTTCAATGTCGTTAAGGGTCAAAAATCGATTGGGTTTTATTGCATTCATTTCAGTGCTCTTAATATCAACAAAAATCTATTTATCAAACGTCATGGTTTTTAAGCGCCTTAATAACTATAGCGCAAAACTCATGTGGTTTTGAGTTTCCTAATATCTTTTTCGACCGATCCTAAAAATGAAACCATCATTTTTTTGATGTTAAAAAATTCGCCTATGGCTTCACCTTCTGAGCCTGTGGCCGATACAGAAGCATCTACTCCTATTAGGTGTAGTTTATCATCGTAGTCCTTTGCATCAGCGTAAGAACATAGGTCGTGCAGCAATTTGGTTTGCTCTGGGGTAAGTTTGATTGTTGTCTCCATGATTTTTAGTTTTTGTTTTAGTTTTACTTTAGTTTACTAAAATTGATAATTGAAAGCATTCTCTGTTTGGGTACTCTTTCGCTAAAAACTTGCAAAAATACTTTGAAACTCAGGTCAAGCGATGCGTGGCTTTTGCCGGCAACGCCCTGCCGGTGTTTCACTCGTTTTTTCTCAAAAAACGCTGAGAGTTTAAACTTTTTTAAAAAACCAAAAATTAACCCCCTATAAACAGGGCGCTGTAGAGGGTCGTTTTCCGATTTTTCTGAGAGTTGAAAGCTTACAGCGGCCTTTTTTAAAAATCAAAAAATTTTACAAACCGCATTATTCAACGTTTACCAATTTTTTAGACTCCAAAAATTTCAAAGCAGGTTTTCAGAAAACAACAAAAATTTGTTGCGTTGAATTTTTTGTAAGAGGTTTTCGTTTCTTTGCGATTTTCAAAAAACCTTTTTGTTCTAGAAAAGGTTTGCTCACTTCTGAAAAATTGTATTTTCAAAACCCCTGCAAACAGGGTGTTTTAGCGTGTTTATTTTTCAAAAAAATGAGTTTAGAGCGATTTTCTTCAAAAAAACCTGAGAGTTTAGGCTTTTTGCAAGTTTTCAAAGAACGTTTAATCTGTCGTAATTTTGGGGCATAAATGCTGCCTGTTGCAAGGGGCTAATTGCGTGGTGGTGTTGTGGGCTGCTCGGTGTGCCTAACTTTCGGTTTTTCCCAATTTTTAGTAATTGCTGCCGTGCATACCCCGCCACGCCTCCAAATCCCTGTTGTTTTCTTAAATTTTATTGCATCTAACGGATTTTCTCTTGCGCCTTTCCTCAATTATTAGGGTTCTGCGCTTTTCAATTTTGCGCTGACTAACTAGCTCTTTCACCTCTTTTGGGTGGCGGTGGTGCAGCTTAGGCTTGAGTAATGGTTGCATAGGATAAAGTTTTAATTGGTTTAAAAATTCACTTTGCTTTAACTACTAACTGCAGGCGAAGCCAAAGGCTAAAGACGACGGAAAGCCATTGGCAACAGCCTGCAGGGCCACGGTTCCCATAACAAAACCGTGATTATTCTTTTTAAATGATGAAATTTTAGAAAAAGCATATTTTTTTTACGTTTTATACAAGTCAGTAATGGTAAGGGCTAGAGCAAGGATATTGTTGTAAACGACCGCTAGTCATACTGAAAATAAATTATTGTTCAACTTTGAAACACTTGATATAAAAACCAATGTGATAGGGTTGCACTTTGTGCATTACTTGCACTTTGCCCTATCCATAAGGGTTTCAAGTTGCACTTTGCTTGCATTATGCTTGCACTTTGATGCACTTTCAATTTTCCAAAGTGCATCAAAGTGCATTCAAAGTGCAAAGGTTTTGCCCTCTGTATATCCCATAAATAAAGGAAAGTGCATAAAGTGCACAAAATGCACAGGGTATTAGAATAATTTCTCATAAAGCCCATGGTTGATTTTATTGAAAAGTTCCTTTTTGAGTAGGTGCTTTTTGCAGGTTCGTTCGGCAATACCAAATTTTCTAGCTAGAGCAACAGCCTTAGCCGTTGCAAAAGGCTCGTTGGGTAATTCGTTGTACCATTTCTTTTGAAGTGAGGGCAAAACATCAACAGGGGTGCTATCCTCTTCAAGCCGAATAACCTTTAAAGAATTTTTCTCAAAATATTCTGCTAGCTTAATGGCTTTTCGGGCTGTGGTTTCGCTTACCTCACAGGGATTAATATCGTTTGCCACATCGTCAATTAGTTGAAGCAATAGACAAAAGCGAACTAAGTATGTTTCTACTTTGCCCCAAAGGGCTTTGTATCGGTAGTTTTCGGCTTTGTTGATTCTATCCGTATTGTGTTGCTGCCATTTATAGATAATATCCTTTGCCTGTTTTGAATAAACTAAAGTAGTGTTATCAAAATCTATAAACTTTGGGGGGTTGTTTGGGTTGTCAAGCTCAATGTATTCCTTTTGCAAATAATGGTTAATGTACTTATTAAGCTGGCTCTTATAAGAGCCTGAAAAATGCTCTTCGCTCCAAGGCTGTTTTTTGAGGTTGTCAGGAAAAACGATTAAGAACCGTTCAAAAAAACCGTTCTGCTTTTTAGAACCCTCGCAAAGTTCCCTTGCATTTTCGGTTTGGGTTGTGCCAATTACAGAAATAAATGGTAGTTTGACGAAGTAAGAACCAGAACCCCGCCTATCAACAATAAGGGGTGCTTTGCTCCAAATGCTTAACCAAGTTTGCTCCTCGCTTCCAGTTCCCTTTTTATAGCGGTTAAAGTTCCTTAGCCAAGTCATTATTTCGTCCGTCCATACGCCTAAGCCTTTTGGGTTGTTTTGGTGGGTTTCTGCAATAACTTCCTGTGTGAAATCGGAAAGCAGGCACTTAACTTTAACAGGTTTTTCAATGCTGGGGTCTCTCTCTTTATGAGGTTTGGCAATGTTATTTTGGTATTGTTCCCAATCCCACATAAAATCATTGTGGGCCTTTTCTTGAAACTCAAACAGTGGCCCCATGGCCCATTTAAGCGGGTGGCTTTTGTTTACTGATACATCGCCAATAATGGCAACCCACAAAACGCAAGTTTCTTCCCATACGCCTTTAATTTGCTCTAGTTTATACTTATTGCCAATGGCAACGCTAAAACTATAAAGTATTGATGCAGCCAAAAAATCAATAGGAAAACTCAAACGCTTGTGGGCTTCCATTATAATACCCTGTATGGTTTTAGGAAAAACACCTAATGGAAAAGGTGGGATTTTGTCGGAGTCGCTTTCCTGTGTGTTGTAACCATTGCTTTTAGCAAGGTTCTCAATGGCTTGGGTTTTGGCTAAAATGTTATCCATTGCTTAACCCTCCATTGGTTAGGTCAATTAAAATAAACCTTTCCTTTCTTGGATTAGGTCTAAAAGGCAAATAGATAACAAACCCATCCTTTTCAAAGTCTTGAAAGTGTTTAAAGCGAGTTAGTAAATCAAGCCATATATCTAATGGCTCAATGCTATTAAAAGAGGTTGCTATATCTCTTAAAGCAACAATATAGCTCGCTTGTTTCTCAATATATTTCTCGTTGGGGGTGTTAATCTTTGCTTTGTAGTTTATCAAAGATTTTTCGAGGTCGGTCGCAATATCTTTAAGTTGTTGGATTTTAGTAGAATATTCCATATCTTTGTCCTAGAGTTGAGTTTTAAAAAGTTTTTTTCTGCGTCCAAAAGCATTCGATTATTTCGGGTGCTTTTTTTTAATCAAAATCCAGATCGAATTTTTTAAGAGCCTGGCGGATAAGGTCGGCTTTGCTTACCTGGTGTTTCTTGCACAGATCATCGAGTTGCTTATGTTCCTTTTCGGACATGCGAAACTGAAAAAGCTTGTTTCTTCTTTTGGTTGGGGTAATTTTGATTTTGGCCATTGTGGTTTTTTTTGTGGTTATACTTGCCAGCAAACATATACATACACCCACACTGTATAAAAGACTAAAAAGCAATAAATTATGCCTAGTTATTGGTGTTATGTTTTTGCTAGTATAGCTGGCCAACAAGTCGACTAGGGTAACAAACTAACTGACAGTCGATTAAAACAGGCCTATTTTAAGGGACAGGTCGGCATGTAAATAATTACTACTTTAACCGAGAATTGCTGTTCCAATTGAGAGGCATTCCGTTTTCATGCTTTTAGGGATTTTTTAGCAAAGGGATTAAACCCAAAGTCCTCCGGAAAAATATCTTAATAAACCATCATCTAGCCCCTTTGATAAAGGACCTAACTTAAACTTAGGTTCACATATTTCGACAATTATATTGGGATTTTTCTTGGTGACCTCAAGTATTTCAGTATTTAGTTGCATGTACTTTTCTTGTGCTTCTTTTCTAGCCTCAATGGTTTCGGTTCCAGGACTGGCCATAATATTTCTAAGCCGTTCCATCTCTAACTTCAATTTTTTGGTTGGATTACCTTTTTGTTTTTTCATTAGAATTTTTTTTTAAGTTTATGTTTAATTGTGTTCCCACTTAGCAGGCATTCCGTTTTCAATCCACTGGATTAAATCTCGCTCATTAAACCAAAGCCGCGAACCCCTTTTTTTGTGGGGTATGGCGTTTTTCATCGCAAGCTTATAGATTGATGATTTTGAATAGTTGCAAATTTCCATTGCAAGAGCCAATCCGCCCTCACGTATTTTCTGAGGTTGTGGTTCGGGCTTTATCCTATTGTTAAGGTCTTTTAGGATTCGCTCCATTGAACTTAATCGTTGGTCGAGCTGAATAAAGGGATTGTCCATAATGCATACATTTAAAAGTTATAAACTGTATGCAAGTTGGGCTTGGTTGCTGTAAGGTTGGTGTAAGGTTTTATAGAAAATTAAAACCTATTTAACTAGTATTTAGTTAGTTGGATTTTTTTACTGTAAGTTACTGTAAGTTACATTTCAAAAAATGTCATTTTCTAGTATTTGGGAACAAATTTTAAGGGTTTCCTGGTAAGTTCTTTTATCCTTATGCTCGTTCTTGTATCTGTAGAAATTAATTATTCCAAACCGATCACTCACAAAGTTCTGGTATACAAAATTTCCATATTTAACTTGTTGAACAGCATCCAGTATTGCAAGCAATACCAGTTTATTACTCCCTTCTTTCGCTTTCTCGGTTACCTCAATTTTGCCAATTTTATTGTTTGTTGGATAAACAAACCGTTCGAGCCAACTATCTAAGGTTTCACCGCTAAAGAGTTCCTTAAACCTTTTGTAAATAATTGATAAGTAATCCTTTTCTATTATGGTTTCCTGGTTGTCTTGTGTTGTTTGTTCGGGTTCTAACTGGTTGTTAATCCAAAGTAGTGTATAGTATAATTCTAGCGATGGTCCTATTGAATAGAATATGATTTCGCCTATAGTGGAATTCTTAAAGTCCGCCAAATTCTCGTTATTTGGCATTGGCAGCCAAAATAGGTTGAGCTCGTTTTTTATCTTTTTCTGGTAACCCAATAAGCCATATATACTAAGTTCTTCAAACAAGGGGTTATAAAACCCCTGTCTAATGTTTGATTTCAGTTCAAACTCTTTTAGTGTTTCATTGTGTTGCTCTAATAAAAAACATCTTTTTTGTTCTGAGGGCAAGATTGAAAGCTGTTGGCTAATTTCCTTTATTTTAAGCAACTCTTTAGCGTATACTTTTCTTTGAGTATATTCTTTTATCTTGTTTATTTGCCGACTTAGCAAATCAAAACCAATGGTTTCTTTTGTAATGAAATACTGCAAAGCATAAAAGTATTGCAGTTCATAATGGGATATTTGCTTCTTTGTGCTATCAGCATTCAAATAATTAGTTTCAAGATTCATTAATTGATTTTCAAGCCAGGTTAGGAACTTCGCTTTTGAGGAGTTCTGAATTTTTGCAAAATCTCTATTAAGAAACTCAACTAAAGTAACAAGCTCAGCGTTGGGGTTGCTCTTTGCTTCAAAAAGTAAACCGTCAACTATCTCTTTATACTTTTTCATTGTCGGTAATATTTGCGAGTAAATCAAACATTTCTTCTTCCTGGTCGGCTTCAAATCCTTTCAGATAATTCATTGTTGTATTAATGCTAGAGTGCCCCAATTTTTCCTGAATGAAACTTACTGGTTGCCCAGCATTTTTTGAAATGGTTGCAAAGGTGTGCCTAGCGACGTAAGTTGTTAAACCCTCAATTTTCAGTTCTTTCCCAATAATTTTAAGGTGCTTATTGGTAAGCCTGGTTACGTTACTGTTTATTCTTATAATATCCTCAATAGTTGGCTTGTTTATGGTGTTCAAATATGGTAAAATATAAGGTCCTTTATTATTATGACTGAGTTTATCTATTAGAGTTTGGGCTTTACGATTTAAAGTAAGTTTTATCTTTTTATCCCTCTCCTGGTTTGTGTTTTTAGTCTTTTGCCTAATAAATGTTATTCTATTTTCAATTTTGTCAGTCCATTTCAGAGAGAGTAAATCAATAAAGTTTATCCCAGCCAAGTGAAAAGAAAGGAGAAACAGATCCCTGCTTATTCCAATGGATTTGCTCGTGGGTTGGTAGTTTTCAATTTCAGCAAGTTGTTTAATAGTTAGGGCTATATTGGTTCCTTTTGCCTTGGGAATTCTATACTTTCCGTCTCCCTTTTTTTGGCTAAATGGGTACAAACTTTCTGTAATATCCTTATCGACGATGGCACGATTAAAAACCACTTTTAAGGCTCTCATATAAATTCCTATTGTAGTATATGAAAGTGTTTCGCAATTCGATTTTTCGTATTTTTCTAACCACTTGGCTGTAATACTTTCAAAAAAGAGAGGGCTTTTACCAAAGGTCTCAAAGCTCTTTTTTGCATTTGAGGTAATTGAAGCACTATTTAGGTTACCATTGGCCTTTTGTTCTTTAATTATTTGGTTGAATTTGTCTGAAAGGGTTTTTGCTGTCTCAGTATTCCTTAATCGCTTTAACTTTTCATGCGAATAGGATTCGTTATCCACAATTTTCTTTACAATGCTTTGGTAGTGGCTAAACTCATCATTAATGGTTCTCTTTATGGATCTGGCTTCTTTACTGTTTGAACCCGGTAACTCGTCCCATTCTTCAACACTTAAAGAAAATCTTTTTACTAGTGTATAGTAAACCTTTTTCCCTTTATGAGAAATTCTAATTTTGACAGGGTGCTTCCCGAGTTTATCTATTACCCTTGTTTCAAGTATAGTAGTTAGAAAAACATCACCTATTATTGCATTCAGCATACCTGTGATTAGTATTTATGAGTATTTTATTTTTTATACACCTATTTATACACCTGCCTAAGTGCAAATATATGAAAACAATTTGAAATAAAATGAATAAAATATTTGTTTTTATTGTCTGAATATCATTATATTTGTGTTGTTCTTTGAAAGATACTGAACATACAAGAAAAGCCTTGAAAATGGAGGTAAATGTGATTCATAATCATGAGGTCGGCGGTTCAAGCCCGCCTCTCGCTACAAAAGCAAAACGAGGCAAGCTAAATTTAGCTTGCCTCGTTTTGCTTTTGTAACCGCTTGATTACTCCATGCTTTTAATGTCCTCAATTTGTCTATCAATCTCTTCTATCTGTTTCTTGGTTTCCTGTACTGTCTTTGAAAGAGCGTCGGCGCCAATTTTAAGATTTTTTGTTGCCTTTGGCTTTTTTTGCAAAGGTGCTTTTTTAGCTGCATCGGTTGCAGGTTTTTGAAGGTCTTGTACCGATTGAATATTATCATTCTGCTTTTTAGCCCTTACTAACAGTTCGGCAAGCTGAGCCAATGCATCGGGTTTCGAAATTGGCTCGCCTTGTGCATTGGCGATGTGCTTTTCATCTCCTTCTCCTTGAACAGAGATAAACTTAACCGCTTTTGAAATTTCGAGGCTTTCATCGTAGGTGTCAAAACTTTTGTTTACAAATTTATCAACCTCGGCCACACCACATTTATCGGGGCGCTCAAGCTCGTTGTCCTGAGCATGAGATGGAATAGCAAGGCAAACGAATGCAACTAGTAACGAAGTAAGTAACAATAGCTTTTTCATAGTTTTAGGTTTTATGGTTAGTAAACTGGACTTAAAGTTAAACAGAAATGTGTTTCTAATCGTAATACATAGAAACCAATTTAAAAAAATTAGATTTAACCGATACTTTAAGATAGAGAAAGTGACGATTAGATTACTTATTTCTCCAGATAAAACTAATGGAAACCAGCGGCCTCTTTACTTCTTTTTTTTGCGCTTCGACTTAGGCTTTACCTTGCTCTTACGGTTTGCCTCAAAAACATTTTGCTCATCGATAAGGCTTTGCCAATCGTGCTCGGCCGATTCGGAGAAATCGATTGTAGCTTCGTATTCATCCTTTGAGATATGGGCAACGGAAATTGGCTTCTGTAAAAACCCTTCTATTTGCTTTAGTACCTCACGCTCTTGCTCGCTGCAAAACGATATAGCCATGCCTCGCTTATCGCCCCTACCCGTTCGGCCAACCCTATGCACGTAGTTCTCGGCCTCCTCGAGTAAATCGTAGTTTACCACTATATCCACATTGGGTATATCTATTCCTCTAGCGCTAACTTCGGTTGCAATTAATATCCTATTAATCCCTTTTTTGAAATTACCCATTGTTAATGTTCGCTCCTGCTGATCCTTATCACCATGTATGGTTTGGCTCGATAAGCCAACTCTTTCGAGCGCTTTGGCAACTCGCTCGGCACGAACCTTGGTTCGGACAAAGACAATTACTTTGCTATCGGGATTTTCTTTGACAATATGCTCAAGGAAAAATCGCTTATCGTCCATCTCAATATACGCTACGCTATGGTCGATGTTTTTTGAAAT
>Ga0334894_1001766_pt1 | contig 16734 bp, 7 predicted proteins | sample GraSluR3_MG_6_FD_207225 | JGI IMG/M metagenome (GOLD analysis project Ga0334894, IMG submission 207225) | Sludge microbial communities from methane-producing bioreactor in Wageningen University, Netherlands - Granular Sludge_12_05 R3 | ecosystem: Engineered > Bioreactor > Anaerobic > Unclassified... | reverse complement strand
GCCGACTGGCAGATCAAGTGGGCGGTCGAGCACGGGATCGACTTTTTCATGGTCGACTGGTACTGGTGCAAGGGCAACCGGCATCTCGAGCACTGGCTGCACGACGCGTACGGGAAGGCGCGGTTCCGCAAGTATTTGAAGTGGGCCATCATGTGGGCGAACCACAACCCGCCCGACACACACTCGCTCGACGACTGGCGGGAAGTGACCCAGTACTGGATCGACCACTACTTCGGCATGGAGGAGTATTACCGCATCGACGGTCGCCCGGCCGTGTTCCTCTGGTCGCCGGGCAACATCCGGCGCGATCTGGGGGGCAGCGCCGAGGCGGCTAGGCTCTACGCCCTGTCGCAGAAGATGGCCCGCGACGCGGGCCTTGAGGGCATCTATTTCGTGGCCATGAGCTCGCACGACAGCGAAGACCGGTGCAAGGAGCTTCGGGCCGAGGGCTACGCGGCGTTTACGACCTATCACGGGTTCCAGCTTGCGGCGGCGCGGGCGGGAACGCGGCGCTTTCCCTTTGCCGACGTGGTCGCGACGGGCCCCGAGGTGTGGCGGGCCGAGGACGAGCGGGCCTCGGGCCTGGTGCACATGCCGATCGTCGACACGGGCTGGTCTTCCGAGCCCTGGCACGGGTCGAAGGCGCTGGTGATCGCCGACCGCACGCCCGAGCTGTTCGGCGAGCTCTGCCGCAAGGCCGCCCGGTACGCCGACGAGACGGGCAAGCGGTTCATCGCCATCGGTCCGTGGAACGAGTGGGGCGAAGGGTCCTATATCGAGCCCTATGCCGAGTACGGGTTCCGCGACCTCGAGGCGCTGCGCGCGGCCTTTTGCCCGCCGGGCGACTATCCGCCCGCCCTGATCCCCGCCGACGTGGGGCGCGGGCCGTACGACTTGCCCAGGATCGAGCCCAAGACCGCCTGGTCGTTCGACGTCGAGGGCGATTTCGAGGGCTGGAGGTCCAACGGCCACATGCGGGCCGAGGTTCGCGGCGGCCTGCTGTCGGGCGTCACGACCGGCAACGATCCGATCCTGCAGGGCCCCGGCATTCAGGTCGAGGCCGGCGCCATGCGAACGCTCACGATCCGCATGCGGAGCAGCGAGTCCGACCGGGCGCAGCTTTTCTGGGCGACGGCCGTCTCGGCCCAGAGCGAGGCGAACAGCGTGCGTTTCGACGTGGCCGGCGACGGCCAATTCCACGACTACAAGCTCGACCTGGGCGCGTCGCGCCGGTGGCGCGGGCTGATCGTCTCGCTGCGCCTCGACCCGGCCAACAAGGCCGGCGTCGAGTTCGCCGTCGACTCGATCCGATTCGAGTAGCCGAGCGTTTGCGTCGTCGTTCGAACGACGGAGGAACCCACGATGATCGCCGCGCCTTGGTATCTACTATCCGGGGGAATCGTTCTTCTGCTCATCGGCCTCGTGTTGGCCAAGGCGGGCGCCGGCGACCACACGGCGATCGATCCGCGCATGCCCGATGACGAAATCGCCGAGCGCTTGAAACGCCGCAAGGGCAACCCGGCGGCGAGCGCGTTGACGTTGGTCGGGGGCCTGTGCGTTTTGGCCGGTCTCGCCTGGCGGCTTCTTCGCGTGCTGTTCGTGCTTTCCTGAAGAACGGCTTCAGAACGCCTCGGAAGCCTGGACGCCTCCCTTGCCGCCCTTGTAGATCTGCTGGAGCTGGTCGACCTGCCTGGTCTGGATGGCCCGGTTGAACTGCTGGAACCCCTCGAGGAGATGCTCGTTGCTCGTGCTGGCCGGCGCGGGCGGGGCTTCTTGCGGAGCGGACTCGACCGCCTGCTGCGCCGGGGCCGGCTCGGCGGCGGGCACCAGATCGGTCGTGCCGCGGAAGAACGCGTACCGCGAGGGCGGGGCCTGGGCAATGACCGTCGACGTGCCCTCGATGCCGTCGGCCACGAACACGCCCCGCAGATCGGTCGAGCCCGACGTGAACTCGCGGTTGCGGCTGCCGATGACCTTGACGTCGACGTGGTCGAGGTACCGGTCGGCGGCCACGTCCTTGACCGTGGTGCGGACCCGGCCCGAGGTCACGTCCTCCTGCACCTCGACGGCCAGGGGCGTGACGAGCACCAGCCCGCTGGCGTGCAGGTTCTCGCCGCGGCAGACGACCAGGTAGGCGCCTTCGTCCTTCAGGGGCAGGGCCAGCTTGTGGACGCGGTCGCGGTAGTCGTTGCCGTCGCCCAGCGCGATCGCGGCCTCGTGGTAGGGACGGATTCCCGCGAGGTTGATCTGGGTGATTCCGCCCAGATTGCGCTTGAGCAGGCTGAACTTCATCAGGTCGATGCGATAGACCTTGGCGTCGCAGGCGGCGATGTTGCGGAACTCGAGTTCGACCTCGACGGGCTGGCCGGGACGGACGGTCGTGACCTCGGCCAGCGCGATCCGCTTGCGCGCGAAGTATTCGATGGCTTCCTTGGCGTCGGCGAAGCGGTCGGCCACGCGGCGATACTCGCGGATCGCGTCGGCCGCCTCGCCCAGGCTGTGATGCACCTGTCCCATGATGTAGATCGCCCGCCACTTGTTGGGGCTTTCGGCCTCGCGTCCGGTCTGTCTGTCGACCCGTTTCGCCTCGGCCACGCGGCGGCACATCTCGAGGGCCTTGGCGTGCTCGCCCGTGGCGAAGCGGCAGTAGCCGATGATGTACCAGAAGCTGTCGAGCAGGTCGCTGTCGGGATAGCGCCGGGCGTAGCGGTCGCACGCGGCCGCGGCCTGGTCGTACGACTCGAGTTCCAGCAGGGCGTTCGCCGTGGAGAAGGCGGCCTGGTCGGCGGCCGGGTCCTCGGGATAGGCGGTCAAGAAGCCCTCGAGCATGCGCCACGCGCGCTCGACCAGGTCGACCCGGTTGACCTTCTGCTGGCGCAGCGTTTCGTCGCCGGCCGCCTCGGGCGCCTTGGCATACACGCGCTGCGCCAGGGCGTAGCCGGCCGCCGCGAGGTATCCCTCGGGCGGATACTCCTGGAGCAGGCGGCCCATCACCTCGACGCTGCGGAGGAACTCGCCCTGCGATTCGAGGAAGCCGGCCACGGCGCTCTCGCGCCCGAAGCTGCTCTCGACCGTCGCGCGAAACACCAGGTAGCTCCGCTCGTACTCGCCCATCTCGTGGTAGGCGGCTCCGACCTTCATGATCTTGGCAAAGGGGATCTTCTCGCCGGGCCACTTCTCCTTGACGATCTCGAAGTAGTGCACCACCTTGCCCGCCGGCCCCAGCTCCAGGTGCGCGTCCAACAGGGCGACGACGGCCTCTTGGTAGATCTCGGGCTTCAGGTTCCACTGGTCGACCAGCTCGGTCAAGTGCTTTTGCGCCGTCTCGAGGTCGCCCTTGGCGCGATGGCGCTTGCCCAGCTCGTACAGCTCCTGCGGCGTGAGCCGGTAGGCGTCGCTGCTCTCGGCGCCGAGCGCGAGCACTTCGAGGGGCTGGGAGGGCGAAACGGCCAGTTGCTCGGGCCGGTAGGCGTTGCGCACCTGCGTGGGCCCGGCGCGGTACGCGCCCGGCAGGTAGCCGTGCAGCTCGTAATGGATCGAGCCCGGGTGGCGGCGCGTGCCCACGTAGAAGGTGATCGCCCCCGGGCCGATCTCGAACCGCTCGAATCCGCCGCGCACCGAGCTCTCGATGACGCTCGCCCCGCTGGGAATCGGTTCCGTCACGACGAGGTATTCGAGCTGCTCGTCGGGCCGGCTCGGTGGAACGTTGTGCCGCCACAGGTAGAGCTCGACCAGGCCGCGCCGGCCCACGGGAAGCTCGGTGAGCGGGTTGCGGAACGACGAGTAGTTGCCCTCGAGCACGCCGAACCCGCGCGGAACGTCGCGCCCGTCGAACTCCAAGGGGGCGGGCTCGTAGTGGCGCCGGACCTCCCAGTCGCGCGTCGTGCCGGCCAGCTTGTCGGCCGGAACCACGCCGCCCAGGATGCACTGGTACGTGTAGCGCCCGCGCCCGGTGATCTGGAAGTTGATCCGCTGCTTGCCTTTCTCCAGGCGCGAGGCGGGCACGTCGATCGCCCGGGTTCCGGACGCCTGGTCGATCTCGAGTACCTCGATCTGGACGTCGTTGACAAACACGGCCAGCTTGTAGTGCTCGCCTTCGAAGCGGCCGGCCGCAAACCATCGGCACAGGGCCAGCGTCGCCGGACCCGTCGCCTTGTCGGGCGCCCAGCGGTGGCCCGTTCGATGGGCCAGCAGCCAATCGACCTGCTGCTTGGCCCGGGGCGACTGGGGAGCGGTTTCGAGCGTCGCCAAGGCGTAGAGGGCGCGCAACTCGGCCGGCGCATGGCTCCAGGGCAGCGTGTCGTTGCCGGCCGCCGGCCCGTCGAGCTTCGCGTCGTCGAGCAGGCCCAACAGCTCCTCGGCGGTCGCCTTGCGATCCATGCCCGCAAACGACAGCGCCAGGTACACCAGCGCAGCCGGCGACAGGGCCGGCCGGTTGCGGTACAGGCGGTTGGCCAGGGCGAAGTCGCCCCGGCCGGCGGCCGTCAGCGCGTGGAGCAGGATCGTCTGGCTCTCGTAGTCGCCGTGGCCGATCTTCGCCACCTGGTCGCGGAGATAGGCGACCGCCCTCTGAAAAGCCTCGTCGGGCACGGTATAGCCGGCCGATCGGGCGAGGCTCAGGGCCCACACCACGCGCGACGTGCCGTAGCGGTCGCTCGCGCCGCCGCGACCGGTCCAGCTCCACGCGCCGTCGTCGTTCTGCGACGATACGAGCAGGCTCAACGACGAACGGATGCGACCGTCGAGCGATTGGGCTTGCGGAGTGCCGGCCTCGCGCGTGGCCCCGACGAGTTGCTGCAATCCGAGCGACGCCATCAGATCGCTGGTCGTCGCGTCGAGGCCCGAGGCGATCCGGCTCGACTCGATCTGGCACCAGGGCGCCGGGGCGAGCACGACGTCGAGCAGGCTCCGTTCGACGGACGGACCGATCAGGATTTGCAGACTGGGCGCTTCGAGCGGCACCTCGTTGGGCGGCTCGACCCAGGCGGTCGTGTCGCTCGTGGCCGAACCGCTCGCCGTGGCGAACACGGGTATGCCGAAGGGCTTGACGGGAATCGCCCGGCGGACCACGTCGCGGCGCTCGCCGGCGGCGACCGTCAACTCGAACTCGACATCGACTTCGGCGGCCAGGCCCGACGCCTCGTCGCCCTCGGCGGGTTCGGGCCGATCGACCGCCACGGCGAAGGCCAGCTCGCGAATGCCCTTGGCGTCGACGTCGATCGTCTTCTTCTCTTCGACGCTGCGCCCGGCGATGGTCGTCTTGAGCGCGACCTCGATTTGCCCCTTCTCGATCGCGTCGTTGTGCACCGAGACCGACACCTCGGCCCGATCGCCGTCGGTGAAGGCCGGGGGCAGCTTCAACTGGCCGAACAGGTCTTTCTTCACGGCCAGGTCGTGCGTGGCCTCGCCGGCCAGGGTATCGGGGGTAATGCCCTTGGCCATCAGCGTCCAGGCGGTCGAGCGCTCGGGGGCGGCGAAGGTGACCGTGGCCTTGCCGTCGTCGCCGGTCACGACCGCCGGGTTCCAATAGGCGGTCTCGTGCGGTCCTCGCGCCGGCATCAACACGGCGTCGGGCCCGGCCAGTCGCTCGATCTGTTCGACCATGCCGCGTACCGTCTCGACGTCTTCGCGGCTGCCGCGGACGACCAGCAGGTCGAGCCCTTCCAACAGTCTGACGTTGGCGGGCTGGGCCACCCCGTTGTCGTTGAGGATGATCGCGTCGCCCGGGCGCCAGAATTGACTCACCGTTTCGGAACGCCTCAGTTCATGCAGCGGGACCTGCCGGTACGCGTAGCTCCTGGCGCCGAGAGACTCCCCGGACGGGGCAGACAACTCGGCCAACTGGCGCCCGCTCACGCTGCGCCGGCCGAGGTATCGTTCCTGGCTTTGCGGCTCGCCGCGAAATCGTTGGCCCGCGCCGCGATGGGGCTGCGTCGTCGGGGCGGCGAAGTAGCCCATGCGCCCGTCGGTCGCGAACGCACCTCCGCCAAACCCGCCCATCCCAACGATCGCGCCGCCCTCGGACTGCGCGGCGTCGGCCGGCGCGGGGCGCCCCATGCCGGGCATCATCCCCGACGCGTCGAACATCTGGATTTCGTCGACCACTCCGGCGCTCGAGGCGGGCATGCCTGGCATGCCGGCCATCCCGGCGGGCGCCGGCGCCGCGGGCGCTCGGAGGCCGAGTTCCTCGACGTCCGTGTCGCGATCGGCGAACACGAGGCGGCTGGCCTCCTCTTCCTCGGCGATCTCGCGCCGCTCGCGCTCGGCGAGAAGCTCGGGATCGATCGGCCGGGTTTTGGGACGGTAGGCGAAGGTGATGCTCGACGTGGTCCGCACGGCCGGCTCGCGAAGCTCGCCGCGGAAGAACACGTGGATCGGCGCCACCGGCCACTCGAACTGCTCGAGCAGCGATTGCTCGACCATGGCCAGGCTTACCTCGGCCGCGACCGGCCTGCCCTGGGGATCGGTCGTGGTCACGGTGACCTCCAGCTCGTCGCCGGGGCGGATGGGCCCTTCGCCCGCCTTGCGAGCCGCGGCCAGGCTCACCCGAAGGTCGCGCTCGACCGCGAACGGGCTCGAGGCCAGGTGCAGCCGCTTCGGGCGTTTTTCCTTATCCGGCTCGGCGCCGGCCCGCAGGTCGGCCATCACGGCCACGGCCAGCTCGAAGTTGGGGGCCAGCCGGGCGGTCATGGGGATCTCGATCCGGTTTTCTCCGGTCGCCAGCGTGACCAGGCGGTAGTCGAGCACCCGGGCGCCCTGGAACGCGACCAGGGCCAGGGCCGGCTGCTCGCGCCAGTGGAGCCGCACGGCCGCCGTGTCGCCCACCTTGTAGCTGTGGCGCTCGGCGAGGATGCGCAGGCGCACCTCGTCGTCGTCGCCCGAGATCTCGACGCCATGCTCGCCCCAGATGGGGTTTTTGAACCGATCGGTGCCTTCGACGCGCAGCACGTAACGGCCGCCCTCGGCCAGGCTCAACGTGTGCCGGGCCGTGCCGTCGCCTTCGGCCGTCTCGAGGTCGTGCGACGCGACCAGGCGCTCGCCGAGCCGGCCCTCGACCTTGGTTCGCTCGAGGACCTTGAGGACGAGCTTGCGGGCCACCGGCTTGCCTTCGGCGTCGTGGGCCGTCACGGCGACGTCGAACGTCTCGCCCGCCACGTAGACGGGCCGGACCGTGCTCACGCCGATCGAAAAGCCCTGCGTGGCCAGCACGAAGTTGACCGCCGCCTGGAGGTTGCGTTCGGCCAGCGTCACCACCAGGGGCAGCACTTGCGTCTCGTGGAACTCGCGCGTGGGCAGCTTGAAGCGCACTTCGCCCTTCGCGTCGGTCGTGGCCGTGTGGAGCCGGTCGTCGGCCAGTTGATAGCGGATCTCGCGGCCGGCCAGCGGGGCGCCGTAGTAAAACTCGGCGCGGATCGTCCCCTCGATCTCCTCGCCCCGGTAATACACGTGCCGCGGCGCGTCGACCACCAGGCGGACCGGCTCGAGCCGGTACTCGTGCACCTCGAACGTGCCCTGGTAGCTCTGGCCCGACTTGTCGTGCACGAGGATTCGATACGTGCCCTGCGGGCTCGCGGCCGGCAGGACGAAATGGGCGTGGAAGCTGCCGAACGCGCCCAGCGCGACCTCATCGTCGTAGACCAGCCGGTTGCGCCCGTCGAACACTTCGAGCGAGTACTTCTTGCCCTGTTCGACCACGTAGGTGTCGGGCCCCGGGCTCTCGCCCCCGGGCGCGGGAACGGGGACGGGCGGCTCGCTCGCCGGGGCGGGCGACGCGCCGGGAACGTGGCGCAGGCAGCCCCGCACGTGGACGAGCTGCCCCGCGCGATAGGCCGGCCGGTCGGTGTAGACGTAGCCCTTGTCCGAAAGCCCCTGCGACACGCCCAGTCCGCTCAGGTCGACGACGTTCGAGGCCACGTGCCCGTCGGCCACGGCGAACACGCGCACGTCGCCCGCGTCGCGCAGCTCCTTGGATTCGTGCTGGAACACGCCGTCGGCGCCGGTCGCCGCCTCGGCGAAGACCTCGCGGCCGTTCGAAATCAGCAGGCGCGCCCCCTGCCACGGCTTGCCCGTCAGCAGGTTCTGGGCGAACACGAAGACTTCGTCGCGGGAACTCTTGACGATCACCTCGAGATCGCTCTGGATCAAGAGCGTCGTGGCCTCGAGGGTCTTGCTGCTCACGGTCACCGCGACGACGCCCGAGGTGGCCTCGCCCGGCAAGGGCACCTCGATCGTGTTTTCGAGCTCCTGGTACTTGGCGTAGTCGGGAACGGCGAACTCGAACGTCTTGTCGGGATCGATCAGGGCGACGTCGAGCGTCTCGACGCCTCGGGCCAGGTGCATCTTGCGGAAGTACGTCTCCAGGTCGACCTTGTACGCCCGCACCGTGACCGACTCGACGTTGCGCGTGGTCAGTTCGATTCGGGGCGTCTCATCGGAGCGGAACACCCGGTCGGTCGCGATCCGCATGGTCTTGGCCGTCAGGCGCGCGGCGGCCATGTTGGCCTGGGCCTGGTGGCTGCCCCAGGTGACCTTGCGATAGGCTTCGAGGGCCTCTTCGAGCTTGCCGAGCTTCTGCTCGAGGGTGGCGGCGATCATGTACTGGGCCCGCGAGGCCGCGTCGGTCGTGGGATACTTCGACACGAGGCGCCGCCAGGCGGCAATCGCCTCGTCCCACTTCTCTTGCCGATGGGCCACGTCGCCGAACAGGTAGAAGATCGTCGGGGCCCGCTCGTCGAGCGGATACTTGGCGAGGAACTCGGTCCAGAGCTTGCCCGCCTCGTCGTACTGCTTGGCCTGATACTTGTCCTGGGCCATCAGGTACTCGGTGTTGATAATCTCGCGCTGCACGGTGCTCCACTGGTTGTGGGCCGGATGCTGGGTCAGATAGTCGCGCCACGCGCCCAGCGCCTCGGCGAACTTCCTCTGATGCCGCAGCGAAAGGCCCAGCAGGTAGCGTGCCTCGGGCACCTCGTCGCGGTCGCTGTATCGCTCGTCGGCCAGGAACCGTTCGAGCCGGCCCGCCGCGTCGTCGAAACGCTGGCGGTGGAGGTAGGCGCGGGCCGCGTCGAGGTGCGCCTCGGCAGCCCGCTTGTGCGTGGGAAACCGTTCAATAAAGGCGTCCAGCGCCGCCACACCCAGGCTTAATTGGGTATCGTCGGCAGGCTGGGGAATCTGCCACGTTCGGGAAAGCTGAAAGCTCGCCTCGGCAATCCGCTCCGACGGCGAGTCGGGGTGCGCGGCCAGCAAGTCTTGCCAGGTTCGCCGGGCCTCCTTCCCATTGCCTTGCACCAAGCGGCACTGGCCCAGCCGGTAGCGGGCCTCGACGTCGCGCGGGCTGCCGGGATGTCGGGCGAGGAACTCGGCGTAAAGCGCTTCGGCCTCGTTGGGCTTGTCCAACTTCTGGTGACACTCGGCCACGAGCAACTCGACCTCGATCTGCTTGTCGGGCTTGGGCCCCACTTCGAGGGCCTTCTGGTAGAATTCGAGGGCCTTCTGGTAGTCGGGCTTTTTCTCGTGCTCGGGCGGTTGGAAGAACCTATCGGCAAACTCGAGGTACAAGTCGGCGATCTCCTGCTTTCGATCGGCCGAGAGCAGATAGGCCGCCTCGTCGCGATAGATCAACTCGGCGGCGCGGAAGTCGCCCTTGCGGGCCAGGGCCAGGGCCCGGGCGAACCGAGCGCGGCGCGCCCAGGGGCTGGTCGTGAACTCCTGCTCCATCGCCGAGAACGCCTCGACGGCCTCGTCGTATTTCTCGTCCAGCAGAAGGGCTCGGCCCCGAAGATAGGCCAAGTAGTCGCGCGGGGCGTTCTCGACTCGCGAGGCGGCCTCGATCGCGGCCACCGCCTCGGCGTAGTCGCGGTCCTGCATCGCCTGCCGCACCTTCTCGTCGACCAGCGGTGCGTCGGTCGTATCGGGCGCCGCCGGCGTCGACATCCCGGGCAGAAGTATCCAAATCGCCACGACCGAAAGGGAAAACGACAACGGTCTCATCGCAAGCCTCCTTCTGCCTCGGGAAGAGTGACGCCGACCCTCAAAGATAGCGTCGTTTGCCGCCGCGCGGAGGGCATCGGCCCCGTGGCAAGATCCGAGAAGCCGGACCTGAAAGCCGCTTAACTCCCTGCCGCAAAACACCTTGTGTCAGGGCGATCGAGCCGGGCGCACGCGATGCCATCCCAGGTTTGACGCACCAGGGGGCGATCGGGTTCCCAAGCGACTGGAAATCTGGCCGGGCAAACCTCGGTCGCCGACCGCCGGCCTCGCCGGCTGTTCATCCGAACCTTGCGTACCCGGCCGGAAACTGGGCCGCGCGGGAGCCTCCTGGGCGATCGTGGCACGGTCGTTTGCGGCTCGCGCCGGCAGCCGAAGCAGCGTGGCGCAACGGCCGGAGACGGATCCGGCGGAGAAGCAGAGGTCGAGTCACCCCATGCCGGGCTCGCCGCGGCGATGGAGGCGGCGAATGGCGAGTCAACGGAAATGGCCGATTTGTGCAGCGATCGGCCGATGGCCCCTGGAGCTCTCGCGCCCGGTGCTGCCGCAAAGGAATGCCCGATGCCCTCCGCACGACAACCGCGCGCTACGCTTCGGCGTGCGGGTCGGAAGGGCCGGCCTTTTCTTGGACGGCCCGCAAGCCTCCTTGCGACTGCTGGCGAAGGGTCTCGTAGATCTCGCGTCGGTGGACCGGCACGTCGGCGGGAGCTTCGATTCCCAGCCGGACGTTCCCGCCGCGGATCGCGACCACCGTCACGACAATGCCGTCGCCGATGACGATCTGCTCGTTCAGTTTTCTCGACAGGATCAGCATTCGCGCTGCTCTCGCCCGAGGGGCCGATGTTCATCCGATCAGTTTATTGTACTTCGGCCGAAGAGAATCGGGGGAAGATTCGTCGAGGGTTTCCCGGTTTTCTTGTCGCTACAAGTGGCAAATCCCGAACGGCGGACCGCCGGGCGACAGAGCTAAGTTCTTATGGAACAATGTGTTGTGGCAACCCATCGCCGCGCTGCCCGCCGATGCCCGACCGGACGCCCTTCGCCCCCTACAATGGGCAGTCCTGCGTGAGGGAACACTTGCGCAAATCTTCGTCGGGGGCTCGGCCCGACCGCTCAGCACTCCGAGTCCGCCGCGCGCGAATGGGTCTCGGCGAACGTCTGCTCCAAGGTGCTCCAATCGCTCTTGGCGCAGTCGAAGCCGTGGGCCGGACAGTGCGAGCAGTCGCCGCGGCGTCCCGTCTCGGATCGGATGACATGAAGACGGCGAACCTCGACCGTGGTCTCCGTGCCCGAGGGATCGTACGTCACGGTTCGGGAGATGGGCTCGTTTTCGACGGCCACCACGACGTACCACATCGTGCCCGAGTGGTCGATGCTTTGCTGGTTCAGGCTGCGCATCGTGGCCAGCGCGCGGGGGTAGGTCATGGCTTCCTCGGCCGTCTGCCCGTGGGCCCTCCACACGCAATTGGGCACGTCGAGCGGTGAGTTGGGGTCCCAGCCCACGGGCCACCAGATGGCCGTCACCTTATAGACGACGGGCGTGCAGAGTCGGGCCGGCGGCCAGGTGCGTCCCAGGCTGCCGCGCTGCACGACGACGGCCCATCGCCGGTCGTCGCGGCGCTGCGGCGCTTCGTTGTGCTGAATCGCCCGGCGGACCGCGCCAAACAGGTCGTCGCTCTCGGCGATCACTTGCCCCAAGGCCCCTGGATTGGGGGGCGAGTCGTCCGGGGTGGCAGCCTCCCAGCCCTCGGGCTTCTCGATCAGTGCGACTTGATAGCCTGCCATGAGGGTCTCCTATTGCGACTGCCGATCGCGTTCCCCAGAATCGTAACGGCGCCGAAGAACATTGGCAAGCACGGCGCGATCGCGCGCCGAGCACCGTGGCCAGGGGGCCCCTCCGCGCGTCGCCATCGACGGCGTTCAAGCCGTGGTCGTCGATGCCCGACGCTTGACGGGCTGGGAGCCTCTCCTCATATTGGCGACATGAGAGCGTCTGGGCCCGACTCGCGGCACGCCACCCGAAATCCCGGCGATGGTCGCCCAACACAGCCTGCTTGCAAGGAGTGAATGCATGGCAGTTCCCGGCAGCATGGGAAGAATCCTGTTCGTCGATCTGAGCACCGGCGAGATTTCCGTGGAGACTCCCGGCGACGACGTCTACTTGCGGCACCTCGGCGGATACGGGCTGGGGGCCTACTATCTCTACAAGCTCCAGAAGCCCGGCGTCGATCCGCTGGGGCCCGAGGCCCATCTGGGCTTCTTCACGGGGCTGCTGACCGGCACGAGCGCCATCACGGGCAATCGTTATTTCGTGGTGGGCAAGAGTCCGAAGACGGGCACGTGGGGCGACGCGAACTCGGGGGGCACCTTTGGGCCCGCGTTCAAGGCCGCCGGATTCGACGGCGTGATCTTTCGCGGCCGGAGCGAAAAGCCGGTCTATCTGCTCCTGCGCGACGGCCAGGCCGAGCTGCTCCCGGCTGGCGACTGGTGGGGGCTCGACTCGAACGAGGTCGAAGACCGCGTCGAGGAGCAATACGGCAAGAAGGCGCGCGTCGCCTGCATCGGCCCTCCCGGCGAGCGCATGCAACTGCTCAGTTGCGTGATCAACGACCGGGGCCGGGCCGCCGGACGGAGCGGTCTCGGGGCCGTGATGGGCTCGAAGAAGCTCAAAGCGGTCGTCGCGGTGGGCGACGCCCAGCCCGCGATGGCCGACCCCGAGGGCATGAAGCAATCGATCGCCAAGCACCGCGAGTTCATGCGCGAGCAGGGCTTTTTCGGCGTCTTGCACCAGTACGGCACGGCCGGCCTGACCGCGTCGAGCTGCGTATCGGCCGACACGCCCATCAAGAACTGGGCGGGCGTGCCCGACGACTTCCCCACGGCGGGCAAGATCAGCGACGACGCGGTCATGGCCATCCAGAAGAAGAAGTACGCCTGCTGGCGCTGCCCCATCGGATGCGGCGGCGAGACGGTCATCGACGAGGGCCCCTTCCGGTCGTCGACCCACAAGCCCGAGTACGAGACCCTGGGCGCCTTCGGCACCATGTGCTTGAACGACGATCTGGCGTCGATCCATCTCTGCAACGAGATCTGCAACCGCCAGGGGCTCGACACGATCAGCACGGCCTGCACGGTCGCCTTCGCGATCGAGTGCTACGAGAACGGCCTGATCACCGACGCCGACACGGGCGGCATCCGGCTGACCTGGGGCAACGCCGAGGCGATCGTGGCCATGACGCGGGCCATCGCCGACGGAACCGGCTTCGGCAAGGTGCTGGGCGACGGGGCCAAGGTGGCGGCCGAGCGGATCGGCAAGGGCGCCGAGAAGTACGCCATCCACATCGGCGGCGAGGAGGTGCCCATGCACGATCCGCGCCTGAACCCGGGGCTGGCCACGAGCTACAAGATGGACGCCACCCCCGGGCGCCACACCCAGATGAGCGCGTGGACCGTCGAGGGCGGGTTCGCCCCTCCGGGTCTCTACGACAAGGAGATCGACAAGTACGCCTACCACGGCAAGGGAGAGGCCCACGCCACGGTGAGCAACAACTTCCACGCGGCCAGCTCGGCCGGCATGTGCATGTTCGGCTGGTGCGTGCTGAAGCCCGATGCCCTGATCGAATCGCTCACCTGCACGACCGGACACCGCTACACGCTCGACGAGGTGCAGAAGATCGGCGCCCGTATCGCCGCTCTGCGCATCGCCTTCAACCTGCGCGAAGGGGTGCGAAACGTCGACATCGAGGTGCCCGGTCGCGTGATCGGCTCCCCGCCGCTCGAATCCGGCCCCCTCAAGGGGGTGACCGTCGACCTCGACGTCCAGGTCAAAGACTACCTGACGGCCATGGGCTGGGATCCCCAAACGGGCGTACCCACCGCCCAGACCCTCGCGGGTCTCGGCCTCGACGACGTGGCCGCCGACCTGCACGCCTGAACCGCGGGCGCGGCCGATCGGGCGAACCGCTCACCCCCTAGCGCAGGATGCCCGGATAAGGCGCCGAAGCCGACGGGAGCGGCGCGGAACCGCTCGACGACGTGCCGGGCGAGTCGCCGGCCCCCCCCAACCCGCTGGGAGGCGAGTACGGCCGGATGCTGCCGGGCTGATAGGGCGTGGTCGGGCCGCTCGTCGAACCGGGCGGGGCGTAGGCGCTGCCGGTCGGGCGGTAGGGACTCACGCCGGGCGGCTGGTAGCCCGTGTTGCCCGGCTCATAGTCCGACTGGCCCGGCATGTTCTGCGTGGGGCCGCCGGGGTTCCAATCGCTGGGAGAACCCCCGCCCGCGTAGCGATCCTCGCCCGAAACCGCTCCTCCCGATCGGGCCGCCGAGGCATACCGATCGCCGACCAACGACGGTGGATTGGCGTTTATGCTTGGTGCGGACTGGCCATATCCGTAGTCCGACGGCGCCGGGTACGATGCGCCGCGCGGGTCGTGCGGGGCCGAACTCGAAGCCCGGCCCGAAGGATACGACTGCGTCGGGTACGAGGCGACCGAGTATCGGCTGTCCGAGTCCGCATAGCCGGGCGGCGAGTCGTTTCTCGAGCCGCCGGCTTCCTGGACGGCACCGTACCGCGCGTCGTTGTGCGTGGCGACACCGGCGTACGGGTCGACCGCCTGGGTCGGTCCGCCGTAAGGCGCGCCGTACGCCTGCGTCGAGTCCGCTCCGAGCCCGTACCGGTCCGAAGCGGCGTCGTAGCGGGCGGTTGAGGCGGAGTTGCCGTAAGGACCGGTCGCCGGCTCCGAGGCATAGGCATGGGCGGCCGCGGGAGCGTTCGAGCCGCTCAGCCAGTCGTAAGCGTTCGCGTCGCCCTGCCCGGCCGCGGGAGCGTCGGGTGCCCCCCCGGCCATCCGATAGCTGGCACCGGTGTCGTACCGGCCCTGTTGCGGAACGGCCGGCGAAACGCTCCCTTCGCCCGGCGCGTGGCCCGCTCGGGACGATGACGCGAAGCCCGACGATCCCGCGTTGGCGATCCCCCCCGCTGCGTTCATGTCCGACGTGCTCGTTGCGTAGCTGCTGTCGGAAGGCGTGGTGACCGTCGGGCTGGCGAGGCTCGACGGTTTGTCGATGAACGGCGGTGCGTTGGCCGCGTCTCGCGACGCGAACGGATTCAGCCGCGAGAACGACCAGCCTGGCTCGGGTCCTCGGCTGCTCGAACATGCGGTGAGCAAGAGCGTCGAGAAGACCGCAAGCGCAACACGTGCTAGAGAAACTCGCATGACCGGGGTGTCCTTGAGATTTGGACAGAGAGGAGCCGCCGTGGGCTGTCGACCTCCGTGTCGATGGGATTGAGCAGTCCCTCATCCATGAGGAACGGTTCCTTGAGATTTGTCGGATTCTTCCGCCACGTCACCCGAGCGAAATCGGCGCGATTTCCTCGGCGCGTGACGACAGAGGCCCGGCACAACCGTGTGCGGATTATAGGCTTCCCCAGGGGCCGGTCAATGGCAATTAACCAGCGAACCGAGGCGTCTTGGGATAAATAGGGGTCATGGACAACCGGCTGAGCCTGTGCAAGAAGCGCCGGACTCCGAAACCGCGGTCCTCAAGACGCGCGGTGACGAAAATACGGCGACGGGAACCGTGGCTTCAGGCGGAAGCGGCGGGCGCAGTGCCTTCGCCGATGGCACGGGGCGGCCGAAACCATGATGACCGATTGATCTTTCGGTCCGCCCCGATAGGGCCGACGAACTGCCGATCCGATGGCCCCTTTGCCCAAAGACTCGTTGCGGGAGGCGAGAGCCTCGCCCGTCAGGCGCCGCCGGAATGCACGAGTTGCTCGGCCCGCGTCAGAGCGTCGTGAAAGCGCTCACCGACGGCGCCCCAGTCGATGACCTCGAAGAAGGCCGCCAAGTAGTCGGCTCGGCGATTCTGATACTTCAGGTAGTAGGCGTGCTCCCACACGTCGACTCCCAGAATGGGGACATTGCCGTGCATGAGAGGGCTGTTCTGATTCGGCGTGTCCTCGACGACGAGCTTTTTGTCGCCGTTGACGCTCAGCCAGCCCCAACCGCTGCCGAAGCGGCCCATGGCGGTTTTCGTGAGCAGCTCCTTGAAGGCGTCGAACCCGCCCAACTGGTCGTCGATGGCCGCGGCCAGATCGCCGCTCGGCCGTCCGCCGCCGCCGGCGCTCATCACCGTCCAGAAAAGCGAGTGATTGGCGTGCCCCCCGCCGTGGTTCCGGACCGCCGTGCGAATCGCCTCGGGCACCTTGTGGATGTCGGCGACCAGGGCCTCGACCGACTCGTAGCCCAAGTCGTGCCCCTCCAAGGCTTTGTTCAAATTGGCCACATAGGCGCTGTGGTGCTTCGTGTGATGGATTTCCATCGTGCGCGCGTCGATGTGCGGCTCCAGGGCGTCGTACGCGTAGGGAAGCTCGGGCAGGGTGAATGACATGGTTCGGTCTCCGTTGGTTGGTGCTTCAGTCTCGACCGGGCTCAGTCTCGGGCGAATGGAGCCGAGCCTGGCGGGCCCGTCCGGGCATTTTTTAACAACGAATCTTGTTAATATTGTAGCCCTGCCGCCCCGCGAGGCAAGACGCGAGGCCCCCAACCGCCGTGCGCGCACCTGGTGCCCCACGCTCGCAACGACGTCTGGCACCAAGAAGAGTCTCTCGACGCGCCGTCCCCCCCGGCCGTCTTCCGATGCCCGCGCGAGGCGACTTCCAGCGCGAAGGATGCCTTCTGCGCCTATTGCGGGTTCATCCGGAATTCGCGCAGGTGGTTGCACAGGACGGAGTACCAGTGCCTC
>Ga0334894_1001753_pt1 | contig 16913 bp, 6 predicted proteins | sample GraSluR3_MG_6_FD_207225 | JGI IMG/M metagenome (GOLD analysis project Ga0334894, IMG submission 207225) | Sludge microbial communities from methane-producing bioreactor in Wageningen University, Netherlands - Granular Sludge_12_05 R3 | ecosystem: Engineered > Bioreactor > Anaerobic > Unclassified... | reverse complement strand
CGGCGAGGTCGCGCTTGGCGCGGGCGGCCTCGCGGTCGAGATCGACCCGGCCGGCTTCGAGGTCGCCGGCGGCCATGGCCAACTCGCATGCCACGCCGAACAGGCGCTGCGGATCGCCGGGCCACAATCGTTGGCGTGCCAGGGCGACCTCGCCGGCTTCTTCGGCGCGGCCCAGCGACCGCAGGGCCTGGCCGTAGTTCCAGTACTGCTTGCTGAGAAACTCGCGGTATCGCGCCACCTTCGGGGCCGCTTCCAGGGCAAGCCGCTGGTGCTCGATCGCCTCGCGGAAGGCGTCGACCGCCTCGTGCTGCCGACCGAGCTTTTCCAGCGCCATGCCCCGGTTGTTCAGCACGCCGCCCAGGGTGCTGTGGTAGTCGACCTCGTTGGGATAATCGTGCACGAGCCCTTCGAGCAGGAAGGATGCCTTGGAAAACGACGCATCGGCCTGTTCCCACTGCTGCGACTTCGAGGCGACCCGGCCGAGGTTGTTGTAGGTGACGGCCAGGTTCAGCCGGAAGTCGCTGACCGCCGGCGCCTTGCGAACGAGCTGCTCTTGCACGCGGATCGCCTCGCGGTAGGAAGCTCCGGCTTCCTCGAGCCGCCCCCAATGGCTCTGGAGCGCCCCCAGATTGCTGTGGCTCAGCGCCAAGTCGCTCTGGTAGGCCGCTATGTCGGGATGGGACTCGACCAGCCGGTTCTGGATCGCCAGGGCTTCGCGGCACCATCGAATCGCCTCGTCGGGATCGGTCTTGCCGTGAAGCACGCTGAGATTGTTGCAGCTCAACGCCAGGTCACGGAGATATCTCGCCTTCGTGGGATGGGCCTCGACCAAGTCCTTCTGGATGCGGATCGCCTCGCGGTAGTCCTCGTCGGCCGCCTCGATCGCGCTGGCCCGGCTCTCGACCTCGCCGAGGTTGTTGTACGACAAGGCCAGGTCGCCGCGGTACTCGTCGTCGGGGAACTGCTCGACGAGGCTCTTTTGAATCTCGATGGCCCGCCGATGGGAAGCCCGCGCCTCGGCAATCTTGCCTTGACGCATCAACACCTGCCCGGCGTTGTTGTGGCAGGTGGCAAGTTGGGCCCGCGGCTTCTCCGCGTCGGGCCGCTCTCGGACGAGGGTCTCGAGAATGGTCTGCGCCTGCCGGTAGGCGACCAGGGCCCGCGCCGGATCGCCCGTCTGCTCGGTCACGCTGCCGACCTTCGCATAGGTCAGGGCCAAATCGCCCTGGAACGTGGGATCGTCGGCCGCCTCGGCGATGAATCCGCGATAATACCCCAAGGCGTCGGTGAGGATCTCCTGGCGAATCTGCTCCGCGCCCGGGATCTTGGCGAGACGATCGGCGTACTGGGTCCCGAACAGGTCGACCACCTCCCGAGCCTGATTGAAATGCGATCGGGCCTGCGCGAGGCTCTCCTGGGCAATCCGGCGATTCCTTTCCGACTCGCCCAACGCGTCGGCGAGCGACGCGTTGGCCGCCTTGACCTGCCAGTGCGCCCGCGCAATGGCCAACGTGCTGATCGCCAACGCCACGAACGCCACCGCCGCCAGGGCCAGCGCGAACCGCACCGCCGTTCTGTGCCGCCGGGCCCATTTGCCCGCCCGGTCGAACAGCGTGGGGCGTCGAGCCAGCGTCGGCTTGCCTTCCAGAAAGCGACGCAGGTCGTCGGCCAACTGCCGGGCCGTGTCGTACCGGTGCTCGCGCGACTTCGAGATCGCCTTGAGCACGATCGTCTCCAGGTCGAGCGGGATCGACGGACTCACGCGGCGAGGGGCGAGGGGCGCATCGTGGAGGATGCGTCGCGTCAGATCCTGGCCATCGGTCCCCTCAAAGGCGTCGCGCAGCGTGAGCAGCTCGTAGAGCGTGATTCCCAGCGAGTAGACGTCGGTCCGCTCGTCGATCGCTCCCGATCGCCCCGCGGCTTGCTCGGGACTCATGTAGCGGAGCGTCCCCACGACGTCGCCGGTCATCGTCACCCGGGCGTCGGCCTGGAACCGCGCCAGCCCGAAATCGGTGATCCAGACCTTTCCCTGCCCGTCCAGAAGCAGGTTCGACGGCTTGACGTCCCGGTGGATGATGCCGTACTCGTGGGCATAGTGCAATGCCTCGGCCACCTGGATGCCGAGTTGGGCGACCGCCCGCGGATAACTCGGCGTTCGATAGGAATCGAAGAGCAGCGCCGATCGCCGGTCGCAGCGGGCGGAGCCGGCGCGCGAGGCCGGGACGCCGGTCTGGGCCACCGTGCTGAGCCGCTCGGCGTCGGTCGGCGCGCCGTGGATGCCTTCCGGCGGCATCCCGTGACGGAGCTCTCGAATGGCCACGTCGAGCGATTGGCCCTCCACGTACTGCATCGCGTAGTAGTGGACGCCCCGCTCGCAGCCGACCGAAAAGACCGGCACGATGTTCGGATGGTGCAACTGCGCGGCGGCGCGGGCCTCGGTCTTGAATCGCTCGATCTGCTTCTGGTCGAGAACGGCCGCAAAGGGCAGCACCTTGATCGCCACGCGGCGGTCGAGCGAGATCTGCACGGCCTCGTAGACGAGCCCCATGCCCCCCCGCCCCACCTCGCGGAGAAGCCGATAGTCGCCAAGCTGCTTCTGCGAGAAGTCGGGGGCGCTCGAGCGATCGTCGGCCGCCAAGGGCGTCGGGGCCCCCAACTGATACAGCAGCCGCAGATTCGCCAGGTGCGCCCTCAACGGCTCGGCAAGATCGGGATGCTCGGCGATCAGCGCATCGGCATCGGGGGCGAATCCCCGCTCAATCTCCTCGACGTATTTCTCCAATACGTCCACCAATCGCTGCTGCATTTCGGGCGACAGCGATTCCGCGGAAGCCGACGCGACGGCCGAGCGTTCGGTCATGCCGATTCCTCTCGATTCATCAATTCGCGCAAAACCTCCAACGCTCGAAGCCACAGCATGCGCACCGCTCCCGACGAGCGGCCCATGCGCTCGGCGACCTCGGCGAACGGCAGGCCCTCGAGGTGACGCAGCACCAGCACTTCGCGATAGTCGGCGGGGAGCTTCTCCATCCGGTCGGCCAGCAGAACGGCGTCTTCCCGGCGCCTGGCCTCTTGGCTGGGCGAAGCGCCGTGACCGGCAAGCATCGACTCCAATCGCATCGTCGACCGCCCGATGGCGGCGCCGATCTCCTCGACCGACAACTCGCGGTGGACGTTCCGCTTGCCGGCCACGGCGTGCTGCTCGACGATTCGCCCCAGATGGTACACGAGGATCTTGCGCAGCCACCCGCGGAACTCGGGCTCCGTCTGCCCGCGAAACTTCGGGAAGCTGCGATGGGCCGAGAGGAACGTATCCTGAACCACGTCCGACGCGCTGAATCGAGCCTGAAGCTTGCCCCGAAGCTGGGCCTCGGCCAAGAGCTTCAGATAGCTGCGGTACGTCTGAAGCAATCGGCCCAGGGCTTCCTTGTCGTGGGCTCGCGCGGCAGCGAGCAAATCGTGGGAGGTCACGTTCAGATCGGTCGGCATGCTTCGTCCAGAGATCCCACGAGTGCTGTCCGGGGGGGCCTCGCCCGCTGCCTCGAACTCGCGCGACGGCGAACGCCACCGCTCCAACCGCGAACCGAGACGTCGCCCGGAACGTCTAGCCTAACATGGAACTGCAAATCTCGCGCCGCATTTTCTTGCCTCAACCTCCTATTTTCAATTATAAGACGCCCCCCATTCTCCGCAAGTTCGATTGCGGGCGAGCCCATGCGGCCGGCGCGTGGGCAGATCGCATCGGCGTCGCGCCGTCCCGCCTCACGACGATTGGACCTGCCCTCGCCGCCCAATCACCGAGCGCCCCGCATGCGAGGTCGTTCCTCGGTTCTGCTCGATCGTCCAGGAAACGACATCGACGTCTGGGTTGCTTGATGTCGCGTCCGGATTTCGCGTGACACAACCCGCAAGAACCGGACTTGCCTCGTAGCATCCACGGTCGTAGCCCGATGCCAACCCCGCACCTCCCATCCGGAGCCCGGCGAGATGCTCGTCCTCTCCCGCAAGAGCAACGAGAGCTTGCTCATCGACAATCGCATTCTGGTCAAAGTGGTCAAGATCCGAGGCCGGCTCGTCCAGATTGGGATTGAGGCCCCCCCGGAGGTCGTGATTCGCCGGGCCGAGTTGAGTGCCCCCCATCGCTTTGGCAACGAGACCACAGGCGGACGCGCCACGGGCCAAACGGGGCAAGAGGCGCCCGACTTGGGGAAAAAGGGCCTGGGCGCGCCGCCAGCCGTGCTCGACATTCCGTAAACCCTTTCCAGGAGGAGCATCGCGCTTCGGGAAAGAAGGGGATGGCCATGATCGATCGAAGCACCATGCCCGCCGAACTTGTCGCGGAGGGGTCGCGCCCCGATCCGCTCTCCGAGGCGTTGAAGGGTTTCACGTCGCGATGCCAACGGATCCGGCAACTCGATTTCGAGGCGCCCTGGGCGTTTTCGGCAGCCGACGCGTCGCCGGCGTTTTACGCGGTCCACGAGGGAAGCTGCCAGTTGATCCTCGATGGCCACGAGCCCCCCACCATGCTGTCGTCGGGGGATCTGGCCGTCGTCACGCATCCGGTGGCTCACCGGCTGCACGACGGGGCGGGCGGCCACACCGGTCCCCTCGACCCGCGGCCTCGATGCCATGGTCCATCCCCGTCGGCCGAGGGCCCGACGAAGCAGCACGTCACCCGATTGACCGTCTGCCAGTTTGCTCGATGGCAGCCGTATCCCGCCATGCTCGAGTCGGCGCTGCCTCCGGCGGTCCGGGTGCGAGGCCCGAACGGTCGAACGCCGCCGTGGCTGGAGGAGATCCTGGCCTTGATGAGCCGAGGCTCCGGCTTGCCCGCCCAAGGGGCTCAGGCGATCCTCGACCGATTGACCCAGATCGTCTTTATTCAAGCGGTTCGGGTCTTCCTGTCGGAGCTTCCCGAGAACGCGCAACACCGGGTCCGCGAGTTGCTCGATCCCGACATCGGAACCGCCCTGAGCCTGATCCATTGTAACCCCGCGGAGCCCTGGACGGTGGCCTCTCTGGCTTCCCGGGTATCCATGTCGCGGTCGGCGTTTGCTGTTCACTTCGCCCGACTGGTGGGGATGTCACCCATCCAGTACGTGACGGAAAATCGAATGCGAACGGCATGCCGATTGCTCCGCGATCCGAGCGTGGGGCTGAGCCGGGTGGCCTCCCAGGTCGGCTACCGTTCGGCGGCGGCGTTCAGCAACGCCTTCAAACGATGGGCGGGGGTTGCCCCGGGGACGTACCGGCGCCGCACCGGCCCCGCCTAACGGCAGGGCGCGCCCGCAATCGCGACTTGAAAACCGGGAAAGCCACCCTCGCGTCAACCCCTAACTGCTTTTCAAACAATCCGTTGCGGCGAGACCGGTCAAAAAGGGCTTTCGAGTTCCAAGTGACATACCGCCACCGGTTCCGGACTAGTTACTTTAGGACGAATGGGAAGGCGCGTTGGTAGTTGCTTCCCATTGTGGAGTGCGGCATACGTTATCGTGACTATTGGCCTCACGTTTTGCCGAATGCTCGTGTGTCGTAGCGGCTCGGAACAGGATGTGGCCTTTCCGAAACAACCGGGGTCGCCGCCGGGAGTTCCCAAGCACTGCTTCCGTAGCACAGACTGGCTGAGAAGAGGAAACCGATGAGCTTCTGTTCGCTGTTTCGCCGCCGCTCGAACCGCGGCAAGTTTTCGCGGAGCTGGCGCCGTTCGGTCGAAACGTCGCTTCGCCTGGAGCCGATGGAAGAGAGGCATTTGCTCGCCGTGACCCCGATGATGGTGGCCGACGTCGAGGTCGGCGCGGGCTCGTCGTCCGCCAGCCAGTTCGTCGAGGTCGGGACGACGACCTTCTTCGTTGCCGACGATGCCATTCGCGGCATGGAGCTCTGGAAGACGGACGGAACCAAGTCGGGCACCGTGCTGGTCAAAGACATCTACCCCGGCGGCCACTCCTCGTCGCCCAACCATCTGACCAACGTCGACGGGGTGCTGTACTTCACGGCCGACGACGGCGAGCACGGCGTCGAATTGTGGAAGAGCGACGGCACCGCGGCCGGAACCGTCCTCGTCAAGGATCTCGATACCGGCACCACGCACGACTGGTGGCTGGGAGACCTCCCCAACTCGTCCGATCCCCAGAACCTCACCGTCGTGGGCGGCACCCTCTTCTTCACGGCCAGCGACGGCGAGAATGGCGTCGAGTTGTGGAAAAGCGACGGCACCGCGGCCGGAACCGTCCTCGTCAAGGACATCCGGCCCGGGTCGACTTACGACCCGTCGACCGACGACGACGTCCCCAACTCGTCCGAACCGGCCAATTTGACGAACGTCAACGGCACCCTCTTCTTCACCGCCGACGACGGAGAGCACGGCGTCGAACTGTGGATGAGCGACGGCACCGCGTCGGGCACGCGCATCGTGAAGGACATCAACCCGGGGGCCGATTCGTCGACTCCCAGCAACCTCATCCACGTCGGCGACACCCTCTACTTCACCGCCGACGACGGCACCCACGGCGTTGAACTCTGGATGAGCGATGGCACCGCGGCCGGGACCGTGCTCGTCAAAGACATCCGGGACGGTTCCGCCGACTCGAATCCCGGCCACCTGACCAGCGCCGGCGACTTCCTCTACTTCACCGCCGACGACGGCACCCACGGCGTCGAACTCTGGATGAGCGACGGCACCGCGTCGGGCACGCACATGGTGCAGGACATCAATCCGGGGGCCGACTCGTCGAGTCCCAGCAACCTCACCCACGTCGGCGGCACCCTCTACTTCGCCGCCGACGACGGCACGCACGGCGTCGAGCTGTGGCGGACCAACGGCACCGCGTCGGGCACGCTCATGGTGAAGGACGTCAACCCGGGAGCGAACTCGTCGAGCCCGAGCAATCTTACCCACGTGGGCGGCATCCTCTTCTTCACCGCCGACGACGGCACGCACGGCGTCGAGCTGTGGCGGACCAACGGCACCGCGTCGGGCACGTACCTGGTCGGCGACATCCGCGCCGGCGGCGCGGGCTCGAACCCCTCGTACCTGACCGGCGCCGCGGGCACCCTGATGTTCGCCGCCGACGACGGGCATTACGGCTCCGAGGTCTATCGGCTCATCGACACCGATATCGTCGAAGAGGCCGTCGCCACGTTGAAGATCATCATCGACGGCACGCCCGTCGACATCCCCGGCGACGTCGGCGTCGACGCCGACGGCAAAAACCTTGCGACCATCTACACGACCGACGACCAGGGCACCCTGCAAATCTCCCGCGTCGACGGCAAGCCGATCACGCAACACGTGACCCTGGGCGACTTCTTCGACACCTGGCGCACCAACGCCGGGGTGGCGGGCAACAACGCCGATGCCGTGTTCCACGACGGGCAGATTCTCGGGTACGCCGCCGGCGGAGACTACCGGATCCAGATGTTCGTCAACGGCCAGGCCGACCGCCGGTTCGACGAGTACGTCGTCCAGGACGGCGACGAGATCGTCATCGTCTACACCGCGAACGAGGTCGTGTCGCTGAACACGAATCTGGGCTCGATTCTGATCGAGCTCTACGAGGACGACACCCCGATCACCGTCGCGAACTTTCTCAGCTACGTCAACGACGGCGACTACGTGAACTCGTTCTTCCATCGCTTCGTGCCCGGCTTCGTGATTCAAGGAGGTGGATACACCACATCCCACACGTATTTCTACTACCCGTCCCAGTTTTCCGAGGTGCCCACCGACGACCCGATCCAGAACGAGCCCGGCATCTCCAACACCATCGGCACCGTCGCCATGGCCAAGCTGGGCGGCGATCCCAACAGCGCCACCAGCCAGTTCTTCATCAATCTCGGCGACAACAGCGGCAACCTCGACACGCAGAACGGGGGCTTCACGGTCTTCGGGCGCGTGCTCGACGCGACGATCATCGAAGCGATCGCGGCCCTCGAAGTCAACGACACGAACGAATCGCCCTTCGACGAGGTTCCCGTCACCGACGACGGATACCTGGTGGTCTTCTCGTCCCTCGGCGGCGAGGGTACGCTCTCGGGTACGTCCTTCGAAGACGCCGATTACGACGGCGTCCGCGACAGCGGCGAACCGGGGCTCGGCGGCCTCACCGTCTTCGCCGACGAAAACGACAACGGCCTGCTCGACCCGGGCGAGCACTCGACGACGACCGATGCGAACGGCGACTGGCAGTTGCGGCTCCCCGCCGGCGCCTACGTCATTCGGCAGATCGCCGGCGGCGACCTCTATCCGACCACCCCGGACGGGACGAGCGGACACACCGTGACCGTCGAAATCGGCCGGGCGACCAGCGGCCTCGACTTCGCGAACATCGACAACGCTCCGCCCGTCGCGATGCCCGACAGCTACACCGTCGACGAAGACGGCAGTCTGGTGGTCGGCGCCGGCGAGGGCGTACTGGCGAACGACAGCGATGCGGAGGACGACACGCTGACGGCCGTGCTCGTCGACGGCCCCGAGCACGGAACTCTGTCGCTGGCCAGCGACGGATCATTCACCTACACGCCCGACGACGACTTCTACGGCACCGACTCGTTCACCTACCGGGCCGACGACGGCAACAGCCAGTCGGGGGCGGCCACGGTCACGATTACGGTCCAGGCCGTGGCCGATCCGCCGACCGCCGTCGACGACCAGTACACGGTCGCGGCGGGCGCCGGTGCCCGGCAACTCGACGTTCTGGCCAACGACACCACCGAGCCCGACGGCTCCCAGACGATGACCATCACGGCCGTCACGCAGGGCTCGAAGGGCGGCACCGTGGCCGTCACCAGCGGCGGTGCCAAGGTTACGTACACGCCGGCCTCGGGTTTCACCGGCACCGAGACCTTCACGTACACGATTACCGACTCCGACGGCCTGACCGACACGGCCACGGTCACGGTTCTCGTGACCGATGATGCGGCGGGCCAGGGGACGAGCAGCGTCTCGGGATACGTCTACTGCGACACCGACAAGGACGGCGTGCGCGACGAGGGCGAAGTGGGGATCCGCGGATCGGTCGTCACGCTCTCGGGAACCGACGACGACGGGAACCCGGTCAGCATCGCGCGGCTCACCGACGAGAACGGCTACTACATCTTCGAGAATCTCGCGCCCGGTACGTATCAAGTCACCCAGACCCAGCCCGAGGCGTTTCGCGACGGCCAGGATGCGATCGGCTCGCTCGGCGGCACCGTCGAGAACGACCGCCTGTCGGAGATTGTGCTCGGCGACGACGAGCACTCCACCGAGAACAACTTCGGCGAGCTTGGCCTGAAATGCCAGTACGTGAGCCTGGCGATGTTCCTCGCCTCGACGCCGTCGGCCAAGGAGTATCTCCCCGATCTCGTGGCGCGCGCCGAGGAGGCGGCCGGCAACACCACGATCGCCCAGTTGATCCGCGAGGGGGCGATCGCGTTCCCCGGCGCCAACCGTGCCCCGGTGGCAGTCGACGACGCGTACTCCGTCGACCAGAACAAGACGCTCACCGTCTCCGCCACGGAGGGCGTGCTGAAGAACGACTTCGATCCCGACGACGACGAACTCACCGCCGCGGTCGTGACCCAGCCGAGCCACGGCACATTGAGTTTCCATAGCAACGGGTCATTCACCTACGATCCCGACGACGATTTCACGGGCACCGACACCTTCAAGTACCGGGTGAGCGACGGCTCGCTCACCGCCACGGCCACGGTCACCATCACGGTCGGCGACGTCAACGTCGCGCCCCAGGCCGTCAACGATTCCTATACCGTGTCGAGCGGTGCCACCCTCACCATCGGCGAAAACGACGGCGTGCTCGCCAACGACACCGACCAGGACGACGACGAGCTGACGGCCGTTTTGGTCAGCTCCGTGGCGCACGGAACCCTGAGCCTGAACGGCAACGGCTCGTTCACCTACACGCCCAGCGCCGGGTTCCACGGCGAAGACTCGTTTACCTACCGGGCCTACGACGGAATCGCGTACTCCAACACGGCCACGGTCACGATCACGGTCACCGCCGTCAACGTTGCCCCGGTGGCCCTCGACGATTCCTACACCGTGTCGCCCGGCGCCACCCTCGCCGTCGGCCAGACCGAGGGCGTGCTCGCCAACGACACCGACCAGGACGGCGACTCGCTGACGGCCGTCTTGGTCAGCTCGGTGGCGCATGGGACCTTGAGCCTGAACAGCAACGGCTCGTTCACCTACACGCCCAGCGCCGGGTTCCACGGCGAAGACTCGTTCACCTACCGGGCCTACGACGGAACCGCGCACTCCGGCACGGCCACGGTCACGATCATCGTCAACGACGCTCCCGTGGCCGCCGACGACGCGTACGAGGTCGACGAAGACGGAACGTTGACCGTCGCGACCGACGACGGGGTTCTCGCCAACGACGACGACCCCGACGGCGACGAGATGACCGCGATCCTGGTCGGCGGACCCGCCCACGGCACGCTCGTGCTCGACGACGAAGGGTCGTTCGTCTACACCCCGAACGCCGACTTCTACGGCACCGACAGCTTCACCTACCGCGCCAGCGACGGGTACGCCACGTCGGAGGTCGCCACGGTCACGATCACGGTGGCCCCCGTCCCCGACGCGCCGGTCGCCGTCGACGACAGCTACACGGTCGTCGAGGGTCTGACGCTCGTCGTCGACGCCAACGAGGGAGTGCTCAGCAACGATCACGACCCCGATGGCGACGATCTCACCGCGTCGCTCGTCCACGGCCCGACGTACGGCACCCTGACCTTCAGCGACGACGGGTCGTTCACGTACGTCCCCGACGAAGGCTTCGTGGGCACCGACACGTTCACCTATACGGCCGGCGACGGCACGTTCGAGTCCGAAGTGGCCACGGTGACGATCGTCGTCGCCTCGGCCACCGGCCCGACGGCCGTCGACGACGCGTACGACGTCGATCGGGACGCGACCCTCACGGTCGGCGTCGACCAGGGCGTCATGGCCAACGACCTCAACCTCGACGACGACACGATCGCGGTGGTCGGGGCCGAGCCCATCCACGGCACGCTGGAGCTGGCCGCCGACGGCTCGTTCGTCTACACGCCCGACGACGGCTTCACCGGCGTCGATACCTTCACCTACGTGCTGACCGACGGCACGACCGAGTCGAACGCGGCCACCGTCACGATCACCGTCGGCGTGCTGGCCGCGATCGACGACGCGTACGAGGTCGACGTGAACGAGTACATCGTCGTCCTGGTCGGCGACGGCGTGCTGGCCAACGACGTCGGCATCGGCGACGGGGCAATCGCCGAGATGGTCAGCGACGTCACCCACGGGACGCTCGAACTCAACGCCGACGGCTCGTTCGTCTACACGCCCGGCGAAGACTTCACCGGGGTCGATCGCTTCACCTACAAAGTGGTCGACGGCGACCGCGAGTCGAACGTGGCCACCGTGACGATCACGGTGACGGCCGAGGTATCGAACGACGCCCCCGTGGCGGTTGACGACGAGTACCACGTCGACGAGGACGGGGTCCTCGCGGTCGGGGCCGACGAGGGCGTGCGCGCCAACGACTTCGACGTCGACGGCAGCCCCGCCACGCCGCTTTCGAGCCTGGTGATCACCGAAATCAACTATAACCCCTACGAGCCCGACGAACTCAACGACGACGAAGCGGGATACGACAAGGACGACTTCGAGTTCATCGAGCTCCAGAACGTGGGCGACGCGACGATCGATCTGAGCGGCGTCCGCTTCATCGAGGGAATCAGCTTCGATTTCACCGGCAGCGGGGTCACGGAGCTGGCTCCGGGCGAGACCGTCTTGGTGGTCAGCAATTGGGCGGCGTTCCAGGCCCGCTACGGCGACGACCTGAACGTCGCCGGCGAGTACGGCGGAGGCGACCAGGGGAGACTGGCCAACTTCGGCGAGCGGATCGTCCTGGTCGACGCCTCGGACAATACGATCCTCGACTTCACCTACGACGACGCGAACGGATGGCCCACCGAGGCCGACGGCAAGGGCAGCACGCTCGAAGTCGTCGACGTGACCGGCGACTACAGCGACCCGGCCAATTGGATCGCCAGCGCCCAGCGGGGCGGCACGCCCGGCACCGGCACCAGCCAGACCGTCGACGTCCCCGACGTGCTCACGATCACCGTCGTCGATCCGCCCCAGCACGGCACGTTGGAGATGAATCAAGACGGCTCGTTCGTCTACACGCCCGATGCCGATTTCCACGGCACCGACTCGTTCACCTACCGGTTGAACGACGGCGAGCTCGATTCCAGGATCGCCACGGTCAGGATCCACGTGCACGCGGTGAACGACGCCCCCGACGGGGAAGACGACGCGTACACCGTCGACGAAGACGGCGTCCTGGAAGTCGACGCCGGCGAAGGCGTGCTGGCCAACGACTCCGACGTCGACGGCAGCCCGGCCTCGCCTTTGGCCAGCCTGGTGATCACCGAGATCAACTACCATCCCCACGGTCCCACCGACGACGAGCTGGCCGTCAACGCCGATTTCGTCGGCGACGACTTCGAGTTCATCGAGCTCCAGAACGTGGGCGACGCGACGATCGACCTGACCGGCGTGCGATTCACCGAGGGCATCAGCTTCGATTTCACCGGCGGCAGCGTCATCGAGCTGGCCCCCGGCGAGACCGTCGTCGTCGTGGCCGATCTCGAAGCCTTCGAGGCTCGCTACGGCACCGGGCTCAACGTGGCCGGCGAGTTCGGCTCGAGTTCGTTGAGCAACGAGGGCGACACGATCGCGCTGGTCGACGCGGCCGGAAGCGTCATCCATCAATTCGCCTACGGCCCCGCCGACGGATGGCCCGCCGAGGCCGACGGCGGCGGCAGCACGCTCGAAGTCGTCGACGTGACCGGCGACTATAACGACCCGGCCAACTGGGCCGCCAGCACCGAACAGGGCGGCACGCCCGGCACCGGCATCAGCCAGACCGTGCTTCGCGACGTGCTCGTCGCGATTCTCGTCGACGGGCCCGAGCACGGCGATCTGGTCTTCCACGACGACGGATCGTTCACCTACACGCCCGACGTGGGATTCAGCGGCACCGACACCTTCACCTATCGGGCCGGCGACGGCGCGGCCCAGTCGGACCTCGTGACCGTGACGATCCACGTCGAATACCAGAACCAAGCGCCCGAGGCCCACGACGATCAGTACGAGGTCGATCAGAACGGCGCGCTCGTGGTCGGCGCCGACGACGGCGTGCTGGCCAACGACTCCGACCCCGACGGCAGCCCCGCCACGCCGCTGTTCAGCCTGGTGGTCACCGAGATCAACTACCATCCCTACGCCCCCACCGCCGACGAACTCGAGCAGGATGCGAACCTCGACGAGGACGATTTCGAGTTCATCGAGCTGCAAAACGTTTCCGGGCAAACCATCCGCCTCGATGGCGTCCGGATCACCCGGGGCGTCACCTTCGATTTCACCACCGGCGAGATCCTGCACCTTGCGCCGGGCGAGACCGTGCTCGTCGTGGCCAACCGGTCGGCCTTCGAGATTCGCTACGGCACCGGGCTGAACGTGGCCGGCGAGTTCGGCGGCGGACTGAGCAATGCCGGCGAGACAATCGCCGTGGTCGACGACGCCGACCGCGTGATCCAGGAGTTCGCCTACGGCGACTCGGGCGACTGGCCGGCCGAGGCCGACGGCGGCGGAGCCACGCTCGAAATCGTCGACGTCACCGGCGACTACAACGACCCGGCCAACTGGGTCGCCAGCACCGAGCAGGGTGGCACGCCCGGTACCGGCACCAGCCAGTCGATCGACGTTTCGAGCGTGCGCATTGCCGTGCTGGTGAGCGGTCCCGCCCACGGCGAACTGACGCTCAACAACGACGGGTCGTTCACCTATGAGCCCGACGAGGGATTCAGCGGAACCGACAGCTTCACCTATCGCGCCAGCGACGGCGACGCCGAGTCGGACGTGGCCACGGTGACGATCCACGTCCAACCCGTCAACGAAGCGCCCGAGGCCGTCGCCGACAGCTACGGCACCACCCAGAACACGCCGCTCGTCGTCGATGCCGATTCGGGGGTCCTCGCCAACGACGTCGACCCGGACGGCAGCCCGGCCACGCCGATTTCCAGCCTCGTGATCACCGAGATCAACTACCAGCCGTACGCTCCCACTGGCGACGAACTGGCCGTCGACGACACCTTCGGCGCCGACGACTTCGAGTTCATCGAGCTTCAGAACATCGGCAACGCGACGATCGACCTGAGCGGCGTCCGCTTTACCGAGGGCATCAGCTTCGATTTCACCAGCAGCGACGTGACCGAACTGGCGCCGGGCGCGACCGTCCTGGTGGTGAGCAATCTCACGGCCTTCGAGGCCCGCTACGGAACCGTGGTGAACCTTGCCGGCGAGTTCGCGGGCGACCTGAGCGACCACGGCGAAACGATCGAGCTTGCCGATGCCCACGACCGCGTCATCCGGCGGTTCACCTACGACAACGAGAACGGTTGGCCCGCCGGCGCCGCCGGCGAAGGCTACACCCTCGAAGTGCTCGACGTGTCCGGCGACTACGACGATCCGGCCAACTGGACCAGCAGCGACGAGCTGGGCGGCACGCCCGGCACGGGAACCGACGCCACCGCGGCCGTCGACTTCCTCATGGCGCTCCTGGTCGACGGCCCCGAGCACGGTGACTTGATCTTCAACGCCGACGGCTCGTTCCTTTACACGCCCGGCGACGGCTTCGTCGGCACCGATCACTTCACCTACAAGGCGAGCGATGGCGCCGACGATTCGGAGGAAGTCACGGTCACGATCGAAGTCAACGCGCCGTAGGAGGGCGGAGCGGCCCGATGGAATCGGCGATTGTCACCGACCCGTCATCGTTGCCGGCAAACAGCAGGCCCACGGGCGCTCGGTCGACCTCGAGCGGCGAGCCGGGGGCGTGGGTCACGAGCAGCGAGCCGGAATCACCCGCTGCGATGAATCCGGCATGTGAGTTGACGATGATCTGCCCCGTGAAGCGAGCGGTGCGGTTGTCGCAGACGACGTGGACCGCGACTTCGATTCCGCTGACGTGACCATCTTCAATACGGCAGGTCGTCGAGCGGCAGAATCGGCTGGTTCTTGGGATGGCGGGTTTCGTTGGCGCTGGAGACGCGGATGCCGGGGCGGTCGCGGTACGGGCACACGTTCTCGCACACGCCGCAGCCGATGCACAGGTCGGGGTCGACGTGAGGCACCTTGATCGTCGTCGGGGCGCCGTCGCGGCCGACGACCTCGACGTCCAGCGAGTAAATCGCCTTCTGGGGGATCGGGCAGTGCTCTTCGCACACCATGCAGTCGCGCCCGTAAGCGTAAGGGATGCAGCGGGTCGTGTCGAAGGCGGCCAGCCCCATCTTGACCTGCTGCTTCTCCTCGACCGTGAGGGGCTCGATGGCGCCGGTGGGGCAGACCTGGCCGCACAGGTTGCAGGTGTAGTCGCAATAGCCGAGGCGGGGAACGAGCCGGGGCGTCCAGAGGCCCTCGAGGCCGGCCTGGGTGAGCGAGGGCTGCAACGCCCCGGTGGGGCAGATCTTCATGCACAGGCCGCAGGCCGTGCATCGGGCGAGGAACTCGGGCTCGGGCCGGGCGCCCGGGGGACGGATCAGCTCGGGATGAAACCGCGTGCCGCGGGCCTGGGGCGTGGCGCGCATCAGGGCCAGGGCCGCCACGCCGCCCGCGGCCGCGCCCAAGGCAGCCCGGCGCGAGAGGCCGACGCCCTCGCGCTTCGGGTCTTTGCGCCAGGGAAGGGTCCACTGGAACGTCAGCCCGTCGCGATGGCACGCGTCGGTGCAGTTCAGGCAGCCGAAGCACTCCGAGGGCTTCCAGCAGTCGCCGGGCGCGGCAGTCGCCGCGCCGTGGCAGGTCATGGCGCAGAGATCACACAGATTGCACGCCTCGGGGTCCGTCTTGCGCCGCACCAGGGGCCAACGCGCGAACAGCCCAAGCAAAGCCCCCAATGGGCAAAGATACCGGCACCAGAACCGCCGCCGGTAGGCGTTCAGGGCCACCAGCGCGACGAACACGGCCACGACCAGCCCGCTCCCCAGAAACGCCTGGCCGGGCTTGGTGAACACGTGGTCGCGAAAGAACTCGTAGACCGGCTCGGTCGCCGCGGTCAGACGCGCGGGGCCGATGCCCGGGTCGGAGTCGAAGGCGGCGTGCGCGCCTTCCTCCACCGCCCACTGCAGGCCGGGAAACAGGGCCACCGTGGTCGTGCGGTAGGAGAGCACGATCGGGTCGACGATCGTGACCCAATGGCCGCCGAAGACCGCCATCACGAGAAACCCGATCAGCACGTAGTATTTCGTCCGCTGCCACGGCGACCAGTGTTCGCGGCGCTTCGGATCGCGCCGCCGGCCATCGAGCAGCCGGCCCGCCACGTCGTGAACGGTTCCCAGCGGGCAGACCCATCCGCAGAACACGCGGCCCATCACCACGGTGAAGGCGACCACGATCAGCGCCAGCATCGCGCCGGCGGGCACGGCGTGCGCCGCCAGCCAGGTGGCGATCAAGATCAACGGGTCGATCAGGAACCACGACTTCAACAACGGGCTCGGCTCGACGCCGGGCACCGGCCGCGTCAGGGCGACCGCGGCCACAAACGCCAGCAGAAACAGGATTTGAACCCCTCGCCGCAAGTTCACGGCACTCCCGATGCGGCGGCTCATGAAACGCTGATCTCCCGCAGGTTGAGCGAGCGGTAGTCGATCGTGCCTAGCCCGACCTCTTGCCCCTTGACGATCGAGCCGACGTCGGCCGGTTTCACGCCCATGAGTTCGGCGCCCCAGGCGTCCAGGGCCACGACGTCGACGCCCGCGGCCACGGTCGTTTTCAATTCGACGTCGTCGGGGTTGCCGCCCTTGGGCCCGTGCGCTTTGAGGATGCGGATTCCGTCGAGCACACAAATCCGCAACTTCATGAA
>Ga0334894_1001745_pt1 | contig 16980 bp, 14 predicted proteins | sample GraSluR3_MG_6_FD_207225 | JGI IMG/M metagenome (GOLD analysis project Ga0334894, IMG submission 207225) | Sludge microbial communities from methane-producing bioreactor in Wageningen University, Netherlands - Granular Sludge_12_05 R3 | ecosystem: Engineered > Bioreactor > Anaerobic >... | reverse complement strand
GGCGTTTGTTTTGGAATTGCGTCCCAGCCTTACAGTTCGTGTTTCCAGGTCGCAGCAGTCGGATAAAGCTTCATGTATGTATTTAACGCTGTTTTTCGGTTTTTTTGAAACCCTGTTGGTATTATCGATTGGAGATTTCCCGGTTTTCCCGGGATCTTTTCTCCTCAATAGCCGCCTAAGCATACTGCAGAACCCCTTTGCCGTTCTATTTAATACTTATAATGCCGGATTCGCAGTGAGTATATACCCGAATTCATAAGTATTCGGTATTATACTCTTCGCGCTGCAGTATCGGCGGCGGTATATTTTCGGACCAGATGTTAATCTTATGAATAAAGGACTGAGGAAAGAACTATACCAAATGCAGTCTAATTAACACAATTATAATCCCCACTGGGAATACGCCCCCTTCTATCATTGGCACTCCATAAATTTCTTCAATTTCAATATCTCCTTCTCTAATTCCAGAAAAGGAATGTAACCAATTATTCGCATCAGAAATAAGATGTACTGAAAAATAACAGCTATGTGTTTGTTATACAAAAAAATTCTAAATGCTGGCTTTATTAAATCTAAAGCAAGGGAGGGTGTTACGGTGACGGATGAAACAATTGCGGTTAAGGCGATGTTGTTGAATAAACAAATGGGTTCACACTCTGCAGGGCATAAAACGAAAATAATAACGGATTGCGAAAAGATAAGAAAAATAAGCAGGGAAATTGAAGAAATAAAAAATATGCTGTTAAGCGGCAGCATTATTGGTCAGATAGGCATCGTGCCGTCAATAGTGCATCAGGAAAGCGGCGTGCTAACCGGTGAAGATTCTCGCTTGACAATCGTGTTTGATGAGCCGGTCATATATATTACCGGTGTTCATGCGTCCTTTGACGGAAACGGATGTAAGGGTACCATCGAAATATATCTTGAACCCAGCCAGGCCGATGGCGGGGCAGCCGAAAAGGATATCCTGTACTCACATTCCTTCTGGCCAAATTGTGACGGAGGCGGGGAATTCAATGCCCTGTTTCCAAATCTAATTATAATGAATGACCTGACCGGGCAACCCGACAGGATAATTAAGGCGGGCCTTAAGGTTGTCACGAAATCAGAATGCAGGAGCAAAAATGTCAAAGCCGAACTGACGGTTATGACTTCGATATTGCCCCTGGACGGGGTTTTGCAGAAGTAGTACCAATACCATGAAAGCAACCGCTGAAACATTGACTGAGAAGTCATTAGAAGGAGAGGGTAGAAAATGGATTCTAATGGTGAACTTATTGTAATAGTCAAGGATACCGAAGATAGTTTAATTCCTGGGTTTAAGTATATCGTAAATAAGGATAACGTAGGCGACCCACAGATAGATATACCTGAGGAAGAGAGAGACCCAAGCTTGTTTCCCTCATTAAAACCTGCGGAAAGCTACAGTCCCGTCGTGGCAGCGGGCCAGTCGGAAACTTCGCAGGCAGTCATATCTCTGCCGCAGGACAGGTACCTGGTTTCTGTCCTGGCTGACGGATACAAAATCGGAGGAGAATGGGCGGGGATAACCCCAGGCAGCAGTACAGCCATTGAAGTAAAGCTGCAAAAGCACCCTTTGAAGCTGTCCAAAATAAGGGTGTACGTTTTTAACGATAACAACCCTGTAAACGGAGAAGATGATATACCTCTGGAAGGGGGGCTGGAGGGCTTCCGGATTGTGATTCACGATGCGGTGGGCGAGGTTACGGTGGATTACTACGGAAACTCCCTTGGAACCCAATACGAGGGGGGTACCGATGGAAACCCCGTTCCCATTCCAAATACCGGAGGCAAGGTATTAACCGACAGCGGCGGTCATGCCCTTATAGATAACCTGCCCCCCGGGAAATACGGTGTTCAGGCCATACCACCCGACGGAACCGACTGGGTTCAGACCACCACCATAGAAGGCACCCACACGATAGATGCCTGGATAGAGGAAGGAAACGACGGATACAGCCCAAGGGAAGGCTTTAAAATGCCGCTTATATGGATTGGGTTTGTTAAGCCTATGGATTTTACCGATATCATCCCGTGGGAAACGGGGAGGATACGGGGAAGGGTGCGAACCGTAATCGAATTTACACCTCCCTTCAGACCGCTGACACTGGGACAGCCGGTGGATAGGCCGTGGATAGCATTAAGTGATATAGGGGCAAACGACCAGCAGGTATATACCGGCAGAGGAGATGAAAACGGCAACTTTACAATTGACCCTGTGCCGGCGGGGGTTTACCAGATGGCCATATGGGATGAACCGCTGGATCACATTATTTCATTCAGGACGGTGCAGGTACAGCCGGGCGGGACCATCGACATGGGAGATATAGGAATACCCCGGTGGTACGGGTATATAACCGGGACGGCATTTAACGATAGCAACGGTAACGGTGTTATGGACCAGGGAGAGGTTGGAATACCCAATGTGGAGGTGGTTACCCGTTTTAAGGATGGCAGTACTCAGTACAGTACGGTAACGGATATGCACGGCAGGTATGCCTTGAAGGAAGTTTTTGAACTGGAACGCTTTGCGGTTGCGGAGGTGGGGTTTACCCGACTGGCGCGTACCGGAGCGACAGCCACGCCCGATTATGGGATTCCAGTGCCGGTCGATACCGGCTGTCGGGACAGCGCGGGCAACTTTGTACGCTGTTCACACACATACTCCGATGCGCTTACACTGGCCGAATTGACCTGGGCTGCAAAGACCAACCGTATCGATTGGGGAAAACGGCCCTACGACCAAGGTGAAAACGGCGGAATTTCAGGTATAGTCTACTATGCAACCATGAGGAACGAACTGGACCCAAGATTTGCAGTGCCGGAAGAGTATGAACCAGGTATACCGAATGCTACGGTCAACCTTTACAGTGCATCCGAGTTGGATGGCAAAGTGGTTAGGGGAGAGTTAATTGATACTACTTCAACCGATGCATGGCAGCACCCTGAAGGCTGTACCGACGCCGATGATAAACCGGTACCTTTCTGTATAGAAGTGCCCAACATCTCCAACCAAATAAGACCGGGAGTGTTTGACGGAGGATATGCCTTTGAGCCCTTGGAACCGGGACTTTATATAGTGGAGGTAGTGCCCCCGGAAGGGTACAGGGTATTGGATGAAACCGGCTCGGTCAATACCGGTGAGGGAGACGAATTTATAAGCGCCGGACCTTCAGTTGCCATGCTGCCGCCTCCCTATTATGAAGACCCGGAGGCACCGGGACAACTCATTATGAGCCAGAAGGTGGTGGAGGTAACCGAGGGGCTTAATGCCGCTGCGGACTTTTACCTGTATACCGATGTACCGGTGCCGGGGAGGATTGTGGGATTCCTGCTTGATGACGTTAACCTGGAAACCGATCCTGAGTTCATATATTACGGTGAAAAGAGAGGTATCCCCAATACTCCGGTAGGTATACGCGATTTTGAAGGAAGGCTGATAACAACGATCCATTCGGATATAAACGGTATTTTTGAAGTGCTGCTTCCTTCCACCTATACCCGCAACGTGCCTACGCCGTCGGGTGTAGCGCCCGGGATGTACCAGGTGATTGGCAACGACCCGGGGGACCCGGACCGGCCCAATATGTTGTATAATCCCAACTACCAGACATTGAAGATGGTGTTCGATGTGTGGCCGGGTAAAACAACCTATGCCGACATTGCGCTCTTTCCAATAACCGCTTTTGTAGGAACGCCGGGGGCGCAGTTTTCACAGCCGCCGTCTTGTAAACCGGCAGAAAACGTGCCGCAGTTTTTCCGTGTCAACCGCCTTCAGGTAAATGTGGACCAACCCGGAGATGCTCAAAGGAGCTTCAGGATTTTGGGCACGGGTTTTGGAACTACTGCAGGGAAAGTAACATTGAACGATGTGGAGATTGATATTTTGGATTGGACCAATCAAAGAATAGATGTACGGGTGCCGCAGGGTTTTGCGGTGACAGGCCCTTCACAGCTTAAAATTGTAAATGCATCGGGTATTGAGAGTGCAACCGGCATTACCTTCCACCTGCGCAAGAGGGGTGTATACTGGCCGAACATTATAAGGGTAACGGAAGACGGAACCGGGGATTATCCAACCATCCAGGATGCCATTGACAATGCTCCGAACGGTTCTGTAATTATAGTGCAGCCTGGCACCTATTACGAAAGCCCTATACTTTATAAGAATATAAAGATCCAGGGTGTCGGGCCCGGAGGGGTAAGGCCCAACGGGGTACTGGTAAGGGGCTGTGTGCTGGACGGACGTTTCTTTCTTTCATATCAGAACCGGTGGCTTGAAAAGCTAAACAGTATAGACTTTGACGGTGCGGAGAACGAGGCTGCGGACCAGGCCAGGGAAATAACAAAGGGCCAGGTTTTGACCATTCTGGCAAAAGAGGGAGTTTTTAATGCCGGATTCAAGTCCCAGGTGGACGGCTTTACAATCACCGGGGCAAGGGGAGAAGACGGTGGAGGGGTATATATAAACGCCCACTGCCGGTACCTTGTTTTAAGCAATAACGTTATACAGAGTAACGGCGGCGGCTTTGGCGGGGGCATAACCGTTGGGAAGGCGTATGTGGGGGAGAACTACAACGACCATATTCATATCCACCATAACCGGATCCTGAACAACGGTGGAATAAGCCTGGCCGGAGGAATAGGTATTTTTAACGGCGCTCATCATTATGAAATAGACCACAACGACATCTGCGGCAATTACTCGGCGGAATACGGCGGCGGCATTTCACACTACGGCCTTAGCAGGGAAGGTAAGATTCATCATAATCGTATTGAGTTTAACGCATCCTTCGATGAGGGGGCAGGAATATTTATAGGCGGCGAACAGCCAATCCCGCCCGAAACCCTCTCAAGGGGTTCGGGAGAAGTGGAAGTCTTCAATAACCTAGTCAGGGCAAACCTTGCAAACGATGACGGCGGAGGAATACGGCTGCTGCAGCCGGGGCATTACAGGATTACAATTTACAACAATATGATTGTAAATAATGTTTCCACCGATATAGGTGGGGGAATAGCCCTGGATGACGCGTCAAACGTAGTAATTATGAACAATACAATAGCCAAAAACATCACCACTGCTACGGCGGAGGACAGTGACGGGCAGCCCCATGGAGCGGGGCTGGCAAGCGAGCTTCACAGCCAGGCATTCAGGGAGACGCTGCCGGAGGATGCTCCCGTGTTTAGCAACCCCGTTTTGTTTAACAATATTTTCTGGGATAACAGGGCGGGCAGCTTTGACCAGACGCTGAACGACGGCAGGGGCGGAATTACCGGGATTGGAAATTTCGGTGAGACGCCAAACGTAATAGATATGGAAGTATACGGCACAGCAGAATTGTTTAGTCCCTGGTACTGCAGCCTGTCGCAGGAATACTCAGGCGGCAGCAATAACATTATAGCAGACCCCATGTTTGTAAAGGAATATGACGGCCGCTTGACGGCGGTGGCATTTAATATGGAGCCGGATTTCAAGACGGTTAAAATCGTGACGCTGACCCCGGAAGATATGGGGGATTACCACCTGACAGGGTCTTCCCCGGCTATTGACGGGGGCACAGGCCAGGTGGTTGTAGGAACAGAGACTGTAACTGCGCCGCCTACCGATTATGACGGTGACAGCAGGCCGGCGGGCTCCGGGTTTGATATCGGGGCCGATGAGTACACCGCCGGGTAATCAGATAAGAAGGGAAGTGATAATTGTGGCTATCATAAGAAAACGTTATGGAGCGACGGATGGATGGATCAACATGCCGGACGGCAGCAAACATTATATTTTTGGCTTTAACGATATTACCGGTATACCGGAGAGCGGGATATTCGAGTTTAGAGGCAAGGCGTCTCTGCCAGCGCCGCTTCTTGAAGTGTATGAGGGCGATGAGGTGTATATTACGCTGACAAACCTAGGCTTTCCCACCCGGCCCGACCTGGACGATACCCACACAATACACTGGCATGGCTTCCCCAACCAGATTCCATTATGGGACGGAGTGCCGGAAGTATCAATTTCGGTGCCGGTGGGCAGGGATTTCGATTATTATTACAAGCCGCTGGGACCGGGCACCTACATGTACCACTGTCATTTCGAGCCGGTGGAGCACATCCAGATGGGGATGGTAGGCCCTGTGATTGTACGTCCTGGAATTGAAAAGGATCCGGATTACCAGGGAAGAAGGTTTGCATACAACAATACCATCACAGAATTTGACCGCGAAGTCATCCTCTTTCTGACCGAACTGGACTTAAGGCCCCATGATATGGTGGCAAACGCACAGGAATTCGACTGGACTGAGTACAGCCCCCAGTACTGGCTAATAAACGGCAGAAGTTATCCGGATACTATAAAGCCCGGTGAAGACGAAGGGCTGCCCTTCCAGCCCTTATCGTCCGTCGTTAAGGCCTATCAGGGAGAAAAGGTGCTTCTGCGTATTGTTAACCTCGGCTTCCAGGACCACAGCCTGCAGATACTGGGTATCCCGCTGAAGGTGATAGGCCAGGATGCAAGGGAGATGAGGGGTTATAACAGTGAAGACTTAAGCCAGTGGAGAAACACGGTCTATATCGCACCGGGACAGACAATGGATGTAATCTTTACAGCCCCTGCCGCCGGGAAATATATACTATACAATCGAAGCCATGACAAGAATACCGTTAACGGAACATCCTTCGGCGGAATGGTGACCGAGATTGATATATTATAATCCTTGAAAGCTGCCTTCAAGGAGGCGGCAAGCTAAGGGAGAGGAGGTAAACAGGTGGCTACAGTTAATTTATGGGCTAAGGACGGTTACATGAGTACCCCTGACGGCAACAGCATATATTTCTGGGGGTTTACCGGTGACGCCAACCGGCCCGCCCAACTACCGGGTCCCCGCATTGTAATTACCCAGGGGCAGGAGGTTACCGTTAACCTGACCAATACGCTGGCCAAACCGGTGTCAATAGTTTTCCCGGGGCAAAGGGGCGTTTTAGCAGGCGGACAGCCGGTACAGCCGCAGTATGACGCAGAGCGGCTGGTTTCGTTTGCAGACTATGCCCCGCCAAATGGCGGAACGGTGACTTATACATTTACCGCAGAACATCCGGGGACCTATATTTATGAGAGCGGGACCTACCCCTACAGGCAGGTACCCATGGGATTATACGGTGGTTTGGTGGTCCGCCCTGCCGATTTTGATGCCGATACCAATAAAACTGCCTATGGTGCAGGTACGGATACGGGGTTTGACAGGGAGTATCTGCTTATAACAGGGGAAATTGATCCAAAACTGCATAGGGCAGTGGAGCAGGGCAAAGCCTGTTCGGCGGGCGGGTACAGGCCGCGCTACTGGACGGTGAACGGCCGATGTGCGCCGGACACGATGATGAAGGACAGTGTACCCTATCTGCCCAGGCAGCCTTACGGGTCAATGATTATGGCAGAGCGGGGGGAAAGGGTGCTGATTAGATATATTGGTGCGGGGGTCCAAACCCATCCTCTGCACCCCCACGGGAACCACACAAGGGTGATAGCCGTGGATGGGCGGCTGCTAAGGAACGGAGAACACGATCGGTCGTACAATCGTTTTACAGTGCTGGTGGAACCCGGTCGGACCTATGACCAGATTTTTCGGTGGGATGGCCTGGGCTATTCGGAACAAAACCCAATTCCGACCATTTTACCAAACCTGCGCAATATGGGAATTGGTGACGCGGGGTGGACGTTATGGAGCGGCAGTCCCTACCTGGGGCAAAAAGGGGATATACCGGTAGGCGTGGTGTCACACAATGAACTGGGAGAGTATTACTTTATGCTGCACTCCCATGCGGAACCCCAGATTACCAACTGGGGTGAGTTCCCCGGGGGAATGATGAGCATGATTGCGGTGTATCCATCCCTTTCACCTGTTGTGGGTACGCTGCCGTAAACCGTAAGAGAGGAGGTTGAAATATGGCAACGGTAGTAAGGAATTTTTGGATTAAATCCGGAACTTTGTCCCTTCCGGACAGGAATATTCCTTTTTGGGGGTTCGCAGACTTGAATGGCGGACCGCAGGTTCCGGGGCCCATAATACAGGCAAGGGTAGGAGACATCGTAAGAGTAAGGCTGTACAACAACTTTTTTAATTCCGACCCTGTAGGCGAACCGGTATCAATAGTATTTCCCGGGCAGGAAAATGTGACGGTGCGTCAATACCCCTATGGTGGAAAGCCACAGCCGGTACAGCCCCAGTATTCGGGTGGGAATTTTATATCATATACAAATTATGTTGAGCCTGACAGTTATTATTTTCCCCTGATACTCCAATACGAATTTGAGGCCCAAAGATGCGGGATATATCTGTATGAAAGCGGAACCAATCCGGAGAAACAGATACAGATGGGGGTTTATGGGGTTATAATAATTAGGCCTTACGGTTATAATATTCCGTCGCATTCAAACTATAAAACAGCCTACGGCGCCAATACAAACTCACGGTACGATGTAGAAAAGGTATTGGTCTTGGGTGAGCTTGACAGTGCAATGCACCAAGGGGTTATCCCGGGCGGTTACTACAATATACTAAATTTTACGCCGGATTATTATGTGTTAAACGGACGCTGTTATCCCGATACTGTAAATGACGATGACGATTCAGGTCAGCCCTATGGCTCAAAAATCAGTTGCAGTACCGGGGACAGGGTGTTACTGAGAATGATAAACGCCGGCTTTAGGACCTATACTATAAGCTTTGGCGGTCTTTCCGGCAGGGTGATAGCAGAGGGCGGTTATTCTCTGGCTACAGACGGGACGGACAACAGCTATGAAAGGACAGGAGTGACACTGGGAGCGGGCCAGAGTGCCGATGCAGTTATTATCCCGGAAAGGCCAGGAGAGTTCTATATATACGACAGGGGGCATACCTGTTTGATTAACGATGACGGGTTTTTAGGCAGCATGATGACAAAGATGGATGTCCACCCAACCCCTTAAAAACACTGCCGGTAACCGAGCAGGATATCAGTTGCCCTTAACTCGGCTTATAGACTTAGTCGTATGAGTTTGGACATAGGATTATACGCCACTGACGTATAGTCCTATTCCTATTTCAGCGACTCTTAGAAAAATATGTACCTGTATGCCAATTATATCATGGGACATCTTTGCAGTTGAATGGTAATAATGGCATTAAGTTGCCGGTTCTTCGATACATATATCATAGCTTAGGCATATAAGCTCATTCTTTGATTGATTAATGTTGTGACGTTTTATCCAACAATTGCGTCTTTGAGATGCTTAATCGTTCGTCAAATCCCCATCACCGCTTACCGGTATTGTCTCCCCAAGATAGGTGGGCTTGGCCTTCCACCGTCCCAGACGCCTGCCCCCAGCACAAGGATGCAGTCGGCATCCATCAGGGCCGCCTCATCCGGAGTAACTATCCTGTCATTGCTCCAATCACATCTATGTCGGTGATTTTTATTTTCGCACTCTCTATTCCCTTTTAATTCTCCCGCAGGCTCTCCCTTTTATCTTCCAGCTCTGCCTTTTCCTCATCTGTCAAGTTGGGGGCCTTGTTTTGCAGCTCCGCCATTTCCATTCCCATTGGACCTAATTGCTGTATTTTTTCATATACTTCTTTGCTTTCAATCTCCAGCCTTTCCGGTGTTTTCAGGTGGTCAAGCTTTACTGCATCGGCATCGCCGTTTACACCACCGCTGCAGGAAACTGAAAAAGAAGCAGCGTGGCCAAAATAAGCAGAAAATATGTCTGTCGTATCATTTCAACTGCCTCCTTACGAATTTACTCCCGGTCTTTCCTGTCCCAGCCATAACTGACTTTACCAGAAATTCCCGTTAAAATCCATTCGCCTTCATCTAGAACTGCACCAAATTATTTTTTATTTTTTGAAAAAATCGTATTAGTTTACCTCCAAATTTTATGATCATATCTCCAAAGCCAAACTCTTTACCGATACGCTCTGCTATTATCATGATTACTTTTGTAATAATTAAAATTAAAAATAGCGAAGTTATCACTTTTAGCACAAATTGTAGGTCCAAGAACTGCCACCTCCAACTCCGTGGGTTGCATAGTAGTACCCATTACTCGTGCGTTTCCTCGAAGATTGCGCCGTCGGGCACATTTGCATATGATGGAATTTCTGATGATTCTTTTGCGTTAAAAATCAAAGTTTTGTCCTTGATTTTAAACACATATTTGTATTCGCCATCATCTGTTGTAAAAATCAAATTACCATCATCAGTTTCATAAGAACCAATAGCATAATAACTGCTCAATAAGGAATAATTAAAGGTAAATCTGTTGCCGTCTTTCAGCGACACTGTGGGTTTTGAAGGCTCTTCAGATTCCTGCATTATATAATTGCCGGCAGGTATATATTGGTCAGCCGTTATAGGGGTGATGGAACATCCGACTAAAACCCATGCTAGAACCAGTAATAGAAACTTCGCAAAAATCATTTTTCGCATATCACTTACCTCCATAGGCTCTCCAAGCTATTTACGGTATTCTACGTAAAAGTTGGTAATCTCGGGGTAGGCGGGTCCCCGTGGTGCCGGCATAATGGAATTTACCGTAACCTTGTATAGGCCCTCTCCTTTTTCCAACTTCAGCTTATACGAAAACTTCCCGTCGGTTATAGGAATGCTTTCCTTAAAAATAATTTCTGGATCATCGGCTTCCCTGACAAACAGGACAACCTCCGCCGGACAATAACCGTCAATATCTGAGGCCGAACCGCTGATAAGCACCTCGGGCCGGGCAGTCTTAATATATCCCTGGATCGGGTTGGTAAATTCGTAGGACGGATCGGCCACTATTAATTCCTTGGCTTCAATATCAGAGGTAACATCAATATCCCTGACAAAGATGATTCTTTGTCCCAAACTCAGGCTAACCCGCAGCCGGCTGGTTTCTTCATTCAATCTAATTATGCTTCTTATATCATACATGTTTAAGGAATCCGTACCGAATTCCTTAATGCTAAGAGAACTCGTGTGTGAACGGATATCATTGTTGATGTCCTTAATGTGCAGATGGGGTGTACTGTGCTGGCCGTCGTCAAAAAGCAGGCCTTCAATGGTCAATAAATCATCATTAACATAGGTAGGGAAGCCCAGTTCCTGGTATGAATAATCCCTGTACAGGACATCCCAGGTTCTTGTGCTGTCGTCCCAGTAGGGCATTAAGCCGAGAAGGTTACTGATGTCAAGGGAATAGAGATAAAGCCTGTTATCCTTAAGCAAAGCGCTCTCGGTTAGTTCATATTCATTAATCTTTTCCCCGGTCCAGTATATATCAGCCGTATTGCCGCCGGGTCTAACCCGGAAGCTGTATTCGCCGTTGCCAACCGAGGCTGTGCTGCTTTGCGCATCGTAGTCCACCCGGAAGCCAAACCATTCTGACATATATCTCAGGGAAAGCATAGGTCTGCCGCTAAGGCCAAAGCCTAAATACCTGTCCTCGTGGTACATCTTGTTTACTACAAACTGTACTCTCATTTTTTTATCGGGATTGCTCCTTATCACAAAGGCATAGGGCTTATAAAGGTCTTCTTCGATATCCTCCATTGCTGAACCAACAGTGGTTTCATCTTCTTTAACAACCCCAAACCTGTAATTGCTATCAGCCGAAGATTTTAAAGCACCCGCGAGGGCTGGTTCGTTTACTGCCATTATGAGCAGCGCAGCCGCAAGGATAACAATGGTTAATCTGTTCTTCATATTGACACCTCCAGCTAATTTATCGGTTCTTACTTTAATTCCGGGTTTTTATAACCTAAAAATTGAGACCATATTATACTATCTGCTGATTATGCGATCCGGAATAAATTTTCACATCAGCTATGTTCCTCCAAATTATATACTGCCAACTAACCCCCTACGCCAAATGTGCTACTATATGATTAGTACCGTATGATTAGTACCGTTAACCCCAAATTCATTACAGATTATGTCTTATTTTTTACTCCAGAGGCAGCCTATATTGCAGTGAAAACACAGGTACCTGTCATCTTCGTAGCCGATATAGTGAAGGGTGGCGGTGGGGGAGACAAGGCCGAACTTTCTTCTCAGCTTTTCAATATCCCTGAATTTCTGGTAATGAAAATAACCGTAGGTTCTTGAAAGGGTTTCACTGCCAAAGCCTTCAATTCCTATGTCTTCTGCCGCGTTACAAAGAAGGCGGCACATTTCTTCCCGGTTAAGGACTGCTGCGTTTTGGCCGGAGAAGAGGGGGGCATTGTCTGTGAACCCCTCCAAATAGGTTTCAATCTCTTCCCAGAAATTTGGCTCTATAATATTGTCCGCCTTGTCTTTTTTAAGCTTCATCAAGTCTTCTTTGGTAAGGCCGAGGAGCTCCTGCAGCTTGAGCCCTGTATTAAATCCCGTAATAAAAAGGTAATAGGCTTCTTTGCTTGTATCGGCGAGTTTTCTTTTAAGTTTTTCCACCTGCAGGATATCTTGAATTGCTTTGCCCTTACTCATATACATCCATCCCTGATATTTTCTTTAGCTATTGGCGACTGTACCCGGTAAGTTGTAACAGTTTCAGGCAGTGAATTCTTATTATACTCATAGTCATAGAACACAGCAAATAGAGTATACACTTCGTCATAAAAGATATTGTACTCCATTATTTTGTCACCGATATTATTGTACTCGTAATTAAAGGTGTTGGTAATTACACCGTCTCTCTCAACAATGGCTTTGACCAAAAGGCCGTTATCGTAGTGAAATGTCCTTGTGTCCATAACTTCTCCGCCTGCTTCGGTTAAAACGCCTTTTACTATTTTACCATCGTCATCCAGGTATGCGGTTTGGATAAAGGATATGCTGCCGTCCGAATTGTAATGTATTTGTGTCTCGGTATTATCACCATAAGAATATTCTGTAACGGCTTCCAAACCGGCCCTGGTAACAGACTTCATTTCCACAAGACGATCATTTTCATAATAGTAGTACTTGGTAAGCGATACATCGCTATATGAGTATACTCCGTCATTCGAAAATAATCTTTCTTCAATTAGCCGGCCGTTTTCATATGTATACTCAATCCGCGTTTTCGAACCATTACTTGTAGTGACCTTTTCCAGGATGTTCCCATTATCATCGTATTTGTATGTAGTCTGCGTGACTGATTGAATGTCATAAGAAATCCCGTCAATTTCTACTTTGCCATCCTTTATGACTTCTTTATAGGAGCTATCTGTACCACGATCACATCCGGTAAAGGCAATAATTACAAGCATTAGTATCAGTGTAATTGGAAGAATTCTTTTAATCATTAAGGTGCCTCCTACCATCATACAACCCTGTCAAATCCATAATTTCTTGCATTTTGGGATAAAGAGTGTCTGCCAAGCAAAATTTTAATCCGATGATTTTTGATTAAATTATAGTATTCCATCTGAAAATAGCTCCTTCCATGGCTGGGTTTTCAACTGATCACATAATACAGTCAGCACAAGGGAGCAGGCCAGTTATGTCAAATATGTTACTAGTGGCATGCCCTCTATGTCAAATATGTTACTATATGATTAGTACCGTTAATCCCATATCCATTACAGATTATATCAGGATTTTTATATTATTCAAAATTATGGAACCCCATAACATCGCAAACGTCTAAAACATCAATAGGGAATAATGGAGGTAAGGAGGTCGAATACACATATGCGTACCAGGCTATTACGGATTCTGATTCAGGTTCTTATCCTGCCGTTGCTTCTTTTTGCCGGCTGTGCGGAGGAAGACGATCCGATCACCACTACTGAGCTGCCTGGTTCCGATGCGATTCACCCAGCCGTCTATTATCGGGGCGAGCTGTATTATTGGGAGAGGTCGCCCCACAAACCGCTCCCCCAGCCGCTGACCCCTATCGGCGAAATAGATTATATCGGGGAAGCGGAGCCGGATGCAGACCTGCAATTCATCGGCATGTTTCAGGTCAACGGCATCGCTTACTTCTACGCGGAGGAGCCGGATATTCTTTACGTATGCCTGACTACCGATTGGATGAGCGATACTTTTGTGATGTTCAACAGGGCGTTTTATGAGAAATATCCTTTGACTGAAAACGAAAAAATATAAGGCAAGGGAGTATAAAATAATGAGAAAAAGTACGCCGGTATTACTGTTTGTTTTAATATTGTTTTTTCCTATCATCTTTATTGGGTGTACCGGCGGGCAAGCAGGCAACGCCAATAAAGATACTACCCAATCGGCATTAACTTTGGACGAAATAAAGGAAAGGTATACTGACACAAATATCAAGAATATTCAAAACATCGGCGAGGAATACCTGCTTGTTGAATCACAAAAGGATACCTTTGCGAACAAGTTTGATCTTTATAATTTAAAAACAGGGGATGCGGATACTCTACCGACAATGCCCTACTTTGTAACCTTGGAAAAGATAGAGAACGAGAATTATTTTGTTTTCTTATCCAGCGGAGAAAATAGCGAAAGCCCGATGGGAACCTTTCCGTGCCTGATAAAATGCATTAGAATCAAGACTGATTTAAACGAAACTGATGATTTTATAGCATTATTTGAGGAAAAATATTTCGATTTAGAGGACGTGGTCCAATCAGGAATTAAGCAGGAATGCATAATGTCCGATTTGAATATTACCTTTGAAGGTTTGGAGGTGTTATTCAAACCTATAGAGGGTAAAGAGGCACTGTTCTATGCAGCAATTACAGATATCCCTCCAACAAAAACTTCCTATGATAAGGATAAGAAGCAAATGACTTTTGAAATCGGAACCAACCACCTGGGCGAAGGATTAAAAGGCATGAAAAAAGTAAACATAGATGATCATCAGTTTATATCCTCATATGAGATAAAACAAAAGGATAACAAAATATATTTTATTGTGGGTCTAAAAGATTTGGCGAAAAAGTATACCATCGACATGAAAAGGCTGCCTGATGGACAGCTGCCATATTTTTTTGTAAAATTCAAATAAAGCATTGAATAGTCCGCTACTCCAGGAACAAAAACTAGCTTTAATGGACCCTACAGAAGATGCCACAGCAATACCCGAAAAAGCTCTCGTGGCGGATGAGCCACTGGGCACTTATGCGGATATTAGCATAACTTCAGATACCAAAAACTATGAGGATATTACCGCTCGGTTCATAGAAGCTTTTGGCGCCAAGATGCTTCAAGCATCACAAGAATCACCGGAGAATGCAAATCATTATTATCAGACTTCTTGGTGGGCGGGTGGTACGAGTGAAGATGCAGAAGATCCCGGATGGATAAAGCTATCTATGGAGTTTATACTGGAAATTCACCCTTGCGGGAATGTGCGATTCATCGAGAATGGAAATAACTATGGAGGCGTCGTGGAAAACTATGTTCCTGTTGGATTCATACATAAAGCCCAAGAAATAATTGCATCACTAATGGCCGACAACATATTTATAGAAGTCGAAGGCCGGCTTTACGCTAAGTCAATAGATTCAGAGAAACTAGTAAGAGCTGCCCGTGAAAATTGGTTCATCTCAGAGGAAACAGAATTTAAGAAGAGCTATTACCGCGAAGTCTTTTATTCGTCTGTTTCTTCTAAATCACAAGTGTTTCAATATGTTGTTGAGTTAAGCGATACGGGCTGGAGATTTACCCGTATGGACGATCAGAACTCGGACCTTACGGCTTATTGAGTCCAGCCAAGGAGTCCGATATATTCGATGTTGTGTTTGTAAGCATTTCTTAAGAGCTCTATTACCTGTTATTCATCGATGAGTTCTACCTTTTTCAAAAGTAATTATCTTCATTTAAGCAGCAGCTATGGCTGTTTCTCTTAAAGTCATCCACCTTTTCAACTATCACTGTTTTCACCGGGTTTTAACAGACACGAGAACAGACACAAGAACCGTCCCCCTGTCTGCTGTCTGTTATTTATGCTGGCGGGGTTTTGTGGTAAAATAATTGAAAGAGACAAAAGACGAATTTAAGGGGAGAAGCATATTGGAATTACTGGACGGACTAAACCCGCAGCAGAAAAAGGCCGTGACGACAACCGAGGGTCCCCTTCTGGTACTGGCGGGAGCCGGGAGCGGCAAGACAAGGGTACTGACGCATCGGATAGCGTATCTAATAAGGGAAAAGGGAATACATCCCGGCAGCATACTGGCAATAACCTTTACAAACAAGGCGGCCGGGGAGATGAAGGAAAGGGTTCTTAAGCTTTTGGAAGAAGAGAACCGTTTTATGTGGGTCAGTACTTTTCATTCGGCCTGCGTGCGCATATTAAGGCATGATATAGAAAAAATAGGATACGATAAAAATTTTGTTATATACGATACTTCCGACGGGCAGGTGCTTGTAAAGGACTGTTTGAGGGAGCTTAATATGAACGAAAGGGATTTTTCGCCAAAGAAGGTGCTGGCGGCAATAGGCAAAGCCAAGGACAACCTGCAGTCACCGGAGGAGTTTGTCACTCTGTCGGACGGCAGTTTTTCCGATGAGCAGATTGGCCGGGTGTACCGGCTGTACCAGAAGAAGCTCAAGTCAAACAACGCCCTTGACTTTGACGATTTGATACTCAAGACGGTGCAGCTTTTTAGCGAAGCACCCGAAGTGCTTGACTTTTACCAGAACAAGTTCAGGTATATACTGGTGGACGAGTACCAGGACACCAACACGCCCCAGTACAAACTGGTGCACCTTCTTTCAAAAAACCACAGGAACCTGTGCGTGGTTGGTGACGACGACCAGTCGATATACAAATTCAGGGGAGCAAACATTGCAAACATACTTGACTTTGAAGTGGACTACCCGGAAGCAGCGGTAATAAAGCTGGAGCAGAATTACCGCTCCACCGGCAATATATTAGAGGCCGCCAACTGCGTAATAACGAACAACAGCCGAAGGAAGGGAAAGAAGCTGTGGACCGATAAAACGAAAGGGTACCGGATAAGATGCCGAAGAACAGATACCGAAAGACGGGAAGCCGAGTTTGTGGTA
>Ga0334894_1001741_pt1 | contig 16996 bp, 42 predicted proteins | sample GraSluR3_MG_6_FD_207225 | JGI IMG/M metagenome (GOLD analysis project Ga0334894, IMG submission 207225) | Sludge microbial communities from methane-producing bioreactor in Wageningen University, Netherlands - Granular Sludge_12_05 R3 | ecosystem: Engineered > Bioreactor > Anaerobic >... | reverse complement strand
TATGGGTTTGCCATATGTATAATTATTACATGCACAACCACCATACATATTAAGGTCTTCTCCACATATCATACACTTAATTATATCTTCCACTCTCCTTTCAAAAACAGAATCGAAACTAGATTTTGTTGAAATATTTATTTTCATATTCTGTAGCTGTCAAATATCCATTATAAATCAAGCAGTTCCATCAAAGTATACTCTTTCTCCTGTTTCTAAATTTCTTATAGTAAAAGCACTTCCCCATGTACTTATACCTCTCATTCTACTTAAAAATTTACTTACCGTTGTTAATCCCATGCTAAATTGTGATAAATCGCAATATACGTTTATTTTGGTATTATCATCTAACTCAAAAATATTTTTCATTTTATCCTTTCTCCAATCATGATAAATCGCATATTTCATGCACTTATTATATTACATTTTTGATATTATCGTAATATTTTATATCACCTTTTGGATATTTATTTAAAGGTTTTATTTTTAATTTTAATAACAATTCTTTATGTTCTTTTTTATTGCTACCTAATACATATATGTATTTATTCTTTTTAAATCTATTTTCACTTACAACTAATCTGTCTCCAAACTGCTCTTTTAATTTTGGTATACTTGAAGTACCATATTTATCATATAAATCTCTTCTGTGTTGTCTAACATTATCTATGTATATTTCTTTTTCTGCTCCAGACTTACCTATGTATAACCAGTTACTCGCTTGATATATATATCCTACATGTCCTACACTTATATCTGCATATGATACCAACATTTTAATCTCTGGATGATTTTTTTTTAGCCATTTAATGCTTTGGCTAATGCAATAACTTTCAATATTTTTTGGACACCAATCAAAACTAAATAATCTCAATAATTCCAAACACTCTAGTTCCGTACCACCATCCCATATTGACGAAGCTAAATATCTCCCACTAGGTTGACCATAAACTATCATAGTACACAACTTATTATCATAATAAAATCCTAAAGCATAAGTAGATTTTGCACACGATTTTGTATAATGATGTTTTTGCATAAATTGTTTAGCTTCAGAATTTGGCACTTCTTTTAATTCAATTTTACTAAAATCAAATATGATTTATTCTCCTCCCCTTTTTTATATTACTATTCTAATAACATTCGGACTTCTATAATGATTTCACTACTTTAAACATATCTACTACACTATCCATCAGTTTAAATCTTTGGGTAGATGTAGAACTTAAAGCAAATTCTTGTTCAACTAAATCAATATACATTGTAAATTGTCCATCATCACCCATGTAAAATTTATCCCAGGTTTTTTCTGAAAATAATCTTTTTAAATTAAGTTGTTTAATAGCGAGGTTGTCAAAGCTAGTAACCTTAAACCCATTAATTATTTCGTTAATATTCTTATAAATATTATTTTTAGTAACTTCTACTTTAGAAGAATAATATTCTTTACCTCTTCTGATTTCCTTGTAACCTAGAATTAATATTTTTAGATTGTGATTATATAATTTTTTAAAGTCGTTTAATGTAGTTATACCATTGATGATATGAATTACTGCATTAGGATATTGAGTTATAGTATTGATAAATTCATTATTTACTTCAACTAAAGATACGCCTAATCCCTTTATTAGATCATTTTTAACCAAGTATCTAATCAAGTCTTGGTGAGATACAAAATGGTTTTGGTTAACTGTCATATTTGCAATAATATTTTTAGATTTTAAAGTTTTTAAAAATAATATTAAATCGGGGTGACTTAAAGGATTACCACCACCTATTGCTAATTCAGTAAATGGACGTATGGTATCTATTATTTTTGTATTGAGGATATCCCCATGTTTACCATCTAGTTTTGAATCTTCGTGACAATAAGGACACCCCATATCACAGTTATTAGTTATTTTTAAATCGATACATTCGGGAAAAGATGCAACGAAAACGTCGTCATTCGTTTCCCTAATTTTAGTTCCATCGTTATATATTTTAACTGTATAATTACCATTTTGATACTCACCAAGCAATCTCATAATTTAACCCTCCTACTTATTAACCATCATAACCAAAATAACCAAAAGCAATTATTTCTTCTCCGTTTTTAGTGACGTATGTACTTTCAAAAGTTTCATAATCACAATTATCCCGATATTGTTCAAAAGTATAAATATATTCTTCTCTTAATGCTTCATCAACTGCATCTTCATCGGTAAAATCTAAATCATTATAATATTCATTTTCCTTTAATTTTTGTATAGCTTCTTCTTTTGTAATAAATTTTCCGGGCCACCAACTTTCATCAAGCAATACTTCACCAGATTCCCATTTTTCATATTCTTCTTTAGAACACATTGTAATGCTGTGAGTTGAACTACTATTTGTTTCAAATACTCCTCTACGAATTACTCTCATAATAAATTTCCTCCTTTTTATATTTTAACATTAAGACCAAAGCAGAATTCTATTCAAAATATTCATCGTACCAAGTCCACGGAATATCTTCTAAAAGATATTTATAAAACCCACGTTTCTCATCTTCAAAAGATATCTTTTTTATAATACCATCTTGCCCAACATATTCTTCTAAGTCTGAAATATAGTCATACATACTACTATCTAATGTGGATTTAATTTTTACTTTATCTCCAATTTTCCTCATACTTTAATCTCTCCTTTCTCAATAATAAGATCGAATCAAACTTCTATTCAATTGTGGTTTTTATAAAAGCAGTAACATCAAAAGCATTACACCCACATTTGGGACAAACATAATCTTGCATTACTATTTTTTCAAAGTCTGCTTGTAAATAATGTGTTTTTTTATCCGTTTCTCCATGTAGTTTCCAATCACGACAATTTATACACGATAATTCACAAGCAATAACATTGGCTTTTATTTTTGTATATATTTTATCCATGCTTACCTCCTATATTATATTTATATTATGACAAAAGATAAGTTTGATTCAATTATTTTTTGAAAATAGTATAATTATATATTTTTCCATCTCTACTATATTTATAACAATACATAGTAAGTAATACACCATAATCTAAGTATTCTTCTTCATCATCTATGTAAAATATTATTCTATTTTGGTTATTTGTTACTATACTTTTTAATCGTACTATTTTTTTTTGTTTCCCTTTATTGGCGTAAATAGCATTGGGTCTTTTCAATTTATATCTGTCAAGATACTTTTCAATTATATCTTTTTGCGGATTTGCACTATTTATGATTACATTAAAATCGTTAATAATATAATTATAAAGTGGATGTAGTTTTTTATTAGTTATAGTTCTGTCAAAATCTAAAATTATTATAGGATTTAAATCTCTATATAACTCCAACATCTTAAAGAAACTTTCTCTACGTTGCTTAACAATTTTATCAATATCTTCAAAATAATATTCCCTAGGTATTTTATATATTGCTCTTAATTTATTTGTAAGAAAACCAATATACTGAAATAATGATTTAAATTGTAGCATTTGTAACTTCTCATTCAACTCTTCTTCATTCCCATAGATAAATAAATTTTTCATAATATGCTTGAAATAAATAGTCTCTCTTCTTGTTAATAGTGTTTTAGTTAATCCATATTTATTACATATATTAGTTGGTATATTGGTTAAATATGTATTTTGACGTTGTACCATATTGACCTCCTTTCAAAATCTTTACCGAATCAGATATTGATTCACTTCTATTCTTTTGGTATTACATATTGAACAATATACTTATAGTAGCCACCAATAATTAATTCTTTACCGCATCTAACACATGTAATTTCCTTCTCTAACAACACATCTTCATTTGTAGTATATGCCGAAGGCTTATGACACCAGGGACATTCATATTCTACTAAATACATATTAATCTCCTTAATTATTTTTATATTTTCTGCACAAAAGAGTTATTTGGTCTTAATCCATATATGGACTTTCATAATAAGTCTGTACACCGATAAGATTACCGCATTTTACACATTTATAATTTTTAGTGTAAATAGGATTTGAATTCATATGAAACGTCATTTGAAATTCCTTGCTTCCACAATCACAAATTACTCCATCTTCTTTAGAATATGTAAAATTTCTTCCATAGACAAAATTTCTTCCTCCACATTCGCAGATTTCTCTATCTGGTGGGTTTGGTTCACCACAAACCATACAAAATTCTATTTCTTCATCCTGCATTAATCCCATATTTATATCTCCTTTCTTCTAGAGTGTATAAAACTATCCTTTCATTCTGTTTTTATTATGTAATATTAATCTTTAAAAAATACTAACCAATGTGTTTTTGCTCTCCTATTTCCAAACAAAGGTTTCTTATCCAATACCTTTAGAATTTCACCTAATTTTATTTGTTCTTCATTCCACTTGAAGATTAGCGTACCATTAGGTTTTAATACTCTCATACATTCTTTAAAGCCTTGCGAAACATCTTCTCGCCAATTTTCAGTTAATACACCGTACTTCTTGGCCAACCATGAATTCTGCCCTGCTTGTTTTAGATGAGGAGGATCAAATACCACTAAATAAAACGTGTTGTCCTCAAAAGGCATATTCCTGAAATCCGCTATAATATCTGGATTTACATTAAGAGTTCTACCGTCACATAACGTAGTTGCTAATTGTCTGTTGTCCAAATATAATGTATCTTCATTATTCGGGTCAAACCAAATCATCCTACTTCCTGCTGTTGCATCTAAAATACGTTGCATTAATATCTCCTTTTATTTTTTTATTTTAGTTAAGATCAATTATACTTTCTATGCAATTTTCTTTAACTGCCCTAAATGTCTAAGATAATACAAACATGCATTAATTTGTTTCTCAGTAATTTGATCTGCTTTACGCTCATATTTAGAAGTAAGTCCAATCCTAAAAACTATACTACCGTGTCTTGGAGCATATCCATATTTGCAAGTAACTCCTTGACAACTCCACCTATCATAATCTTTGCAACCAAAATATTCTCGATCTAATCGCTTAAAACCATCAAGAATATCTTGGATAGCTTTTTCTGTCATTTCTTTTGTTTCACCTTCACCGTAACGATTAATACCCTCGACTCTTAATACTTCTTTTGCAATATTTATATAATCAGTCTGAATACCTTTATATCTCATTTTCAGTTCAGTTTCTAACTTATTAAGTTCATTATTTAAGGTTTTTAAAGTAATATCATACTCGCTTCTTACTTCTTGAATCTCTTGTTTTTTAGCAGTAATTTTCTGCTCTAATTCCTTAAACATATTTACCTCCTCATTCATTATAAAATTGATATTTTATATAAACATATTAAACTTATCCACATCTATTTTTTTTAGCAATAGACTTAAATTTTTGTTTTAATTCTTCTGCTTGATTTCTTAACTCCTTATCGCCGTTTTTATTATTTATTTTATTGACTAAAATATTTAATGCAGCACCTATAACTCCCGCTTCCTGCTCATCAATTTCAATAGATTTAATAAGTTGGTTCATAATATTCCTCCCCTCATAACCAAATGGTCATTTTATCTTAATCGCAAAATAATCAAACCAACATTTCCTGCAAAGAATCCAAATAAATAGTGTATTGGTTGTGGAATAAAATTAAGAACAATAACAGCAGATACAATACACCACAATATAAAGGTAAAGTACTTCACATTTATTCCTCCTAACCTCTAATTATTTCATATATCTTTTGTGTAGCTTTATCAACATCTAAATTATGTAATAGCAATTTCCTTTTTTGTTGTAACGCATCTCGTTCCCGTTTCATGTCTCCACAAATTAATGATGTAACTCTACCTTCGTTTTTATTTTTATAATGTTTGCGATACTTATAATCCATATACGCCATTATATGCTCCTCCTTTCTATTTTATTTCACCACATGTTTCTAATTGTATCTTATAATCTAACACCCTATCTACATATCCTCTAGCTACACCCTTACTTCTAGTCCCGTGTCGTCCCTTATTATAGCTGCTTAATATTAAGTCAAATATCATTTCTTCACTATATCCCTGGGATTGCCAATACTCCCTATGTCTTGCTAATACAAATACCCCTACTTCTATATTATGATAGGGGTCAAATGGGTCAAAATTATCAACTCCAGCATCTTTAGCAAAATCGTACATATATCGGCTATTAAGTTGCATTAATCCTATATCTTTGCTCTTATTAGAATTAATAGATACTACACTAACATCATAATTACTCTCTAGTTTCATTATAGCAAATATTAATTCTGGTGATATATTATATTTATATGATGTTACAAACACAAAATCCTGCAACTCATGCGATAAATCAATATCATAATATATTTTTTCTACTGTTACTTCGGGTTGTGCTATGTAATTATCTTCTTTTATTACTATGTATTCGTCAGTTTTATAATTGGTTCCCAACAAAATCAATGAAACCGCTAACAAAATAAATAATATTAATTTTTTACTCATCTTATGTACCTCACTATTATATTTATATTTTGTTACGTTGTCAAGGGTTCATTTTTATTTTATCTCAACAACAACTTCTTTCCATTCTCCGCAACCTTCACATAGGTCTAACTCCTGGCTAACAACTATTTGCTTGTCATCCAACCATTCTTCACCTTCATTCATTTGTAAGAAACATTCTTTGCAAAATTCAGCCACGCTGTTATACCTCCTTATTAAGTAAATATCCATTACGGTCTTCTTCCACGTTAATAACATGGGGGAGTTTGCGTATTTGTTCCATTTTTAAGCCTGTTTCGATTACCACTAATCCAAAAACATTAGAATCAAATACTATATTGCCATATGTTTTCAACGTGTCTTTATATTTAGGATTAATTTTTACTATAAATGTATTCATATTATACCTCATTTCTTTACCAATTTATGATTTTGTTTCGATTTCTCTCCATGCTTTTAAAGCATTAATCAAGTCCTCCTGATTTATTTTTCTTTCTCTTAACACTCTAATAATATCAAAATGATCTTCTATATGATTTCCAAACCAAAGTGCCACTCCTCCTGCACCTTGTATAAAAGTACGCTTCAAATTTCGTGGATTGTTTAAATTTTCAATTGGTTCTTCCTGTCTTGTAATTTGATATTCTAATTCTGGTATAAGATAAAAACCGCCTATATTAATATCTTTCTTAGGTTTAATTATAGCTCTAAAATTATTATCTACATAACCAATCATTATTTTCTCCTTTCTTCAATAATATTATAGAATGATGGTTTTATTCTAATTCATATATTTTAAAACATTGCCAGTAATTACATATTGTTTTTTCACAAATATTACGTTATACTTTATATATTCATTGGCTCACACCCATAAAATTTTGGGTGTACCGTTAGAACCACTTCTTATAATCGTGAGGAGTGGTTCTAATTTTTAATAGAATCTACATTTTATCAGCAAAATACACGCTAAAATAATTTTCATCTAACTCTTTAATATTGAGCAAAAAATTATTTTTAATACATTCTTCTTGTTTTATATTATTTAATACTTCCTCATCACATTCTATTTTTAAACCTGCTTTTACTGGTATAGCATAATAACGACTTTTTTCTTCACTAATATGATAAACAAATCCGCAATCAATTCTTTCGTTCTTAACTATTTCTCCTAATTTCATATAAGCCTCCTATCTTTAAAATAAAATGTCTAATTTATCACAATATCAAAATTACGATGTATATATTCTCCAATTTCTAAATAACTAAATTTTGTTGCAGCCTCTTCTATAATTTTATCCATTTCAATTTCTGTTTCTGGTTTAATTTCATCATATAAAACCCGATCCTTAATACCTAACTTTATATATTTTTTTACATATCCATCTATAGTGTTCATATTAAACCTCCACTTTGCTTCAAATGCCAATTTTATTTTAAGTTATGTTTTTGTTTAAATGTCGCTAATAATATTTCGCCATCGGAATTTGGTACGGGAAAACAATCTAATATTTCATCATTTTCATTCAATAACTCGATAGACCACATTCCAACATCAATTTTGTACTCTTCGTCACCATAAATATGTTTCATTTCATAATAAGTACTTGCACATTGCTTATTGTCTGGCGTTGTATAACCAGCAACATCTATCAATGCTTTGCCGTCTTCGTCCATCTTTCTAAACATAATTGCTCTCATAATAACCCTCCTTATTATCTTACATTTTCTACTTTATCATCGATAATACTTACTACAATCCAGCTATTATCGCTCAAAACAACATCAATATTATATGAAAGGCGTGAATTGGTAATACAAATAAACCTATCTCCTTTTAATTCAAAAACTTTGCACTCATCATACCTTATATCAGGTATATATATTGCTCTTGTTTTCACTTCACATTCCTCCTTAATTCTATTTTAGAGGGTGGTATATTTACGAGTCCCCTAATCTATAACACTACTTTATATTAACCCCGCCCACCCTCTAAAAATCATTATAAAATACTTCTTTGATCTTAACTTTATTATCTATTACAAGTATCATCTTTTAATTTAGGTACACCGTTTTCGTATAATATTAATGTTCCCCTCCGCATTTTTGAACCTATCTTATGAAACCTATCTAATGCTTTATCAGGGTCATCTGTTATATATACTGTACGCCATTTATGATTACTATTACCACCATGACGTTTAATTTCGTACAGTGCCATATTATTACCTCCTAAAAAAATAATATGGTGGGCATGGAGGGAGTCGAACCCTCATGGATTTCTCCGCAGGATTTTAAATCCTGTGCATATGCCAATTCTGCTACATGCCCATTGGTTAGGGAGGTAGGAATCGAACCTACGATACCAGAGTCAAAGTCTGGTGCGTTAACCACTACGCTACTCCCCAATATTTGCCTGTCTGTTATAGTATAATATATTTAACATATACTGTCAACAATTATTTTTTTACTCTGTTATGAGTATATTTTAATTGCTCTATGTCCATTTGCTACATATCTTATTGGTATATCGTCTGCTGGCATATCTTCTAAACAATATACGCAATAATTTTTCTTCTGCCCATTACACCGCAATGTTTCTATTTGATTTTTAGGATATAACCTCCTACAATTTGAACATTGCTTATAATTTGAAATATCACTGTTATAGGCGTACATCTGTTATACTACCTCCTTTGCTAATGGATTTCGCCTTACAGCTTCCCTCAACGTCTTGTTATCAACATGAGTATATATTTGGGTGGTAGATATATTTGAGTGTCCTAATATCTGTTGTAATGCTCTTATATCAACATCTCCATGCTGATACATAAGAGTTGCTGCCGTATGCCGGAGTTTATGGACTGAATATTTTTCTGTATCTAATCCGGCTTTCTCTACATATTTTTTTACTATATGTTGTACCGTTTTATTACTTATTCGCTGCTTTCTTTTACTTATAAATAGTGCATCTGTTTTTACACTTGGTCGAGTTGTTAAGTAATCTTTTACTGCTTGTATGCACGCTTCATTAAGATATACTGTTCGTTCCTTATCACCTTTGCCAATAACTTTTAAAGTATCGCCCTTGATGTCTTTTAAATCGATCCCCACAAGCTCTGATAGCCTCATACCGCAATTTAAAAATAGAGTCAATATACAATAATCTCTCTCTTTAAATTCGCCATCTACAGCGTTTAAGAGTTTCTTTGCTTCTTTTAATGATAGATGTACCGGCTGTCTTGAAGCCAATTTTGGTGTTTCTAATTCAACCGTAGGATTGCTATCAATAACATGTAGTTTAGTGTGTAAAAATTTAAAGAAGGAACGTAGCGTAGATATTTTTCTAGCCTTTGCGGAATTACTGTTACTTCTGTTATGTCCAATATAATATACAAAATTATATAAGTCGTTTAGTGTTATAGATTTAATTAATTCTATATTTACATCGTCAATAGTTATATTACTAAAGTCATCATCATTAGTAATACCACGTTCCTTCTTTAACCATCTAAAAAACGTCCGTAGATCATAATAATATTCTTTTGTTGTATTCTTTGATTTACCTTGGATAGTTTCCATATAATTTATAAAACCGTTAATATGTTGCATCATCACACCTCCTATTATTTTTTTCTTTTTCGCCCACGTTTCTTTTTAGGTTTTGATGTGCTGTTATTATTCTTATCTTTTGAGACGGTTGCAAATTTAGTATATCCATTGTGTCTACATTTAGCATAATTTTTATATTCACATTTTTTACATAATCCATCTAAATATAAATCAGGCCTATAACATACTCCTTCTGCTGGTTTAAATTTCATTTTTAATTCTCCTTTCTTGAACAAATAAGTGTAATTTATTTAGAATTAATCTCAATCTCTTCGTCTCTGGTTGTAAATTTATATGCACAATTCTGCCATCATTACAAATCTTACTTTTCTCTTTTCCATTTTTATTCTCCTCTCAGATTAATATCAAATTACTTTTCTATCCCTTCACATTCAACACCAATACCATATTTGGTTTTATCATAATGTTTAGTAACTAATACTTCTCCTGTCATTCCTTTATATTTTGCCATACCGTTGTGAAACCTTCCACTGCCATAAAAATTATCTACTATAAGACTATCTTTAACCCTGATTTTTTGACCATTCTTTAACACTCCTAATCTTCCTTCAATTTATTATACCACCTGTTATAACTGTTCGCACTTGTTAAAATGTGTGTACGTTTTTACACTTTTATTATATTACTATTTTTATAATAAGAGAGAAGCCTCTCTTATTTCTTACTTTTGTTGTAAGCATCTTCAAGAGCAGCTAAGTTGTTGTCCCGCATATCGGATACAAATACTTCATTTCCACATTTTTTACAGTATGCTTCTTCGCCAGTATAAAATACATCTGTTCCTTTAATATTCTTATGTTTTTGTACTTTTTTAGTTGTGTATTCCCGCATATCGTGGCATGTTTCGCAAAACACCCTCATTCTCTCCCGCCTCCTTTTTATTAAATTATACAACAAATCTATATAATATTCCAGATTTTTATCTATTGTGTTATGTGATGGATTATGAAGGCTTATATGTTGTAATTTCTATCTTCCCATTTATACAATCCTGGCATATTCCCCATGCCCAATCTTTAGGGAATATTTCCCTATTTATTGGCTTGCCACAGCAACCGCAATGCCCCCATGTTTGCAAGTCTTCAATTTTGTAGTATCCATAGTAATATAATTTACTTCTCATTTTATTAAATAACCACTCATAAAACATTTTATATCCTCCTTTTTTATTTTTATATTGTTATCAATGAATAAATTAGTTATAACTTAATCATTTAATAAACTACGTTCTAATTCTTCCATCTTCTGTAGCACTAAATCCATTCCTGTAGCTTTTGTTTCTAGTCTTCTTGCTTCTTCTTGGCAACTAGAAGAAAACCTAGACATATTATATAATTGCGGTACTTCTTTAATTAGATATTTCTTTAATTCGTCCCATAATTCCGCTTTATTCATTTTTATACCTCCTTTAATCAGAATCGAATCTCTCTTTTATTCTGTTATTCATGTTGTAATAAATCCCCACAATGTGGACACCGTTCTTGTGTTTCTTCTTCAGGGCAATCGCTATCCTCTGGTATATATAAAAACACTTCACCTGTTAAAAATACTTTGTTACAATGAGGACAACTAACCTCATAATCTTCTTCTTCATTATATACATCTGAATAATACTCTTTTATTTTAATCATTGTCATACCTCCTTACTTCTTTTATTTTTGTTTATATAACCAGGGAAACGATTTAACTAAATCTGTTGTCTTGCCTTCCTGTTCAGCTACATCTAAAATCACTCCGGCAACATAATCCTGTAATTCAAATAATGTTTCTTGATCCATCAAATCATCACTACGCCATAACATTTCCTGGACTTTCTTCAACCTTTCATACATTGGTGCTACCTCCTTCTTTCTCAAATAATTCCAATAAACCGGATATATCTTCATATATCCATGTGCAAGCATCTCTTCCGCTTTTTCTATAATCGCTATATTTATTGTCCTTCTTATGATATCCCACAATCTCTTTGATGCATTGTAACTCATCTATAAGATGGTTATATTTTTCTGTTATTGACATTCTAGTAATTGTGTTTTTATCTACTACCAACATGCTCAACCCTCCCATGATTTGCATATATTTGTACAGAATCCATCTTTTATGCACTCATTTTATTTTGTATCGCTGAACGAATTTCAAACAAAACATCGTATACCTTCTGACTTCCTGTTGCATTTTTACTTCTCTTCCAATACCGATAACTTACACTACCACCTTCTGCTATTGTTGCTTCAGCTAAATTATTCAATATCCATCCTCTAGTTCTAATAGGAATATTGACATTATATTTATCTGCTAGTTTAACGATGATATCACCGTCTTTAATTATACCACCATTTATAAAAGTCTTTTCCGTTTCTTCAATAAGTAGTCTTTCGGCTTTTGCTTTTTCTTCAGCTTCTTTCGTTCTCTGTTCTGCAATTTCTGCTTTCCGTATTTTTTCCTTTTCTTGCCGTTCTGCCTTTAATACTTTTGCAACTTCCTGGCATTTATCTAATTCGTCAAGACATAATGCTCCAATAAAATCTGCAAAATTTCCTCCGTTATCCCTTGCATCTATCCAGTTTTGAATATGGCGGTCAATACACGTTTCTTTTAAATATGTAGCTTGCACATCTTCTTTTTGTCCATATTCATCAATAAAAACCTGTTCTTTGTTGATCTGTTCTCTGGTTAAGGAATTATATTCTTCGTATGTCTTATCTTTACGCAACTCATCAAAAAACTTATTTCTTCCTTCAAAGTCACCATACCATTCTTTTTCAACTCTCATATATCCAGCACGTTGAATAAGATCAAATTCTGTTTCTCCATTTGTAAAGATATATTCTCCAACTTGAATATAAATATAGTATTTATCTTGTGGATTTCTGGCATAATCTTTGTTTGGTTTTCCGTCCTCAATCCATAAAGGATAATCCCCAACCGTTTTAAAATAGTTTACTCTAAATCGTTTACCTTCTTTGTTATACATTCCGTTAATAAAAAGCGGTTTCATAAGTTTTGCCATTATTTTTCACTCCTTTTTATTTTTTCACTTTATATAAAATTCACATTTTGTTCAATTATTCGTCCTCGCAAAGCATTGATATACAAGGGTTTCTAAATTTTAGAATCTATCTTACATACTCAACAAATTCTTGCCCTCTGTCACAAAATTCTCTTACCATAGCACAAACTAATCCAAACGATGTACCTGAACGCCCTTGACTATCTATTATTTCTTTTGCTTCATCAAGTGTACCGTTGTTATTGAGTATTTTAATTATATCTAAACAAGCTCCTAATTCCATTCCACGATATAAATCATTTAGTCTAATCGGCACAATTCTATCCCAATACTCCCATTTATCTTCCGTTAATATTTCTCTACCCTTCTGTTGCCATTTGCTAGTTAAAGAAGGAATATTTTCTTCATGTTCTCTCTTTTCTTTGTCATATCTTTCATATGATTCTTGTTTCATTTTATCAAATTCTGCTTTAGTCTTACCTGTTATTTCTTTATAGGCTCCGTCCATTGTTATGGTGTCTGAATACAAGATAGTGCCATTAAATTCTCCGCAAGCTAAAATTCCTTTTTCTTTATATTTTAATAATTCTTTTACTGCTTCTTCAATTGTACCACCCAATTGAAATTCAATTTTTTTATAGTTTTTATTCATATAGCATTCTCCTTTTTATTATTTCATTTTAATCGAAACTCGCATTTTGTTTATATTAATATTTTTATTCATTCTACATTTGCTAAACATATGGCACATTCATAAGCAGATCCTCTTTTGTTGCCATTTATTTCTTTAGTTAAATATTGTTTGTCACCCCATAGATTTTCTACAATATTTGTCACTATATCGATTCTGCTTTTGTCTGGCTTGCCATCTTTTACCCAATAAACCTTATCCCCAACTTCTATTTCGTATACAGTTCTGTTTCGCTCTTCAATTGTAAATTTCGCATCAAGAAAATCTTCTAAAAACTCTTTTAGTTTAATTGCTTCTTCTTTCGTGTCTACTTCATGCTCTTTCCCTTTTCCACATATTACAAAAACAGTTTTATTAATGACGTTCATTTTTACACACTCCTTTATTTTATACTGAATAACCATTCTATAGTATTATTCAATTCCAAACAAATTCTTGAAGAATATCTTCCAACTAAACTTTTCTAACTGTTCTGTTACATATACTGGCTGCCTATTATATTTATTCCGGCGATACTGATTAACGCCCCTAGTTACTGCTCTTCTAGTGATCCTGTTACTTATAACACTTCTTTTCGGGTTTATTCTCATCTTAATACCACCTTTCATTATATTTATACTGTGTTACACCACCGATTCGTTAAACATTGTTTGTATGTCTTCTAATGCTGTTATAAGCCCATCAAAGTCTTCGCTGTTGCCTAATATCCCTGCTACACAATATACTGTTTCAACTGGTATATTATATTCGGCAGATAGATATTGTAAATAGTCCTTTTGATTTCTAAAGCCATGTCTTCTATATATGTCCATGTTTACACCTCCTCAAATATTAATTTAACACCAAACCAATATTCGATTCTGTTACGCTACTTGCAAACTTCTAACATCTGTTATAAGCATTATGTATACACTATACCCTATTGCTCCTACCGCATAAGCATCTTCTATGTTTTTGATAAGATTTTTTATTGTTTTTTCCATTAAACTTACCTCCTTTATTTTTATTCCCTATTAATATTATATCCTGTATTTTGTTTAATTGCAACAGTTATTTTTATATTTTGTGCTGTTATGCAATGAATTCTTTGATATGTTTTTGTGATAGGTTAATTTTAATATTGTGGTTTATTATATATTCTGTTATATATGATTTTAACAATATAAGTTGCATATCCTCTGGTACTTTGTAGTAATTCATTCTGGTTGCAAATACTTTACAATGGTTCATAAAATGCTTGAATCTATTATACATCATCTATTATACCTCCCTTCTGTTATATATTTTTGGTGAGGGATTTTTGGTAACCCTGGTATCCCTATAAACAGGCTATAGATGTGTTATCTATTATATAATTCGTCAATTTGCTCTGTTATATCATCATAATCAAAATTAAATTCTATTCCTAGCACATCTATAAGATTTTCTATTCGCTGTTTTAATTCCTCTTTTCCAAATTTCTCTATTACATATGTTTCTACATCTATTTCATCAACATAGTTTTCCTCATAGTCCTCCTGCTCATCCTCATCCAACAACATTTCTGGAGTGTTTATATCTATTGCCTGATCTCCTGTTTCCAACTTACATAGCCATATTTCATAAAAACTGTCAAAAGGATGATTTTGTGTTCCGCTACCCAACCAACAAGTATTAACTTCCCCATTTCTAGCGTCAATGTAGGTATAAGCTGTGCCGGAATGTCCATATTCCCTCATTTTGCGGAATGTCCGACTATAAACATCAAACTCGTCAATTGTTTCAAATTTTTCATCCAATATATTTTGTTTTAGTATTTCAAATTCTCTTTGTTCTCCCATTCCATTGACTATTATTGGAAATGTTTCTGATTCTGCTATTTCAATCAAGTGTTCTGCTTCTTCAGTTGTAATTTTCTCATATCCTGTTGCAACATGCTCTTTGTCACTCATGGGGCAATATGTCCCCCATTCGCCAATAAAGTTTTTTGATACTGTTATGTCGTTTCCCATTTCAAATCCTTCTTGTATGTGCAATTCGATGTCACCGTTTTCATACTGTTTTTTCCAATACATTTTCATTTTACTACCTCCTATAATTTTATTTTTGCCTGTTAGGGCATTCCTTATAGGTAGGCTATGGAAATATCGGTTATTCCTCAATTTCTTCAAAATTTCTAGATAAGGTTTCTGGTATGTCGGAAACTTCTACACTCCAACTAATCCCGATATTGTCACCGTCGTCCCATTCGCCGATTTCAATATCTTGTGCTTGGATTTCGGCTACAACATCATCCATTACATCAGGAGCATCCCAGGGATCGAGTTGTAAGTCTTCATCAGACCAATAAATTCTGATTTTTCTCATTTCTGTTATTCCTCCTTTTTTATTTAATAATTCCACTTTGGTACGATTAAAGGAGGTTTCCTGCTGTTACCATATTTTTTCTACATATAACTTCGCATACTCCGGCCGTCCTGTTCTGTTATTGTAAAATACTTCATGACTAAATTTAACTTCATCATCCCCTAGTTTATGCCATTCTGCCCTCATTCCTAATTCACCGCTACACATACAGTTTTCACAACATAGTAACCTTTTTGCTTTTTTAATCTGTCCGGCTGTTAATTCTATAATGTCCCCAACTTCAATTTCTCCCTTGTGTTCAACCCTGAATGTCGCTTGTGTGTTGTGAAAGTCATTCTTTAAAACTAATTTCTTATACATGTTAATCCTCCTGTGCTTTTAAGGGTAAAGCATAACCATATATTTTTGGAGGTTAATCCCCTCCATGCTGCCCACTACACATGTTGTTATGCATTGTGCTTGTAATGGGCAGGAGTAAGGGACTAATCTTCGTCTTCTTCCTCGTCATCATATCCATCTTCATCATCGTCTAACATTTCTTGTAATTCGTTTTTCTTTGACATTTTTAACCTCCCTTATATTAGAATCGAATAATTGTTTTATTAAAAACTAAATTTTTTCCAGAATTTTTATAAAGTAATTTTCAACTTCTAACATAAACCTGTTATTATAATCTACTTCATCCTTCCATCGTTTCAGTTCTGCTGTTACTTCTTTTTTTGTTCCACTTGCATTTACCATACTTTCTCCGTTTGGTGTAACTACCTTATAAAAATCGTCTTCTTTATATAGCCTAAAATCATGTTTCCTAGCTATTAACATTTATTATACCTCCTTTTTGATAAAATTGTTATT
>Ga0334894_1001739_pt1 | contig 17026 bp, 7 predicted proteins | sample GraSluR3_MG_6_FD_207225 | JGI IMG/M metagenome (GOLD analysis project Ga0334894, IMG submission 207225) | Sludge microbial communities from methane-producing bioreactor in Wageningen University, Netherlands - Granular Sludge_12_05 R3 | ecosystem: Engineered > Bioreactor > Anaerobic > Unclassified... | reverse complement strand
GCCCCTGTAATGAACAGCCCCGCCAGAAAAACCCAGATATCCGGATTCGCGAAGTCGGCATTCAGTTTCACGGCGGTTCCAGGGTCAGCCAGAACAAAACCACCGTTACGAAGGCCTATGAACGCTATGAAAAGCCCTATCCCAGCAGCGATTCCCGATTTCATCCCGGGACTCAGGGCGTTGACAAGCCTGCTTCTCACCCCGAGAAGGGAGATCAGAAGAAACAGCACTCCGCTGATGAAAACCACGCCCAACGCCACCTGCCATGCCGTGGTGGCCCCGGCCCTGACCGAGGCCAGTGTTGCGGCGGCGGGTATGACGCTGAAGACGAGAAAGAAGTTCTCACCCATCCCGGGGGCCTGGGCTATCGGATAACCGGCGTACAGACCCATGATTATTGAGGCCACCGCAGCGGAGACACATGTCGCGGCCATGACCGCACCGGGCTCAAGGCCGGTATCCATTCCGAAAAGCTGACCGGACAGTATCGCCGGCTGAAGAAAGACAATGTAGGACATGGTGAGAAAAACCGTAAGTCCTGCCGCCATCTCCGTTCCGGGATCAGAGCCCCGGGATGTCAACCTGAAAAATCTGTCAAGCATCCCTTCCCCTCCTGTAAAGCCCGGTGGTCTTCCACCGGCGGTGGGCCCACCAGTAATGGTCGGGGTACTCCCTCACCATCTCCTCCAGCACTCTGGTGTACCTGGCGGTTATCTCCCGTTCCGCCTCTTCCCGGGGAAGGTCCTTCCGGGGATGAAGCAGCTCTCTGACAATGAAGCTCTGAAAAGGCCCTTTCCGCCTCACCAGGAAACCGCAGACGATGGGTATGCCCAGTTTGACACTGAAGGCCGCGGCACCCCGGGGGGTTGAGGCGGGATGGCCGAAAAAGGGAACAACTATGCCGTTTCTGCCCGCATCCTGGTCGCTGAGCCAGCAGACCATTCCCCCTTTTCTTGTTAGTTCAATGATGCCGCGCATGGCGGCGTCCCGGGTGAGAAGCCTTATGCCGTGGGAGCTTCTGAGGCTGTTGATGTAGCCGTCCACCAGCCGATTCCGCTGCTCGCCGACAAGGAAGGCGGTTTCCATACCCAGGAAGGCCATCATGATTCCGCCGTACTCCCAGTTGCCGAAGTGAAAACTGATTCCAAGAACTCCGGTTTCGAGTTCGAGCAGGTGGCGCAGCGCCGGAGTGGGCTCCACATTTATGTACTTCTCGGAGTAGGCACTACCCATTCCGGGCTGCCTGGCGAACTCCACCATGAATCTTCCGGCGTTTCTGTAGGACCCGCAGCCGATCCGGTCCACCTCCCCGGGGTCGAGCCCGGGAAACGCCTGCCGAATGTTGACCCGGCTCACGGTTTTTCTGATGCCGATAACGCTCCAGCACATCCGGCCCAGCAGAGAACCGAAAGCCAGAGCGGTTCGGATTGGAAGGGCGCGGACAAACCATGACGCCAGCAGCACACCGGAGTACTGCAACCGGTGAGACAGGCTCGCACTCTTCATGTTCTGGTGTGTCTGAAGACCGGCATCCGGATCTCCACGGCATTCTCGGGGCACAGCTCATGGCAGCACAGACACATTATGCACTTTCCCCTTTTCATGTACGCGCGGTTGCCTTTCATCTCGATGGCATCGACCGGGCAGCTTTTCGCGCAGAACCCGCACCCGGTACAGTTGCTGTTGGACCTGGGGGCCACCCTCAGAATGCTTCTGGCAATGGTCCCCAGAAAGGGGGGTACCCGGTTCAGCCAGGATTCGCCGGGAATATTGAAGTTCGGAAACCGGTGGTATCCGTTGACCGTAACATCACCGGGATCCTTGCCAAGACCCCTTTTCCGGGCTTCCCGGGTTGTGTCCAGCTCCATCGGGGGAAGGCCGGCCATGGCGCACATCGCCGCGTCGAGGCAGACTCCGTCTCTCGAAACCGCCAGAACACCGTCAAGACGCGACCTTCCATCGGTGCTGGGCCCCAGTCCGTCCATCGCAAGAATGGCATCGGAAACATGAAGGTCGAACCGGGCCGTTTCGTAGAGGTCCACAATGTTCACCGCAAGATCCTTCGGCCGGGGCGACCGCATATGAAGCATGGCCTTTCCCAGGCCGGGGACGATCCCGAAGCTGTTCTTCAGGGCGTTGGTGATTCTGCAGTATGTATGGGTCTTGAACTTGCACAGGTTGATCCGGACATCGAAACCGTCAAGAATCCCCTTGCTGATGTGATACTCCCGGCCCCTTACGGTGACCTTTCGGGAACCGGCGCTTTCGAAGTTCACCAGGGTTATGCCGGTTTCCAGGGAAAGATCCAGATACCCGCAGTTCCTCCAGTACCTTTCCACACCCTTCACCGCTCCGCCGGGGCTGTCGCCCAGGAAGACGCGGCACCCCCTGGCTTTCATCAGAAGCCCCACAGCCGCCGCCACCTCGGGGTGGGTGGTGATCCCCCTCTCAGGGGCTTTGGCCGCCAGCATGTTGACCTTCAGAAGAACCCTGGCGCCGGGAACCGCCGCTTCCGGCCATCCTCCCGCCTGGGCCACCATTACCTCCAGGGCTTCCATGATCGATTCCCGCCTGTATTCGCGAAAACCGCTGCGGGCAACAACATCGAAGGCCGCTGCTTCAGCGGGCGCAGACACGGTTCTTTCCGGCCCGTTTGGCGCTGTACATCCTCTGGTCCGCGATTTCGAACAACTCGTCCTTCTCCCGGCTGTCCGCGGGAAAGCTTGCTACTCCGAGGCTGACGCTGACACATCCTCCGGGCTGGGCGTCAGAATGGGGAATCTCGCTGTTGGCGTTGAGTACCCTCTGCCGGATCCGTTCCGCCACTTCCTCCGCCACCCTAATGTCGGTGAGTGGCAGTATGCACACAAACTCCTCCCCTCCGTAGCGCACCGGAATATCCACCTCCCTCAGCGCGTTTCTGAAAGCGGCGGTAAGCCTCTTGAGAAGAAGGTTGCCCATGGGGTGGCCGAAACTGTCGTTGTAAACCTTGAAGTCGTCGATATCCATCACGATCAGGGAGAATGGATACCCGTATCTGCTGGCCCGGTCGAACTCCTCGCCGTACTTCTCTTCAAAGTAACGCAGATTGTGAAGCCCGGTAAGCCGATCCCGTCGGGCCATGTCGAAAAGTTCATCCTGCATCAGAGCGCTTTCCACGGCTCCGGCGGCCTGCTCCGCGATCTTCTGAAGCCTTCTCACATCGTCGGCTTCATACCGGTATGGAGCGTGGCTCTGAAGATCTATGGCGCCCACCACCCGTCCCTGGCTTATCATGGGAACCACAAGTTCGCTGGCGGTTCCCTCCTGGTTCGCCACATAGTCTGCGGTCTGGCTGGTATCCCTGATGTTTACCGGTCTTCCGGAGTACACAGCCCTCAGAACCGCCCCCCTGCCACCGGGGGTCATGGTGAGCACATTGCCCACCGGGGACCACTCCTCCCGATAGCCCCTCTCCGCCTTCACCACCATGACTTCAGGGATCGCCCCCTCATCAAGGCTTCCCGCAAGAAGAATCGAGACGCACTCCCTGGGATAGAGCCGCTGAAGTGTTTTAAGCAGCGTGGAACACACCGAATCGATATCCGAAACAGACTGAAGCTCCCGGGATATGCCTGAAATCGTTTCAAGCTCCTGGGTTCTGTCCTGCAGTTCCATGCTTATCCGGTACTCTCGGGTCATGTCCGAGAAGATGATCCTGACCCGGTCCACGCCCTGGGCTCCACCAGGAGAGGGAATGTACCTGACCTCGAGAACCCTTTCCCGGGCGTTGTCCGCGATAACCCCCGACGCCGATTCAGGGTTGCCGCTGAACGCCGAGGCCTGAAGGTCCTCCTGATCACATCCCCTCAGGCTGACGGTTGTGCAGAAGTCTCTGCCTGTAAGCTCGTGGGGCTCCCGCCCCAGAAGCGAAGCAGTGTCACCCTGGGCTTTGATGATCAACCCGCTGGGGTCCACACTGACAACGGCGCTGCCGAGGGTGTCCAGCAGGGCTTCGTATTCATCCAGGGATCGGGTTACCTTCTCCGCCACCATGAAGCCCAGAAGGTTTCCCGCCACCATGTCCGCCAGCATTGAAACACCCTCCGCGGCAAAGGCGCTGAAGGGTCTTCCCGTAATGCCCCGATCCGCCCTGATAAGCCCCATGACTTCGCCCATGGCGATGATCGGAGTATCGAGGTAATCCTGGCTGCCGGACCATTCCAGTATTCCCGCGGGGGCGTTTAGTTCTGCGGAGTGGACCTGTTTCTTCTCCCTGACGATGTATGCCGCCGATGACTCCGGTTTCCTGATGTCTATCGGCTTCCGGGAGACGCCGGAACCCATTGCCACCTGCGCCTCGAAGAGAAATCCGTCGGCGCTTCTGCACCCACCCCATACCCTTTCAAAACCGTAACTCAGAAGCACCGCCACCGCGGTTTTCCGAAAGAGTTCCCGGGTGGACAGACAGTCCCGCATTCCATGAACCAGGGCCGCGGTTGCCTCGTGTCTTTCAAGCTTTTCGAGGAGGTTCTCCGAAAGGGAATGCAATATCCGTTCCCCGCTGGCGCGGACCGTCATAGGATTCCGGGAAGGGGGCTGTATCATCGACGCGATGATCCGGACCAGTCTCTGGTCGATGCCGGAATAGGGTACCACCAAGTCTGCGCCGGCGGCATCGGCCCTGGCGCCAAGGTGCCTGTTGCTGTCGGGAATTGTGAGAACGACCGGGATCGAGGATGTCGAGGGATTTCCCTTGAGAAAACGGCAGAGTCTTACGCCATCCAGTTCGGGAAGAAGCAGCGCGGCCAGAACCAGACCCGGGTGACTCTCATAGGCCTGAATCGCGGCATCCATTCCGTCATCGGCGATGGAAACCGTAAGACCCTCCTTGCGGAGGGCCTTTACGGTGGTCTCCCTCAGGGTGGAACCGCCCATGGCCACAAGCACTTCGGGCCTTTTCAGGGCTAATCCCTCCTATTCGTCCGCCTCTATCACCGCCTGGGCCGCGGCAAGCCTGGCCACTGGAACCCGGTACGGGGAGCAGGAAACATAATCCAACCCCACGCCGTGGAAGAACCTGACGGAGGATGCGTCTCCACCATGCTCACCACATACGCCAAGCTTGAGCCCCTGCTTCACACTGCGCCCTTTTTCCGCGGCGATGGCAACAAGAACACCTATTCCATCCTCGTCTATGGACTGGAAGGGGTCCCTCTCGTAAACACCCATTCGAACATAATCCCCCAGGAACCTTCCCGCATCGTCACGGCTGAAACCGCACCCCATCTGGGTAAGATCGTTCGTGCCGAAGCTGAAGAAATCCGCCTGGGAAGCTATCTCATCGGCGGTGATGCACGCCCTGGGAACCTCTATCATGGTGCCTATCAGAATCGGGATGAAGTCTTCGGGTTTGCTCTTCTCCTTCAGGACAGCTTCTATGGTGTTACTGGTCAGGCGTCTCATCATTCGCAGCTCTTCCACATGGCCAACCAGGGGTATCATGATTTCGGGGAATACCTTCACACCCTCCTCGGTAACGGCAATGGCTGCCTCAATGATGGCCCTGACCTGTATTTCCGTAACTTCCGGGTAAGTCAGGCCCAGCCTGCAGCCCCGGTGCCCCATCATGGGGTTGAACTCGTGAAGGCTTTTCACGGTTTCCACTATCTGCTCTACAGGCACATCCATCACCCGGGCCATCTCCTCCTGACCTTCCCTGTCCTGGGGCAGAAATTCGTGAAGCGGGGGGTCCAGAAGCCGGATGGTGCATGGGCGCCCGTCCAGAATTCTGAATATTCCCTCGAAGTCCTCCCTCTGCAGCGGCAGAAGTTCAGAAAGCGCCTGGACATAGATTCTTTCCGGGGCTTTCAACTGCTTCTCCAGCTCCGCCGCATCCGTACCTCCGGCCTGAACTTTTTCCCGAAGCCTCTTCACCTGCTCGGCGACCAGAATCATCTTCCGGAAACTGGTTATCCGGTCACCCTCGAAGAACATGTGTTCGGTGCGGCAGAGGCCGATGCCTTCAGCCCCGAAAAGGACCGCCATCCCGGTGTCTTTCGGAGTATCGGCGTTTGTCCGCACTTTCATGGTTCGCACCTGGTCCGCCCATCCCACCAGAGTGCTGTACTTGCGGAAAAGGCTGGAATCATCGCTTTTAATCAAGCCCTGCAGCACCTGCACGATCTCCGAATCCCTTACTTTCACTGTTCCGGCGTAAACTTCCCCGGTGAAGCCGTCGATGGCAATGGTGTCGCCCTCGCGGTAAACCAGTTCACCCAGGGCAAGCCTTTTTCCGGCGCTGTCAATGCTTATCTCCCCGGCTCCGGCCACGCAAGGGGTTCCCATGCCCCGGGCGACAACGGCGGCGTGGCTGGTCATCCCTCCCCTGGCTGTGAGAATACCCTTCGCCGCAGCCATTCCCCCGATGTCTTCCGGGCTGGTCTCCTGGCGGCAGAGGATGACGTCTTCCCCCCGGGCGGCCCACTCCTCGGCATCCCCGGCGGTGAAGACGATTCTTCCGCAGGCGCCCCCCGGCGAGGCGTTCAGCCCCTTCGTTAGGAATCTGGCGTCTTTCTTGCCCTCCTGGTTCAGCACCGATGCAAAAAGCTGGTTGAAGTTCTGGGCGGGAACCCTCATCAGGGCCGTCTTCCTGTCTATCAGCCCCTCTTCCGCCATATCCACCGCCATGTTCAGGGCGGCGAAAACCGTTCTCTCGCCCCTGCGGGTCTGAAGAATGAAAAGCTCGCCGTTCTGAATGGTGAACTCTATGTCCTGCATGTCCTTGTAATGGTGCTCAAGTTTGTCCCGAATCTCGAGAAGTTTGCCGTAGATTCCGGGGTTGTCCGTGGAAAGATCGGTGATGGGGCGGGGGGTTCGAATTCCCGCCACAACATCCTCTCCCTGGGCGTTCATCAGGTACTCGCCGTAGAACACATTCTCGCCGGTGGACGGATCTCTGGTGAAGCACACTCCCGTTCCGCTGCTCTCGCCCATGTTGCCGAAAACCATGCTCTGAACATTCACCGCGGTTCCCCGGAGCCCGCGAATTTCGTTAAGTTCCCTGTAGCGCACGGCCCTGGGATTGCTCCAGCTGTTGAACACCGCGTCGATGGACCGGCGAAGCTGCTCCCAGGGGTCGGAGGGGAAGGGTTCGCCGATTCTTTCCAGATATATGTTCTTGAAAAGCTCGACAACCTTCTTCAGGTCTTCTATGTCAAGGTCGGTGTCGAGGTTCACGCCCTTCGACGCTTTTACGGAATCCATGGCCTTTTCGAAATCGTGGTGGGGAATGCCCATCACCACATCCCCGAACATCTGCATGAACCGGCGGTAGCTGTCCCATGCGAACCGGGGGTTTCCGCTCATGTTCTCCAGGGCGATCAGTGTGTCGGCGTTTATTCCAAGATTCAGCACGGTGTCCATCATTCCAGGCATCGAAACCGCCGCACCGCTTCTAACCGAGAGAAGCAGGGGGTTTCGGGGATCGCCGAATCCCCGGCCAAGTTCCTTTTCAAGCATTTGAATGCTTTGCCTTACCTGCTTCTCGAGTCCCTGGGGCCATTGGCCTCCCTGGGCGTTGTAAAGGTCGCAGGCTTCTGTGGAAATGGTGAAGCCCGGCGGTACCGGGAGACCTATTCCGGTCATCTCGGCCAGGTTGGCGCCCTTGCCCCCCAGAAGCTCCCTCATGTGTTTTCCGCCGTCGGTGATCGTCTTTCCGAAGTAATACGCAAACTTCTCGTTCATCTTTTTATTGCTTCCTGTTTTGAATAGGGAAATGATCTAAACCGATCAGTGAGATGAAAAATATAACACGCCCGGGAAATCGCCGCAACGAAAGAAGGGGTTAAAATCCGGCCTGCCCGCGCTTTCGCCAGATGTAGGCCACGAAATCCTCCACCTCGCGGCGCTGGGTCTCATCAACCGGAGTCACCTGCTTGAGCACCCAGTCCACGGCGTCGCCGGGCTCCTGGAACGACGGCAGCCTTCCGGAAAGCCCGGCCAGAACCTCCGCCAGCTCCTCGCGACGGGTTTCGAAAGTCAGGGTTTCCCCCTCCCGGGCTGCCTCTTCCAGTGGATCGGATGGCGATTCAACATCCACGGTTGCCGCCAGCAACCGGTAGTGCTCCCCGAGCTGTGTGGCGGAGACGCCGTACTCCTCCGCCAGCTGATCCTGTGTGAAGTGGGGTCCGCTCCTTGTGACCGCGTACTCCAGTGCGGCTGCCCATATCTCCGGCTTCCTCCCGGTGGGTTTTCGCAGAGCGCAGAAATGGTTCCAGATGGAAGCAGCCCTGCGGGCTTTCTCCCGGGAGTACCCGTGAAGCCCAAGCATTCCCGCCGTCATCCCTGACACCGCGTTTTCAAGGGGAATGTCTTCCCGCTCCATTACCGACCGCCTCAGCCTCACCCTGAGGGCTTCGATTCGAAGCAGCGTGTGCTCTATCCGCTGGTCGAAGGGGGCCAGATCCCGGGCCTGAAGAAGCAGGTGAAGGCTCTCCTCGAGGTTGCCCCTCTTGGCCTCCAGCATGGCCAGATACGAAAGAGTGGAGGGTACGCGGAACTTTTCCCTCCGGGCCACGGAGGTAAGGATTTTCTCCGATTCCCCGTCCCTGTCCAGCATCAGTAGAAGAAGCCCTTTCTTCCTCAGCGCGTCGGTGTCCTGCGGGTAGTGTTCAAGGTAGCTGTCGAGGGCTTCCAGGGCGTTGTCGTACCAGTCAAGCCTCAGAAAAATATCCGACGCCAGAAGAAGCGCTGCGGGGCCGGGAATGCCGTGCCACTGAAAACCCTGAAGTCGTCTGGCAACATCGGACACCCTTCCCTCTTCCAATTCCAATTGGGAGAGGTAGAGAAGAGCGAGGTCCTGATCCGGTGTGTTTCGAATCTCCTGCGAGGAAAGCAATCGGTTGAGGCTCTCCCTGGAGCGTTCGGGATCTTTTGCGGCCCTGGCTTCCTCGACCTGGCGCCAGAGCCAGGATATCTTTCCGGAAGGTTCCGTGTTTTCCATTGCCCCCCTAGTTCACCACCGCAAAAATGCCGGTATGACTGGCTTTCCTTACGAAGCCGCCGCCGATTACAGCCTCCGCGGTCATGTGAAAGATATAAGCGCCGGAGGCGGGTGGGTCACCATCGGCGTCAAGGCCATCCCATACTATCTGGTTGTTCCCGACATGACACTGGGCCGAGAGACTCGTGATCCGGCGACCGGCAACAGTGTATACCCCCACCGTAACCCATGCGTCACCCGACAGGGTAAAGCTGAAGCACCTTGTGCCCGTACCCGGGTTGGGATACACCACGACCTGGCTGAAAACCGTCTCGCCCGCGGTGGAAGCCGTAACAACCAGGCTGTCACTGGCGGGGTTTCCAACCCCGTCCACCGCCTGAAGGATGAGAAGATGATCCCCGGGTGAAAGCTCCGGAAGGGTGTAGGCCACCCTTCCCATGGTGGTGCTTCCAGTGTTGTAGCTGAAGTAGGGGCCCAGGTCGTGTTCTTCACCATCGACGAAAAGCCTGAGCTTCCTTCCCTCTCCTCCAAGGAAGCAGATTCCGCTGGAATCCGCCAGATCCGCCAGCAGCACTGCCTGGCCGGTGATAACCGGGTTCGTTTCCCCCTGATGACCCCGGATCCACATCTGAATGTCCGGGCCCTGAGTGTCTCCCGTCGGCGGGTCTCCGGCGACGATCACTGAAGGGTCCACCGCTCCGGCCCTGGCCTCGGAAAAAGCAACAGCCGCCCCCTGTGCCCTTGCGGTTCCTCCGGTTCGGGCCTGAACGGGAATGAAACAGTCCGCGCTGAAGCTGCCGTCGGTGATCAGGGAGTTTCCCCTCCAGGCGGTGCCGCCGTCGGCGACATAATTGATCGTACCTCCCGAGAGCATGTTGTACACCGTGGACAGCCCCGACTCCATGATTTCAACAAGAACAAGGCCGGATGACAGGCCGGCTGTCCCGGAAACGGTGTTCACTTCACCTGTGCGCAGGGTGTCTCCGCTGATTTGAATGTAGGGAAGCTCCGAGGGTCTTGGCACCGGAAGGCCCGGAAAACCGAACAGAGTGTAATACCTGTTGCTGTCGTAACCGGAGGAGTTCGCCAGTTTCGAGTACCAGACCGACATTCCGGACGGAGTACCAGAATTGTAAAGGCTGTCAAGTAAAACCCTTGTGAACCCGTAGTTGTTGGCGGGGCCGGTATAGGTTTTCCTGGTGGCGCCTACGGTGGCCAGGGCGCCCCCCCCGGCGGCGTAAACCAGAGCTTCCCCGATGGACTCAACTCCCGGGTTGTCGAAGGCGGACAGGTCGCAACTGGCAAGAATCACCACGGGAAGCCTTCCGTCATTGCTGAGTGCGGATACATCCTGCAGCCGGAAAACCTTTTCATGGGTGATCTGGTTGATGGAACCGTGGCCCATGAAAACCAGAGCGCCCATGCCCCGGTTCCACAGTTCGATCAGATCCGCCCTGGCCTCGGGTTTCTCCGGATGCACACCGTCCGGCGAGGTTCCCGGAGGCCACGGATACTCGATGAGGTAGAACTTTACCCTGTGAAGGTCCGATGGAAGAACCGTGTTGTTCAGGGACTCCATGTCTTCGGTGTGGTAGGCTTCCCTGGCGGAGTTTCCATTTCCCCATTCATCGTCGGCAAGCAGTACGCAACGGTTCATCCAGCTTCCGGCGGTGGCCCCGGACTGAAACAGGGAGGCTTTCTCCACCATGGACAGAAGTTTCAAAGGGGTATCCACCGGAAGCCTGGCGATTGGTATCTCCGGGAGAAACGCCCCGTCGTGCACCATCACATACCAGTCATCCACGCATGGGGGTTCGGAACTGCCGGTGAGCCGTATCCAGGGTGGAATCATCACGGGCAGGCCGGTGGTGTGATTGAGAAAATCGTAATGGCCACCGCCTACGAGAATAACCTCCCGACAGCCCGGATCCCAGCTGTCCATGGCCCAGCGCACCCCGGAGCGGATCGCTCCCGGGTCGGCGACTCCCTGGCCGAACTCGTCGTACAGCTCCCTGGTGGTTGCCACCACGGTCTGCCATCCCATGCGCTCTTCCACCGCCGCCACCGCCCAGACGCCGTCCAGAAGGCTCTCGGGAACCACGATCAGCTTGTCCCCCCGGGTTATGGTGCCCACAAGTCTTCCTGGAGTGGCGGGGGCGATGGAGTCTGGAGGGGAAAACGCTCCGGGATTCGTCACGGCCAGCATCGCGCCGGGGAAGATGTCCGCGCCTATCCTGAAAACGCCGTTCTCGAGAATGCCTCCGGCCAGCAGGGCAGGCCCGTCGGGCTCGGTCAAGTCAAAGGCCATCGCCCCGGGCTCCCCGCCGGAGAAATCCACCGAGTACATGGCCGCCGGGCCTGAGGCGTTGAAGAACACCGGTGTTCCATCCGACGCCGGCTGTCTATCGTACTGAATGTCAATCCGGTCAAACAGTATCCTTCCGGAGGGGGTTTCGAAGTCCAGCCGGATTGATCCGGAAGACGGCGGGAAAATGTTCGAAAAGGCAACCACCCGGATTCCGGTGCCCTCCGCTGTCTGTCTGCCCTGAAAAACTCCGTTTATGTACAGGTCCACATCGCACCTTGTGGTCTGGTCCAGGCCGATGCGCACGGTGAACTGCGCCGGTGTTCCCCGAATACCGGGAAGAGCATAGGGAATGGTAACAGAACCGCCCCCGTCCAGCCTCTCCCAGATCCAGCCGGTGTCGGTGCTGAACCGGGGAAACCAGAATCTTTCCTCCTCCCGGGTGACGGTGTGGGGGTTTGCGCCATCCCAGGGCAAACCGGCTGGAGCCCCGTCCCGCACCTCCATCCGAAGGCCGGGCTCACCGCCCCAGGTGAGCCAGTAAACCCTGTGGGTGGCGTAACGGTGTACCAGCCTGTACATCAGGCCTTCTCCATCCTGAAGCCACCCCTCGAGCCCGAAGGCAAAGAACAGAATCTCATCCTCGGGGTCGAAAACCCCGTTGCCGTTGTGATCGTTGACGATTACAGGAATCTCATTCAAAGAGTGCTCGTCGGCGGGATCGTTTCCATGGGATACGCCGGGGCCCGATCGAAGTGAAAGGGTTGAAACCCCGTGGCCCACCGCGGCGCAACCCGCGGCGGAAAGCATGGCTCCGGTCACCCTTACCGGGCCGGTTTCACCTACGGACAGCCTTGCCCATGGCCTTCCGTAAAAAGGGCTCTGCGCCCGGGTCAGGGGAAGGGGCCAGTAGACCGGTTCCCCGGGAGAAACGCCTTCCACAAGGCTTCCCCGGGGAACAGCCACCGGTGACCCGGCGGGATCAGCCCAGGAGAGGGAGAGGTCGACCCTGGAAGCGTAAACGGTTCCCCCGGTGTAGGGGTGCACATCGATAACCGCGAAAACACCCCCTGCCAGGGGAGCAACTCCCCTGAGAACCGCTGTCTCGGAAATGAGGTCCGTCTCCGCTATGACCGCCCGTTCCAGGGTTCCAGTTCCGGTTACCCTGTGGGTAAGAACCGGAGAAACTCCCGGAGGAACAGGCACAAAGACGGTGCGGACCGGAACAGGAGGAACCCCTTCCTGTGAGAGGTTCACGCAGTCGGTTATCCTGGCTGTTCCCTCTGGTCCCGGAAGCGGCTCCTGAAAGAACTGGACGCCGTGCCAAGAACCGGAAACCAGAACGAGAAGTACAAACAAAGCCATCATGCCTCCAACAGCCCCGGAAGAACCTCGGCGGCCCGCCCCGGAATCCATATGACTCCGGGAGATTTTGAGAGACTGGTCGGTTCGGGGTTCAACTCGACAACCTCCACCCCGGCCTGAAGAGCTTCCCAGGGAATGCCCGCCGCGGGCCATACGAGCATGCTGGTGCCCACCACCAGTACCACGTCAGCCCAGTCGCCGGCCAGACGGAATGCTTCCTTCACTACCGTCTCGGGCAGTTGCTCTCCAAACAGCACCACATCCGGCCGAAGCACGGAGCCACAAACGGGACACAAAGGGGGAGGCTTCCTCAACAGCTCTTCATGGAAATCCGTTGCATATCCGCACCCGGAAAGGCACGACACGGTTCGCATTGATCCGTGGAGTTCGTACACCTCGGTAAGCCCCGCGGTCTGGTGAAGCCCGTCTACATTCTGGGTTACCACGGGCAATCTGCCCTTGCGTTCCTGAAGCTCCACAAGAGCGTGATACCCCCGGTGCGGAACAACGCCCTCCCGGGCGTGAAAGCGCTGTCCATACCATTCCCACACCATCCCGGGATTCGCCATAAACCCATCTACTGAAGACAGTTCCGTGGCGGAGCGGTTGTTCCACAAGCCATCCCTGCCGCGGAAAGTTGTCATTCCGCTCTCGCTGGACATGCCCGCCCCGGTAAAGACCAGGGGGCGCTTCGAGCTTTCAAGAAGAATTCTGGCCTCTTCGTAGCCGTTCACTTCAGTTCTCCGGAGACACGGCCAGAAAGCCTCTTCGGGAAGCGGCCCCTTCCGGTGTCTCAAGGGTAACAATGTAGATGTATGCCCCCGCAGCGGGCCTGTCGCCATCGGCATCAAGACCGCTCCATATCAGCTGGCCCGAACCTCCGGAGTGGGATGTCTGGCCCTGCCATAAAGGACGGCCCGCAACGGTGAACACCTTTACCCGGATCAACCCGGGCTGGTTGGTTTCAAAGATGAACGCCCTGGTTCCCGAACCGGGGTTGGGGTATACCGCAACCCGGTCCAGAATTCCTTCGCTTCCTTCGCTGATGGTGATGTCCAGCGTGTCCCGGGAACCGTTGCCCATACCGTCCCACGCGGCGAGAATCAGCCTGTGGCCACCGGCTCCAAGTTCGGGAAGGGGGTAGGTCAGAATACCCCGGGTGTGGCTTCCGGGAAGGTACTGAAAATACCGGCTTACATCAAAGCCCTGGGAATTGATGGAAAGAAGCAGAGCCCTGCCCGCGTGGTCTCCGAACACACTGATTCCGCTCTCATCTTCAAGCGCGGCGGTGAGAATGTGGCTGTCGCCCACTTTCCTGCAGGTCAAGGATATGGAAGGCCCGATGGAATCCGGGGAGTAGCCGCCGGAGTCCGCCACCGCCGCCCACTGGTTCCATGCCACCTGTTGCGTGGAGCCGTGGGCTCCCAGAGCATGAGCCCTGGCCAGGGAACCGGTGTCCGACTGAATCGGCATGAAGAAACTGATCGTGGCCCTTCCATCGGATTCGGTTTCAACCATGCCCTGGTACGCCGTCTGTCCGAGCCGAACCCATGGAATCTCGACATAGGGCGAAAACGGGCTGGTGTAAAGAACGCTGTCACCGCTTTCAGCTATGGCCACCTCGGCGGTTCTGCGGGAGGGGAACTCCACCTCCGCCGTGTTGAGCCTTCCCCTGAGAAGCCCGCCGGCGGGAAGAACCACCGGCTTTCCCGTGTCTTCGGACATGGGAGGCGTCACGCCGCCGTCCCCCATGGCATTGTAGTAGTAGTTGTAGACGGCGTAGCCCGACATGAGTATCTTGGCGTTCCAGAGGGCCTTGCCAGTCCACATCCTGTGAGGCCCGTACATGGAGTCCATGAAAAAGCTGAGAAGCTCGTTGTTCTGGCCGGCGAAACTCACATCAGACGAACCGATGGAGACAATACCGCCGCCGGAGGGGTGATTAACCAGTTCCTCACTGAGGCATGACGTGCCAAGCATGTCGAACTGGCCGGTGTTGCAGCTGGCGAAAAACATGACGGGATATCTTGGATGATTGTTCAGTGAGGGCAGGTCGAGGGCTGAAAACAGGTTTTCCTGGGCTATCTGGTTGTAGGAACCGTGACCGAAGAAAAGCACCGAAGAAGCGCCACTGTTGATGGCCTGGACAAAATCGGCTCTGGCTTCCGGCTTCTCAGGATGCACCCCCCCCGGCGATGTGCCGGGAGGCCAGGGATAGTCGATCAGATACACTTTCTCCACTTCCATGGAAAAAGGAACAACATTGTTCGCCAGGTGTTCACTGGAAAGGGTTGCCATCACATCCCAGGTGCTTGCGTCGTTCCACTCGTCGTCCGCGGCCAGAACCACCCGGTTCAGCCATGAACCGCCGCCAGTCAAAGCATGTTGATATGAAAACAGCTTGAGAAGGTACGCCTGGAGCTGTTGACCGGTGGATACCGGAATCCTGGATACGGGTATCTCCGGCAGCACCGCTCCTTCATGCACTGTTACGAATCCGTCGTCTCCGGCTCCGCTGCGGGTGCTGGAACTTCCGATGGTTCTCCAGAGAGGCGCGGGCGGGCGTGAGCCCGTGGTGTGCCCCAGGGGGTCGTAATTGCTGCTTCCAACCAGCAGCAGAGCCTGAGGGGGATCGTCCCAGTAATCAAGGGCGTGTCTGACCATGGACCGAACAGCGCCGGGGGATTCAACTCCCTGGTTGAACTCGTCGTAAACTTCCCGGTAGGTTGCCATTGCCACCGAGAAGCCCCGGGCGCCATAAACCGCCTCGAAGCCCCGGGCATGCTCCCAGAGGTGTTCAGGAACCAGGATCAGCACATCCCCCTGAATCCCCGAACCAACGATTCGTCCAGGTTGGGCAGGCTGAATGGAAACGGGTGTCTTCCAGTCTTCGGGGTTGACCACCCATACCGATGCCCCGGGCTGCACATCTGCTGATAGCCGGGCGACTCCGCCCTGGAAGCCCCAGTCCACCAGTTCCACCGGGTTGAATGGCGCGGTAGTCTGAAAGACCCTGGCGCCGGAAAGAACCCCCGGAACATCCAGGGTGTAGAAACCGGGGGTTCTGTTCAGCAGGAACAGTTGCCGACCCGGGCCCACCGGGGCATCAAGTTCAAGCTCAAAGTAGTTGAAAGCGCTTCCGCCGTGGACATTCTTCGACCAGATACGCAGCGTGTTCATACCGGTGCTCAGGGGGGGATCGGTAACACTCCAGAGATAAATGTACCGGTTTTTGACAAAGGCCGTATCCAGAATTGCGGTTCCGTTCAGCACGATGCTGTCGCTGGCGTACCCGAAGGATTTATCGTGAAGTATGCTCACCCGCAGGGCTCTCCCGGTGCTGCCGGAAGGGGGTGTGAAGAAAATGGTGGACGGGGTGTTGGGCTGTATAGGCGCCCAGCACCAGCCGGTTCTGTCCTCTTCGGGAAACCAGGTGTAATCCTGTTCCAGCCACACCAGCTGGGAAGCGGTTCCTCCCCAGAAGGGATGCCCCTGATACGAGGCATTGACGGTTTCCATTCTCAGCCCTGCCTCACCGCCCCAGGTGAGCCAATAGGTGTTCGCGTCATCATACCTGTGCCAGGTTCGGGACAGGCTGTCGTCCTGGGCCACCGGCCTCAAAAGCCCCTGGCCGTAGAAGAAAAGCGTGTCCTGGGGGCCGAAGACGCCGTCTCCCCCGTCGGATACCGAGAGGGCTACCTGCGTTGGCAGATGATGATCCGCGGGGTTTTCCATGGCGAAGGGAACCCCGGGGCCGGAAAGCATTGCCAGTGAGGCTGAAGGCATGCCCACAACCGGGCAGCCCGCCTCCTGAAGCTGCTGGCCGGTGATGGCGTAAAAGCCGGAATGCTCTATGCGTATCCTGGCCCAGGGCCGTCCCCAGAAGGGGCTTTCGGGAGACCTTGACCTTCTCCTCCACCAGACGGTTCCCCCGGGGGCCACACCTTCGAGAAGGCTGCCTTCCAAAGACCTGGCGCCGGGACTTTCCGGCCAGGACAGGCTGATTTGAACCCTGGAAGCGTACCGGGAAAGGTCACCGTAGCAGAAGGGGTCGAAGGTTATCATTGCCACCGTTGTCCCCGCCAGGGGGATCACCTTCATGGTCACCGGCTCGGAGGAGGACACGGAGACCGTCGCGGAGTGAACCTCCCGGGCTCTCAACCCGCTTCCCTCAAGCGTCGGCTCCATGGCCCAGGCCAGGCCGTCCCATCCCGTGGCGTTCACCCGGTCGACCCTGTACTCCAGAACAGGCGCGACACCCGGAGGCACAGGCACGAAAATGGTCTGCACCGGCCTGAGAACGCCGCTTTCACCAGGAACGGAGGGTATCCCGGAAACCGATGGGTAGTATCCTCCGCCCAAAGGCTCGAGGG
>Ga0334894_1001729_pt1 | contig 17140 bp, 10 predicted proteins | sample GraSluR3_MG_6_FD_207225 | JGI IMG/M metagenome (GOLD analysis project Ga0334894, IMG submission 207225) | Sludge microbial communities from methane-producing bioreactor in Wageningen University, Netherlands - Granular Sludge_12_05 R3 | ecosystem: Engineered > Bioreactor > Anaerobic >... | reverse complement strand
GCGACCGCCCACGGCGGCGCCCCCGGGACCTTTTCCCAGTCTCGGGTCCACGGAATGCCTTCTCCCAGGTACATTCGGGCGATGCGGTTTTCGGGAAACGCCTCGTGGGCTTTTTCGAAGAACCCGCGGGCGATTGCGAACCATTCTTGCCGCCGGTCGCGATAGCTCCACAGGTTGCCGCTCTGCATCACCAGCGTAAGCACGGCCCGGCCACGGTACAGATAGGTCAGGGGATACAGCGGCGAGGATTCGGCAATACCGAAGTCCACGTCGCGCTTTCGCGAAACCTCCCTGCCGTAGAAGTGGAGATTCTTGCCTTCGACCCACTTCTCCACGAAGTCGATGAGCTTGTCGGCGTCGGCGGCCAGGGCGGGATCGAGTTCGGGCAGGGCCCGGAGCTCTTTGAGCAGCGCCAAGCGGTCGGCGTCGCGGTCGGCGTTGCCGGCGCGGCGGGCCAATTCGCCCCACGCCGGCTCGGCGCGCGGCGCCGCCGCATGCGAAGCCTCGACGAGGAACACGGCAATCATCACATAGACGGTTCTTATCACGGTGCGGCCCCCCGGCGCGGTTCGAGTCGATGGTTGTTTTCAAGGGTCAGCACGTCATGAAGGGCCAACGCCAGGTTGCGCCCGGATTCGAGCAGTCGCTCCCGCGTCCAGCCGCCCGGCTCGTACACGTAGGGGAAGGTCACGTTGAGGCCCTCTTCGCTGGCGGCCCACAACGAAAGCTTGCCCGGCGGGCCGGCGGCCACGTTCTTTTTGAAGCTCCCCGGCGGCCCGCAGCGGAGCACGTCGGGCTCGCGCCGCATCAACGCGTTGGCGTAGTCGTTGATGCGGGCTTCCAAGCGCGGCGAGCGCCAGTTCGCCGTGGCTTGCGGACCGTGCATGTCCCAGAGGTAGTCGGCCTGGCCGCCCGTGTCCTTCTTCATCGCCGCGGTGATCGTGTCGATCGTCGAGAACTTTCCGCGCGTCGTCCAAACCCGGTTGTGGTCGCGCTCGCCCGCGGCGTACAACTCGGGGTTGCCCCGGTAGCACCCGTCTCCGCCGGCGTTCGGATCGGGGGCGGCCTTCAAGTCGATGCGGTGCACGGCCTGATACCGGCCCTCAGGATTCACGTCAGGATACACGTAGAACTCCGCCTTCGAGCGCAAGAAGACCGCCCGGGGATCGTTGCCGGCCAGAAAGTTCACCATGCCCTCGAGGACCCAGTTGCCGGTGAACTCGGTGGCATGGTTTCCCGAGGCGAGAACCATTTTCACCTTGGGCCCGTCGGCGCCGGGATCGGTGATCTGGTAGCCGTAAATCGGCTGTGGCGGGATTTCGGGGTCTTCCGGGTAATCGGGATTCTTCGGCCAGCCGGGAGTATGCCCCAGGATCATCTGCTCGTCGCCGCTCGGAGTCGGGGCGACCCAGGGAAGCTTACCGAGGCGTTCCGTATGCCGGGCGACCATTTGCGGCGTGTAGGCCGCGACCGGTTCATCCAGATCGCGCCATGCCCGAATCACGTAGTAGTCGAAGACCTCATCGTACGGGTAGCGGAAATCGCTTTCGTCGACCACCAGGGGCTCGGCGGCAAACGATCGGCCCGATCCGCCCGCCGGACCGGTCAACAGCAGGCCCGCGGCCAGAAGGAAGCTCACTCGGGATCGTCTTCTGGGGTTCGACATGATGTGCACTCCTGCGAGTTGGCTCGTTCGCGGAAGAGGGAGATTCGACTCATTCCCTTTGGCGCGACCAGATGGCGGTCGCGTCGGTGGTGCGGCCCAGGCCGTCGTGGGGGCCGTGGATGTAGCCGCGCCCGCCGTTGTAGCGCGGCACCGCCTCGGGCGTGCCGCGCAGCATTGCCTCGAGCGCGAGGATCGCCAGCGGTTCCAGGGCGTTGAAGTTGGCGTTCAGGTGGCCGGCGCTGGGAAGAAAGAACCCTTTGTGGAAGCGTTGCTCGACGATGTTGTCGCCGATGCGGCGCGCCAGGTCGCGGTAAGCGGGCCGATCCGCGGCGCGGCAGACTTCGAGCACCCCGAACAGGGCGACGGGGTCGGCGCAGTCCGTCTGCCGATCGACGTCGACGTCCGCGCCCGGCGCCGAGCCCAGGTCGCCCAGGCCGTGGCCGCGGGCGATGCCGCGCGCCGTCTCCCACAGCAGGCGATCGCCCGTGAGACGGTGGCCGAGCGCATAGGACCAGAACAGCAATGGCGAGGCCCTCTGTGCGCGGAACACGGTGCCCGCCTTGCCGTAGTAGCCGTCGCGCTGGACGACGTGGTCGGTCAGGTCGGTGCCGTCGGCCCACATGGGCCGCACCGTGTTCGTTTCGGGCCGGTAGACGTGCTTTGCGCAGGCTCGCAGGCCCGCATGGGTCCAGGCGAGCAATTCGGCGCCCTCCGCGCCCAACAGTTCGGCGAGTTGCAGTTGGAGGATGGCGTTGTTGCCGTAGATCGATTCGGGCGAACGCAGCATGTAGCCCTCGCGCGCGACTTCGCCGAACTCGGCGCCGAACTGATTTTCGGCACGGTCGCCGTAATTGGAGCCGGTCGGCAGCGGCCCGGTGCGCGGCGGCTCCTGCCGCCTCCGCGGCTTGCTGTACTGATAGACGCCGAGCCCGGTCTTCGGGTGCCGTGCCTTCACGTACTGTTCGGCAAGGCGTTTCGACCAGGCCAGCGCGCCCCGGTCGCCCGTGAATTGGTGGAGCAGAGCGCCGGCATAAACCAGGTCGCTGCCGCAATTCAGGAAGGTGAGGCCGTCGCCCTCGAAGAACGGTTCGGGGTCTGCGAACGTGTTGTCCCAGAGGTCGCCCATGCTCTTGCCGTACTTGCCGTGCCGGTTCATGTCGAGCTTGCCCCAGTCGAGCACGTGGGCGTTCCAGAAAGCCTTGAGAAACTGCTCCGTGGCGTCCGGATTCACCTCCCACATCAGCTCGTAATAGGGCAGGTTGAACTTGAGTTCATGGCTGTTCTGCTCGCCCACGACCCGGCCGGTGCGCAGGTCGACGAACCGATGGCCGCCCCAGTAGAGCAGGCCGCAGGGGCTGCGGAGGTGGTCGAAATGGTAGGCGACGGCCTCGACGGCCGCCTGCTTGTAGCGGGCGTCGCCGGTCAGGTTGCTCACCCCGACCAACGTGCGGAAGAGGTTCTGCTGGCTGGCCAGGTTCGACGGGATCCACCGCCGGCCCTTGTCGACCCACTCGACCGGCTCGAGGGTGTCGACGTTCAGGCCGTCGACGAACAGCGGCGTGGGCTTTTCGCCGTAGCGATCGCGCCCCTTCTCCAGAACGTTGTCGGCAAACTCGACCACGGCTCTCAGGCGGGCGCGGTCGGCCTCGGCGCGCGCCGGGTCTTCCCCGGCGGCCACCGATAACGCCCCCATTGCCAGTGCGGCAAGCAAGGCCGGCCCGGCCGGCAGTGCGACGCTTCGACTCGGAATCCTCATGGCTGGCTGCTCCTGCGGGCTGGGGTTTGGGCGATCGACTCATCGCCCGCCTCTTCGGAGACCATAGTCCAATCCTCCCCGCGTCTCAAGGCCCCTCGGCGGCGGCGAGGTTCCGGATCGGCGGGCGAAAGCCGCGCGCCCCACCGGCGGCGGCCCGCCCGGCGCGAGCGGATGGGCAAGCGATCCGAGTGCGAGCGGCATCAAACCCCTTGCGCGCTCCGGCGCATCAGGTCCGACGTCGAGCACTCGCGCACGGGCGCATAACCCTTCAGGGGCAAGATGTGCTCGTGCACCGCGTCGAGGATGTCCGACGGTTGCGGGAAGAAGGCATCTTCGACTTCGTCGGCCGGAGTGATCCAGTTGCGACTGCCGACGACCACGGGCGGGCCGTCGAGTTCGTCGAACGCGAACTGCGTGATCTTCGAGGCGAACGTCTGCAGCGCGCTTCCACGCTCGCAGGCGTCGGAGGCCAACACGATTCTGCGGGTCTTCTTGACCGACTCGATCACCTTCTCGAAATCGAAGGGCACGATGGTGCGGGCGTCGATGACCTCGCACGAGATGCCGTGCTTCTCGGCGAGCGTGTTCGCGGCCTCGAGGGCCCGGTACAACGTCGCCCCGATCGTGAGGACCGTGAGGTCGTCGCCGGCTCTCTTGACGTCGGGTTCGCCGAAGGGGATTTCGTACGCGCCCCGCGGCACGCCGCCCTCGTGGAAAAGCTCGGGCATGTCGTAGATCCGCTGGCTTTCGAAGAACACGACCGGATCGGTGCCCAACAGCGCCGAATACATCAGCCCCTTCGCGTCGTACGGCGTGGCGGGGAACGCGACCTTCAGCCCCGGGATGTGGGCGCACATGCTGGTCCAGTCCTGGCTGTGCTGCGCGCCGTATTTCGCGCCGACCGATACCCGCAGCACGACGGGCATCTTCAACAGGCCGCCGGACATCGATTGCCACTTCGCCAGTTGGTTGAAAACCTCGTCGCCGGCGCGGCCCAGGAAGTCGCAGTACATCAGCTCCGCCAGCGCCCGGCCGCCTTCCAGCGCGTAGCCGACCGCGGTGCCCACGATGGCGCCTTCGCTGATCGGCGTATTGAACAGCCGGTGATACGGCAGCGATTCCGTCAGCCCGCGATACACCGCGAACGCGCCGCCCCAGTCGCGATTCTCCTCGCCGTAGGCAATCAGGCTCGGATCGGCGTAGAAACGATCGACGATCGCCTCGAACAGCGCGTCGCGGATGCCGATGCACCGCTGCTTCGGGAGCGGTTGGCCGTTCTCATCCAGGCCGCTGCGGCTGCGCCCCGCGAGCTGCTTGACGCGCGGGTTCTCCTCGATGGGAATGCGCACGTCCGGCGCACCGTCTCCCAGCTTGTCGACGCGCGCGTTGGAGTACATCACCCGTTCGAGCAGGCAACCGGTTTTTTTCAGATCGGCGTGGGGCGACATTTCCAGATCGATCGCCTTCTTGTAGGCCTTGAGGATGGTCTCGTCGACCCACGCCTGCATCCGGTCGACGTCGTCCTGCGTGCACGCGCCGGCCTCGATGAGGCTCGACGCGAAGGTCTTGACCGGATCGAACTCCTGCCACGCTTCGACCTCCGACTTGTCGCGATAGGAGCTGGCGTCCGAGGGCGAATGGCCGCTGAAGCGATAGGTCACCGTATCCAGCAGGACCGGGCCCTCGCCCCGCGCGATGACTTCCTTCTTGCGGCGAATCGCGTCGACGACCGCCAGGGGGTTGTAGCCGTCGACGCGCTCCGCGTGCATCTGGTCGGGCGTGAGGCCGGCGCCCATGCGGGCGAGCACCTTGAAGCCCATCGTCTCGCCGACGGGCTGGCCGCCCATGCCGTAGAAGTTGTTCACGAAGTTCATGATCAGCGGCAGACCGCCGCGATGGCTCGCGTCCCACAGCTCCTTGAACTGGTCCATCGTGGCGAAGCACAGCGCTTCCCAGGTGGGGCCGCAAGCCGATGCCGCGTCGCCGATGTTCCCGATCACGACGCCGGGCTGCCGGTGCACGTGCTTGAACAGCGCCGCGCCCACGGAGATGTCGGACGAGCCGCCGACGATCGCGTTGTTCGGATAGATCCCGAACGGCGGAAAGAACGCGTGCATCGAACCCCCGAGGCCCTTGTTGAAGCCGGCCTCGCGGGCAAAGATCTCGGCCAGCGCCCCGTAGACGAGGTAGTCGATGGCCAGATCCTTCACGCCGCCCGTCGCATCCTTCTCCACGACGCGCAGGCAATCGCCGTCGAAGTACTCGCGCATGATCGTCATCAGCGCGTCGTCGTCGAGCTTGTGGATCGCGGAGAGACCCTTGGCAAGAATCTCGCCGTGCGAGCGGTGCGACCCGTAAATGTGGTCGTCGACTCCCAGCAGGAACGCTTGGCCGACGGCCGCGGCCTCCTGGCCGATCGAGAGGTGCGCCGGCCCGCGATGGTTGTATTCGATGTCCCGGTAATGTCCCTGCTTCTTGACCGAATCGAGCATGGTCTCGAAGGCGCGGACGACCATCATGTCGCGCTGGATGCGGATCAGGTCCTCTTTCGTGAGGTTTCCCGCCGCCAGCTCGTCCGTCGCGGTTCGATCGTACTGATTGACCGGGATCGGCGTGAACTCGACGAAGGCTTTCGCGCGTGCGTCGCACGGGTGGATCATGATTTCTTTGGGCATGCCAAGGCTCTCCTGTTGACGCGGCGCCGCGGCGGTCCGCGACGCGCGTCCATTCTGATTCGCTAGTTGTCCGATTTCCCGGGAAAGATCACTTCGATATCCTGCTCTCGAAAAAACCACTTCCACGCGTCGTCGGGTTCGCGGTCGGTCACGACCTTGCCGATCCGCGGCCAATCGACGATCTGGAACAGCGACGCGCTGCCGAACTTGCTGCTGTCGACCAGCAGCACCGCCTCGCGCGCGTGCTCGATGACGAGGCGATGCAGATGGGCGCTGGCCATGTCGCTGGCCGACGGGCCAAAATCCATGCTCAGACCGTCCGCGCCGATGAACGCAAAGTAACCGCGCACCTGATTCAACGTGCTCATCGCCATCGGGCCCACCGTATCCATCCGCTCGGGACGATATTCGCCCCCGATCAGGAACACGCTGAGCCCCGGCGCGTTCAACTCCAAGGCGAGCCGCGCGCTGTTGGCCAGCACCGTCACGCCGCGCAGCCTTCCCAAATACGGGACCATTTCGAAACAGGTGGTCCCCGAATCGAGAAACACCTGATGGCCGTCCCGCACGAGCGACGCCGCCAGGCGGCCGATGACTCGCTTCTGCTCGACGGCCCGAACCTGCTTGGCCCGGAACGAAAAATCCCGCTGCCGCGGCAACGTCGCCCCGCCGTGAACCAGCAGCAGTTCGTCCTGGTCGGCCAATGCCTTCAGATCGCGACGCACGGTGGCGCCCGATACGTCCATCGATCTGGCCAGATCCTTGACCGTAACGTGCTTCTTGTCCACGAGTTCCGCCAGGATCCTCTTGCGGCGTTCTTCCGTGGCTTGACTCACGGCGGACCTCGTGTTAGTCTCAGTTGCTCTCCGAATTGTGCATAGTTAACATCAAATCGACACGAAAATCAATAGGATGGCCAAAATTCTGGCGAAGATCGGTTGATTTCTGAAGAAAAGTCTTTAACTTCTCCACAATCGCGACCAGCCGATGCCCACCAGAAATCCCCTTGCGGGGGGTGAGAGGACCCAGCCATGCAATCGATCATCCTCCCTCAACCGGCCGACGGTGTGAACGCCGCCACCGTGGTTCGCTGGCTGAAACGGCCCGGCGAGCACTTCTCCGCCGGCGAAGCGCTGGTGGAATTGGAAATCGAGGACGCGCTGGTGCGACTCGAGGCATCGCAATCGGGTACGCTGGCGACGATCCTCGCCGAGGCGCGCGAGACAGTGCGGGTTGGCGCCGAACTGGCTCGGGCGGAAGGGATGAGCGTGCCGGCGCCGCAGTCCGAGCCGGAGACGACCATGACGCGACAACCATCGGAAACTTCGGGCCCCCCGACGACCGGGGACCCCGGCAACGTGACGCCCGTTCTGATGCCGCAGGCCGGCAACACGATGGAGGAAGGCATCGTCGTGTCGTGGAAAGTGGCCGAAGGCGATCGCATCGAGGTCGGTCAGATCCTCTGCGAGATCGAGACCGACAAGGCCACCATCGAATACGAATCGCCCGACGCCGGTCGACTTGCCCGCATCGTGGCCCGCGAGGGTGAGACGATCCCCATTAAGCAGCCGATCGCTTTTCTGGCCGACAACGACGCCGATGTCGACGCCTATCTGGCGGCGCAGGGAACCACGGCGGCGCCGGCGACCGTCCCGCGGGCGGCCTCCACGGCCGGCGCGGTGGCCGCCGGTGCGGAGACGCGGCCAAGCGCCGGTTCCCCGCCCGTGACGGCCGAAGGTCGCGTCAGAGCCTCGCCCGCCGCCCGGAAAGTCGCGCAGCAGCGTGGAATCGACCTTGCGTCGCTCGGCGCGGGGAGCGGCCCCGGCGGGCGCATTCTGGCGACCGACGTCGAGAAGGCCAAGGTGGCGGCCGCCGTGTCGGTCGACGGCAAGCCGATCCGCCGGCCCATGCGGAAAATGCGCCGCGCGATCGGACTGAACCTCCAGCGATCGAAGCAGACCGTGCCGCACTTCTACGTGCGCATGACCATCGACGCGACGCCGCTGTTTGCCTACTATCGCGAAAACAAGCCGCGAACCAACTGCACGCTGAACGACTGCGTGGTCTTGGCCGTCGGCCGGGCCATGGCCGAATGCCCCGAGGTGCGCAGCCAGATCGACGGCGACGAGATCGTCGAATTCCCGCACGCCAACATCGGCATCGCCGTCGGGGTCGACGACGGGCTGGTCGTGCCCGTGGTGCGCAACGTCGACTCCCTCACGCTCGCTCAGCTTGCGGTCGAGGCGAAACGGGTCGTCGAGAACGCCCGCAACGGCAAGCTCGAGAATATCGGCCTGGGCAACTTCACCATCACCAACCTCGGCATGTTCGGCATCGAGGAGTTCAGCGCGATCATCAACCCGCCCGAATCGGGCATCCTCGCGGTCAGCGCCTTGCGGGAGACGGTGATCGTCGAAGACGGCGCGATCCGTCCCGGCCGCGTGATGACGATGACGCTCAGCGCCGACCACCGCATCGTCGACGGCCTCGTCGCCGCGAGATTCCTCGGGCGGCTCAAGGAGATTCTCGAGAACCCCGGTGAAACGCTGACATGACCAACAACCACTTCGACGTCTTCGTCATCGGTGCCGGCCCCGGCGGATACGTGGCCGCGCTGAAAGCGGCACAGATGGGCGCCAGCACCGGCATCGTCGAGCGACATCACCTTGGCGGTACGTGTTTGAACTACGGCTGCATTCCGTCCAAGGCGCTGCTCTCGTCCGCGGAAATGCTCCACGGCGTTCGGCACGCCCGCCAGTGGGGCGTCACCGTCGACGGCCCGATCGGCTTCGACTGGCAGGAGATCACCCAACACAAGAACAAGATCCTCCGCCAGCTTCGCGGCGGCGTCGCCAGTTTGTTCAAGGCGCGCGGGGTCGCCCACCTGGCCGGACACGGCACTCTCGACGCACGGGGTCGCGTGCGGGTGACCCCAAGCGACGGACCCCCGCAAACGGTAACCGCCGACAAGGTGATCCTCGCGACGGGCTCCGCTCCCATCCGCATCCCGGGCTGGCCCGACGATCCGGCGCTGGTGTGCACGTCGGACGAGGGAGTTCACTGGACGGCCCTGCCGCGCAGGCTGCTGATCGTCGGCGGCGGGGTGATCGGCTGCGAGTTTGCCTGCATGATGCAGGCTTTCGGCGTCGACGTGACCGTGGTCGAGATGATGCCGGGCCTCTTGCCGACCCTCGATCACGATCTCGGCAAGGCGCTGCTGGCGATATTCAAGGCGCGCGGGATCACCTGCTTCCTCGATACGAAGGTCGAAGACGTCGACGTGGCCTCCGGGAACGGGGCGATCAAGACGCGCCTCTCCAGCGGCGAGTCGCTCGAATTCGATCGCGTCCTCGTCGCGACGGGCCGGCGCCCGAATACCGACGACGTGGGTCTCGCGGATGCCGGAATCCCGACCGACAAGCACGGGTTCGTTCCGGTGAACGATCACCTCGAAACGGCCGTGCCGGGCCATTATTGCATCGGCGACGCGAACGGCCGGTGCATGCTGGCTCACGCCGCCTCGGCGCACGGCGTGGCGGCCGTCGAAAACGCGCTGGGGCGCCCCAAGCCGTTCGAGTCGCCGATTCCGTCGGCGGTGTACACCTTTCCCGAAGTCGCCGCGGTGGGCCTGAGCGAGCGCGAGGCGAGGGAGCAGGGGCTGCCGATCGCCATCGGCCGATTTCCGATCGGGCACCTCGGCAAGGCGATGGCCGCGCGCCATCCCGACGGCTTCGTCAAGATGATCCGCCACCGTGAGACCGGCCAGTTGCTCGGCGCGCACATGATCGGCCAGAACGCCACGGAATGCATCGCGGCGGCCACGGCGCTTCTGCATCAGAACGTTTCGATGCACGACGTCGCCGAAACGGTATGGGCTCACCCGACGATCAGCGAAGCGATCAAGGAATCGGCTGAGGATGCGCTGGGCGCGGGCCTGCACCTGCCCCCGCGCAAGGTCATCCGTGTGCCGGTTCCGGCGTAGCCGCAACTTGCCAAGGGGGATTCGAATTGGGCCGACAAGTCGCCGAAGCGCTCGACACCCTGCGGAACCTCGGAACGCCGGACGAGATGCGCGCCCTCGCGCGCCGGGGCTATGGCCCGCAATCGCCGCCGCGCGTCAATGCCCATATTCATCTGCCGCCGAACTTCTCGGCGTTCGAAAGCGTCGCCGAGGCGGTGGACCTCGCGGCGCAACAAGGCGTCGGCGTGCTTGGCGTCAGCAATTACTACGACTACGAGGTCTATGGCGATTTCGTCGATTGCGCCCGGCGCAAGGGCATCTTTCCCCTGTTCGGAACCGAGATCATCTGCATGGATGAAGCGATGCGCCGCGCGGGGCTCAAGATCAACGACCCGGGCAATCCCGGCAAGTTCTACCTGTGCGGCAAGGGCATCACGCGTTTCGAAGAGATGACGCCCGAGGCCGCGCGCCTCATCGACCTCATTCGCCGCAACGATTCGGCGCGCATGGCGGAGATGGTCGAACGGATGAGACGGATCTTCGCCGAGCGCGGCCTCGCGACGGAGGTCGATCAGCGGGCCGTCGTCGAAATGATCGTCCGTCGCCACGGCAGCGATCGCAGCACGGTCTATTTGCAGGAGCGCCACGTCTCGCAGTGCTTTCAGGAAGCGTTGTTCGAGAAGGTCGAGCCGCCGGAACGAATCGAGCGCCTCAACGGGATCCTCGGCGCCGAAACGAAAGCGAAGGCCCCCGACGACTTCGTCGCGATCCAGGACGACATCCGTTCGCGCCTGATGAAGGCGGGCCAGCCGGCGTTCGTCGAGGAGACGTTCATCGGCTTCGACGATGCCCATCGGTTGATCCTCGAACTCGGGGGCATCCCGTGTTACGCGGCGGTCGCCGACGGCGCCTCGCCGATCTCTCCGTTCGAGCGGTCGCCCGAGGAGTTGACCGCGGCGGTCCAAAAGCGGAATATTCACGCCGTCGAGTGGATCCCGCCTCGCAACACGGCGGCCGTGCTGCGCGACTACGTGCGGAAGATGCGCGACGCCGGCCTGGCTGTCACGGCCGGCACGGAGCACAACACGCTCACCCTGGCCCCGCTCGATCCGTTCTGCAAGGACGGCGACGTGCCCGACGACGTCCGGGCGGTCTTCTGGGAAGGCGCCTGCGTCGTGGCGGCGCACCAGTTTCTCACCTTGCATGGCGAATGCGGGTTCGTGGACGGCGAAGGCAAGCCGAATCCCGATTACGCGTCGGCGGACGAACGCATCCGGTCGTTCGCGAGGATCGGCGCGGCGGTGATCGAGCGGTATTACCGGGGGCTTCGGTGAATTAGAGGACGGCCCGACTTTGCGGTTCCCGCGGATTGCGGGCTGGGGAGTTGGGGAGCGGAGGAGTGGGGGGATGGAGTGGGGGAATGATGGAATGATGGAATGATGGAGCCAGCGACACGCCAATACTCGCCCCGCCCCACCCCCGGTTTCCGCGTGCGTCTTGTGGAGAAGCGAACTTGACCGCATCGAAATCAACCACCATCGACTGGCCCACTTTCGGCGCAAGCGACGATCCGCTCGACGTGATCGTCAAGCTGTCGCGTTTCTACGGGTCCGACCCGTCGATTGTGCTCGCCGGCGGCGGCAACACGTCGTGCAAGATCGACGACGTGTTGTACGTGAAAGGCAGCGGGACCGCGCTGGCGGCGATGACGCGTGACGGCTTCGTGAAGATGGATCGGAACAAGCTGAGCGATCTGGCCGGCGCGACGCTCGACGAGGATCCCGAGACGCGCGAGACGCAATACAGGGAGGCGATCACCGGCGCGCGGTGCGAACCGGAGAAGAACCAGCGCCCATCGGTCGAGGTCCTGCTGCATCACCTCGTGCCGGGCCGATACGTCGTGCACAGCCACGCGACGATCGCGAACACGCTGACTTGCCACACCGGCGGCCCGGCCCTGGCCGAGGAGATCTTCGGCGACGACGTCGTGTGGGTGCCGTACGTCGATCCCGGGTTCATCCTCGCGCAGACGCTCAAGCGGGCGCTTGAAGATTACCGGGCGCGCACGGGAAACGCGCGGGCGAAGGCGATCCTCATGGCCAACCACGGCCTGATCGTGGCCGGCGACGATCCGGAGGAGATCCGCGCCAATACGGATGCGGTTCTCTCGAAGATTGCCGGGCGGCTCGGCGAGGGCTGGCAGACCGGCTCGTTCGGCAAGGTGACGCGCGCCGGCGGCGCCGACGCGGTTGTCCGAAGAATGGGCCCCGCGCTCCGCACCCTGCTAGCCGACGACCCGGCCGGGCCGCTGAAGGTGGTCGCCTTCGACGATTCGGATGTCGCGCTGGGGCTGGTCGGGGCCGAGGCCGGTCGCGCGATCGCGTGTGCCGGCCCCCTGACGCCCGATCAGATCGTGTACTGCAACAGCTTTCCGCTGTGGTTTGTGCCGACCGACGGGGAGGACGAGGACGCACGGATCGCGCGTCTGCGCGACGCGATCGCCCGGCACACCAGGGAGACGTCGGTTCCGCCGAAGGTCGTGCTGGTTGAGGGCGTGGGATTGTTCGCCGCCGGCGACGATTTCAAAATGGCCAACACGGCGCGAGAAGTGTACCTCGACGCGATCAAGGTCATGGCCGGCGCCACGCGTCTGGGCGGAGGCCCCGCGGGCGTGAGCTACCTGACCGATCGCCAGCGCCTGTTCATCGAAGCCTGGGAGTTCGAGGTGTACCGCAAGAAGGTCGCCGCCGCCGGCGCCGCGGCCGGTCGCCTCAAGGGGAAGGTCGCCGTCGTGACCGGGGCCGCCCAGGGGTTCGGCCTCGAGATCGCGCACGGCCTTGCCGCCGAAGGCGCTCACGTCGTGCTGGCCGACGTCAACGAGCCGGGCGCGGCCGGCGCGGCCGATCGCCTGCGCGAGATGCACGGCATGGGCCGCGCGATCGGCCTGGCCATCGACGTCACCGACGCCGACTCGATCGCGAAGTGCATCGACCGGGTCGTGCGAACCTACGGCGGGTTCGACGTGTTCGTCTCGAACGCGGGCGTGTTGAAAGCCGAATCCGTGAAAACCCAGCCGGAAAAGGACTTCCAGTTCGTTACCGACGTGAACTACAAGGGTTATTTCCTGTGCGTGCAAAAGGCGGCGCCCATCCTCGCCACGCAGCACAAGGCGAATCCGGTGTACATGAGCGACGTCATCCAGATCAATTCCAAGTCGGGGCTTGCCGGTTCCGACCGCAACGCGGCGTACGCGGGCAGCAAGTTCGGCGGGATCGGTCTGACCCAATCGTTCGCGTTGGAGCTGCTGGATGACGGCATCAAGGTCAATTCCGTCTGCCCCGGCAACTTCTTCGACGGCCCGTTGTGGTCGGACCCGAACAACGGATTGTTCGTGCAGTACCTGCGAACCGGCAAGGTGCCGGACGCGAAGACCGTCGACGACGTGCGTCGCGCCTACGAAGCCAAGGTGCCCATGGGTCGCGGCTGCACCACGGACGACGTGATGAGGGCGATCTTCTATCTGATCGAGCAGCAATATGAGACAGGCCAGGCCCTGCCGGTAACGGGGGGCCAGGTGATGCTGAGGTAGACATCGAGCGGCTAGGTGGTGGGGGATGGAGTGAGGGAATCACGGACAGGTGGAGTGATGGAGGATTGGAGTGGATGGCGACGCGCCGGAACAAGAATCGTGGGTATCAGCAGTTGCGGGTGTGGCAGGATGCCGTGGAACTCTACCGCTTGACGTGCCACGCTGTGCGGACCTGGCCGTTCGAACGAAAGAGAGTCGCTTCGCAAGCGATCGCGTCTGCGGATTCCGTTCATCGAAACATCGCGGAAGGCTACTGCCGACGATCGCTCCGAGAATACCTGCTGTTTCTGAACTTCGCCCTGGGATCACTTGGCGAGAGCGTCTCCGGTTACGTGACATACCACTCCGCCGGCGACCTTTCGGACCTGGATTTTGAGGCCCTGGACTCGCTGTCGGTTCGACTGGAGAACGGGTTGATGAAGTTGATCGAGAGTCTCGAACGGAAACGAGCCAGCGGCGACTGGATCGACTCCTTCGCCGACGGCGGGTGACGGGGTGTAGCGGAGTGGCGGAACGATGGAATGATGGAATGATGGAGTACCGTCGGCCCTATCATTCCAGTACTCCATCACTCCACCACTCCACCACTCCACATCGCCTCTTCCTGAAAAGAAAGACCAAACCCATGATACCCGACTCCGCGACATTGCCGAAGACGCAACACGCCGTGCAGCTCGTTGGCCCCGGGGCGCTGGAATTGAATGCGTCGAAGCCCGTGCCGGCGCCCGGGCCCCATGAGATCCTGGTCAAGGTCGAGGCTGTCGGGTTGTGTTTTTCCGATTTGAAGCTGCTCAAGCAGTTCGACAAGCATGCGCGCAAGTCGGAGATCGTCGCCGGAATCGAGCCCGACGTTCTCCGCGGCATCCAGAGTTACGTTCCCGGCACCTTGCCCACCGTGCCCGGCCACGAAGTCGTGTGCCGCGTCGTCGCCGTCGGCGAGCGGGTGAAACATCACAAGGTGGGCGAGCGCTACCTCGTGCAGGCCGACTACCGCCAGTTGCCGACGGCCGGCGGATCGAACGGGGCGTTCGGGTACAACTTCGAGGGAGGTTTGCAGGAATACACGCTGCTCGACGAACGCGTGGTCATCGCGCCGGGCGGCGAGCGTTTCCTGATTCCCGCCGGCGAGGAGCAGAGTGCCTCGGCGGTGGCGCTCGTCGAGCCCTGGGCGTGCGTCGAGGACTCCTACGCCACGCGCGAGCGGAACACGATCAAGCCCGGCGGCAGGTTGCTGGTCGTCGTGGCCGACGGGCGCACCGCGAAAGGCGTGACCGAGTGCTTTTCGCCGGACGGTCCGCCGGCTGAATTCCGGACCGTCTCGCCGGGCGAAATCGCCGATCTTCCCGACGAACGCTTCGACGACGTCGTCTATTTCGGTTCCGACAAGGCGGCCATCGACGCGCTGAACGACAAGCTCGCCGGCGGCGGCATCCTCAACGTCGTCCTCGGCGGCGAGCGAATTGGCCAGCTCGTTTCGGTCGGCGTCGGGCGCCTTCACTACGGCATGACGCGCTGGGTCGGCACGACGAGCGACCTCGCCGCCGACTCGTACCGGCACATCCCCCCCAACGGCGAAATCCGCGAAAACGACAGCGTCCTCGTGGTGGGCGCGGCCGGGCCCATGGGCCAGATGCACGTGATTCGCAACGTTTGCCTCGGCATCTCGGGCGTGCGCGTCACCGGGACCGATCTCGACGATCCGCGCATCGAAGCGCTGCGGCGCAAGGCCGACCCCTTGGCAAAGGCGAACGGCGTGCCGCTGCGCCTGGTCAATCCGCAGAACGAAGAGCTCGACGAAACCTTCAGCTATTTCGCGCTGATGGCCCCGGTGGGGGCGCTCGTGGCCGACGCGATTCGCCGGGCCAGCCCCGGCGCGATCATCAACGTCTTCGCGGGCATTCCCGCGGCAACCAGGCACGATCTCGACCTCGACGCGTACATCGAGAAGCGCTGCTTCATGTTCGGCACCAGCGGCTCAACGATCGACGACATGCGCATCGTGCTGCGGAAGGTCGAGCGCGGCCAGCTCGACACCGATGCCTCCGTCGACGCGATCAGCGGCATGTCGGGAGCGACGGAGGGCATCGCGGCGGTCGAGAACCGCACCATGGCCGGGAAGATCGTCGTCTACCCCATCCTGCACGACGTCGGCCTCATCCCGCTGGCCGAGCTGGGGCGGCATTTCCCCACGGTCGCCGCGAAGCTCGACGGCGGCCGGTGGAACCGCGAAGCCGAACGCGAACTACTGCGAGTCGCCGGAGGGAACTCTTGATGGACTCGCCGCGCCAGTCCCCCTCGACCGACCATCCGCGAGCGTCGCGCGGAGGGAAGACGTTCGTCGGTTTCGGCTTCGGGCCGATTCAAAGCGCGCTGTTCCTTTACGAGGCGTATTGCTCGGGCAATTTCGATCGTTACGCGGTCGCCGAGGTCGATGAGGCGCTCGTCGACGCCGTGCGCTCCGGCGGCCAATACTCGATCAACATCGCGCACCCCGACGGCATCGAACAGGTGGTGGTCGCCGGCGTCCGATTGTATCATCCGGGCGAGGAATCCGACCGCAGGGAATTGGTCGAGGCGATTGCCGTGGCGGACGAGATGGCCACGGCCCTGCCCAGCGTGCGGTTCTACGACGCCGGCGACGCGACGAGCACGGCGCGACTGCTCGCCGACGGCTTGGCGCGGCGCGACCCCTCGAAGCCCGCGATCATCTACGCGGCCGAGAACGACAACCGCGCGGCCGAGATCCTTTCGGAGCGGCTGCGCGCCCGGGTGCGGGCCGATGCCCTGGCGAACGTCCAGACGCTCAACACGGTCATCGGCAAGATGAGCGGCGTGATCGCCGACGCCGACACGATCCGCCGCCTGGGCCTCGCGCCGCTGGCGCCCGGCACGCCGCGCGCCGTGCTGGTCGAGCGGTTCAATCACATCCTCATATCCCGCGTGACGCTCGAAGGTTTCCGGCGCGGCATCGAGGTGTTCGTCGAAAAGGACGACCTCCTGCCGTTCGAAGAGGCCAAGCTGTACGGCCACAACGCAATTCACGCGCTGATCGGGTACCTGGCCCGGCTAAGAGGCCTGACCACGATGGCCGAGGCCGCCCGCCACGCCGACATCATGGCGGCGGCCCGCGCGGCGTTCATCGACGAATCGGGCGCGGCCCTCGTGAAGAAGCACCAGCATCTCCACGACCCGCTTTTCACGCCGGCCGGGTATCGCGCCTATGCCGACGACCTGATCGAGCGCATGGTCAATCCGCACCTGAACGACCTGATCGCGCGCGTCACCCGCGACGCCCGGCGCAAGCTCGGGTACGACGACCGGCTGTTCGGCACGATGCGGCTTGCACTGGCCGAAGGCATCGAGCCGATGCACATGGCCCAAGGCGCCGCGGCCGCGCTGACGTGCGTGACCGACCATCCGCCCCGAACGCGAGACGACGTCGGCGCCGTGCTCCGCGAAATCTGGGGCGATCAGGCGGACGCGCTTGCCGACC
>Ga0334894_1001725_pt1 | contig 17196 bp, 20 predicted proteins | sample GraSluR3_MG_6_FD_207225 | JGI IMG/M metagenome (GOLD analysis project Ga0334894, IMG submission 207225) | Sludge microbial communities from methane-producing bioreactor in Wageningen University, Netherlands - Granular Sludge_12_05 R3 | ecosystem: Engineered > Bioreactor > Anaerobic >... | reverse complement strand
TACTATCCTCTAAATTATTGACAAAGCTCAATATTTCCTTAATAATTTTCGATATCCTTACCAAAAGAGTAAAATTTAATCTAATCTTGGTTTAAAAAGTAGACTTTTTCAGTGGTCTCGGACAGGAACACTGTCTTACAAAGTAGCAGGAAGAGTTAGCCTGCTGATTTGTCTTGCCTATGTTAGTCTATTATGATATTTTGTTCTTGGACAGTGTTGTCCAATTGTTAAGGGATGGAATAATTAGAAAATGATAAAATCAAATAGTTATCCAGTAATGGAAATAAATCTGAAACATCTTGGAGAGAACGCCGGGAATATAGTCAAGAAATGCAGTGAACTGGGGATAGGAATTACAGGAGTTGTCAAAGGTACGGATTCATATAAAAACTCCTACAAAAAAATAAATGAATTTCTGTAATCTGATTAAGGGGGCAGCTTCAGTTTGAAGCTTTCCCCTAATTTTTTTATCTGCTGTAAACCACCTTGCCATCCACAATGGTCTGGTCCACCTTCACATCCTTGATTTCCATGGAGGGTATTGTGAATATATCCCTGTCCAGAACTATCATATCCGCAACAAATCCAGGCTTTAACCTTCCCTTCCAGTCCTCCTTGAATTCGTTGTAGGCGCTCATTATTGTATAGCCGTCAATGGCATCCTCCAGTGACATGTTCTCCTCTGGGTAATAGCCTTCCTCAGGCGTTCCGTCCAGCCTTTTCCTGTTTACTGCAAGATAGATGTTCTCGAATGGATTGCAGTCCTCCACAGGGCTGTCTGTACTGAGGCTGACAGGTGCTCCCAGCTTGTAGAGGGTATTGAAGGCATATGATGTTTCTGCCAGCTCATCTCCGATCCTGTCATTTATTATGGGTATATCGGACTGCAGAAAGATTGGCTGATACATGACGGGTATTCTAAGCTCAGCGATCCTTTCCAGCTGTTCTCTTGTGGTGATCTGGTTGTGGACAATCCCGTGTCTCAGGGTGTTCTCTCCGTCATCCATAATTTTTGCATAAGCTTCAATGACACTTTGTATGGCCCCGTCACCTATTGCATGTGTGATCACTCTGATGTCCTTGTCCGCAGCTAGCCTGCAAAGGCAATAGAGCTGATCGTCACTTAGGGCTTCAACACCCTTTTCACCTGGTGCATCGTTGTATTCATTCTGCATTAGGGCTGTTCTGGCTCCCAGGGAACCGTCCTTGAAAAGCTTTAGGGCACCCTTAGAGTAGAATTTCTCGTCATATCTTCCGTGTATATGCTCCGTGTTTAGATAGTCCCTGAAATCCTCGATCTCCTGGAAATTGAACTGGTGGCCATACCTGAACTTAAGCTTGCCGCTATCAGCTATACCCTGGATGGTTTCAAATACTTTCTTGTAGTCCTTGCTCATGATGTCACAGGACTGGACAGAGGTAAGACCTACGCTTACGGCATAGTCCATGGCCATAAGAAAATCCTTCTCAATATCCTCCTTGGTCTTTAGGGGTATGATTGTCTGAAGGTATCTGACTGCATTCTCGTTGAATATACCATTGGGCTCCCCGTCAGGGCCAAGCTGTATTTCTCCGCCTTCAACCCTGGTGTCGCTGGTCACTCCAAGCACCTCTAGAGCCTTGCTGTTTCCTACGGTTACGTGGATGCACACCCTGTCAAAGACAAGGGGTATTTCAGTTGAAATCCTGTCCAGGTCATGCTTGTTCAAAAGTCTTTTCTCACCCTCGACAAAGTTGTCCTGGTTCCACCCCTTGCCAACCAGCACTTTAGTATCTGGATGCTCAGCCAGGAACTCCCTTCCAAGTGTGACTATGTCATCTATGGATCTGGCAGATGTCAGCATGCAAGAGTTCATATTCGAACCTATCATGTTGATGTGGAGGTGACTGTCGTTAAGGCCTGGAAGAACGGTTTTCCCTTCAAGGTCGATCACTTCGTCGTGAGAGTGCTTAAGAATATCTTCATTGGATCCTACAGCCTTGATTGTTCCATCAGAGATGAGGATTGCCTCCGCAAAATGGTCCTTTTCAATATAAATTTTACCGTTATTATATATTCTACTCATAATAAAACCTCCTGATTATTATTCTACCCAGAAATCACCAAAAGAATGATCACTTGAGCAGCTTTTTCAATGATATAATTATATCACACAAAGTACAACACCAAGAAGATAAAAATGCCTGGGCTAAAACCCAGGCATCACTAGTCAATGTTTATATAATTGTATTTTTCATCAAGTGGCTCGATTGACTTGATGATTGCGCTTCCCAGGCAAACCTCGTCCTGGTAGAAAACCGCCACCTGACCTGGTGTTACAGCCTTTACGGGATCATCATAGACAACAAGAAGGGTACCATCATCATTTTTTGATACTGTAACAGGAATATCCTTCTGTCTATACCTGAACTTTGCTGTACATTTCATGGGAAGCTCAGGTTCTTCCTCGACTATCCATGCTGGGTTCTCCCCCACAAGGGACGTGGAAAATAGTGCCGGATGCTTTGCTCCCTGGGCAACGTAGAGTTTGTTGTTTTTTAGGCTCTTGCCAACCACAAACCAAGGCTCACCAGTGCCTACCCCGCCTATACCTATTCCCTTTCTCTGTCCCAGGGTATAGTGGATCAGACCTGTATGTTCACCGATGACACCACCGTCAACGTCAATTATGTCTCCAGGCTTTGAAAGCAGGTACCTGTCCAGAAATTCATCAAAGTCCCTTTCGCCTATAAAGCATATTCCAGTGGAATCTTTTTTTGCAGCTGTATAGAGATCATACTCCTGGGCAATTTCCCTAACCTCTGATTTTTCAAGATGACCTATGGGGAATAGGGTTCTTGAAAGTGCTTTCTGACCAATTCTTGACAGGAAGTAGCTTTGGTCCTTGTTGTTGTCCCTACCTCTTAGAAGGAGAAACTTGCCATCCCTTTCCTCCACCTGGGCATAGTGTCCCATTGCAATGTAATCTGCATCAAGCTTGAGTGCATAATCAAGAAATGCATTGAATTTGATTTCCTGATTGCACATTACATCAGGATTGGGTGTTCGCCCTTTCTTGTATTCATCAAGAAAGTAGCTGAAAACCCTGTCCCAGTATTCCTTTTCAAAGTTTATGGTGTAGCAGGGAAAACCCAGCTCCGCTGCAACCCTCTTTGCATCCTCCGCATCCTGCGCTGATGTACACACACCATCCTCGTTTTTTTCTTCCCAGTTTTTCATGAAGAGACCAACCACATCGTAGCCAGCCTTCCTAAGAAGGACGGCTGAAACCGAGGAATCCACCCCTCCACTCATGCCCAGTATCACTTTTTTTGCCATATATATCAATTCCTTTCAAATCCATAAAAAAGTCACTTCAGTATAATCTGATGAAGTGACTGTAGGTGGTGGAGATAAGGGGATTCGAACCCCTGGCCTTCTGAATGCCATTCAGACGCGCTCCCAACTGCGCCATACCCCCAAATATAATAATATGATAGCATTTGAAAATCGTTTTTGCAAGGACTTTTAAGGCTCTCAATTAGTGGTTGGCTACAGAAGAGCAACGTGTTAAACTATAAACAGGATTGGAGGGAGCAGGTATGTATCTCAAGAAGCTGATTGCACCTATTGTCATAACGCTTTTACTTTTATTGTATTATGGTTTTATTTTGCTTAACCTAATAAGAATTCCAGAATCAGTGGGTATAAGAATCCTGTGGCTAATAGTTCCAGTGGGTCTTATGGGAGTGAGTGTATTTGTACTGATAGAGAGAATAAAGGAAATAAGGAGTGGTGATGAGGATGATCTTGGTAAATACTGATTATATCAGCGGTAAAAATCTAGAAACAATGGGTCTTGTGAAGGGATCCACCATTCAAAGCAGAAACGTGGGAAGAGACATAACCCAAGGCTTTAAAACCCTTGTGGGAGGAGAACTGAAGGCCTACAACGAGATGATGAACAACGCCAGAGCCCTTGCTACAAAGAGGATGGTACAGGAGGCTGAGGATCTTGGAGCTGATGGGATAGTCAACATAAGATATGTTTCAGCTGCGGTCATGCAGGGAGCTGCAGAGGTCATGGTATATGGAACGGCTGTTAAGTTTAAATAGCCATAGCATATCTGCAAAAAAATATGATTGGGTATTCAGGGAATGGAGTGATTAGATGAGAGTTGCCATGCCTGGCAAGAAAAAGCTATTTGATATTGGACTTGTTCTACTAGCAGTTATCTTGGCTGCAATAATTTATAAACCCCTGGGGAATATCATCAATCCATTTGTATATGCCCTTGTGCTAGCCTATATTTTAAATCCTCTGGTCAAAGCGCTTGAAAAAAGAAAAATAAAGCGTATATGGGCGATACTTATGGTATTTATATTACTGTTTGCAATAATAGGTATTGCATTTGCAACTATTATTCCAAGATTGACAGGAGATTTGAGTGGATTTATAGAGGACATCCCAAATATTGTTAAATTTGTTGAGAGAGTTATCAGTGAATTGCGTGCAGGGGAAATCACGTTCATACCGGAGGAATTCCGTGACTTCTTAAATGTGGAGGAGGAGATGAGTAGGGCAGGGGAATATTTGAGGAATGCATTCCGAGGTATATTCGATGCTCTTGTGAATTCAACAGGTACGCTTCTGGATATAATAATTACACCAATAATAACATTTTACTATCTAAAGGATAAGGACAAGATAATCAAGGCATTTACTCAGGATATACCCGATTCTGTCTACAGTAAAATAAAGGAGTTAGCCGGGGATATGGACAAGGTACTAGGGGGATTTATCAAGGGGCAGATCGCGGTGGCTGCATTTGTAGGAATACTGACAGGAGTGGGATGCTGGTTCATAGGAGTACCCTATGCCTTAACTGTGGGACTTGTAGCTGGAATAACAAATATTATTCCCTATTTTGGACCATGGCTAGGGGGAGTGCTGCCGGTTGTCCTGGGCTTTATGGAAAAACCCATAATGGCCCTTTGGGTTGTTATACTTATAATTGTGATTCAGCAGATAGAAACTGCTTTTCTTTCACCACAGATCATGTCCCATTCAGTGGGAATGCATCCCCTATTGGTTATGTTTTCGGTTTTGTTCTTTGGGAGCATGTTTGGAATAGCGGGGATGATTATAGGTGTACCCTTGATGGGAGTCCTTAAAATCCTGTTTGGCTACCTAAAGGAGGTTCGGCAGGGGATCAGATCGGAAAACACGTAGTAAAATATGGAATTTTTACAAGTGCATTGCCTTCCAGATATTTTCAGGATATAATAGTCATCGTACTTAATGATAATAAAATAACAATATTTTGGAGGGTAATATGTCGGAAAACAATGGAATTGTAACATCGGTATTGAAAGAGTCAACTGGAAATCCAGCACCCCTTGGTCTTTTAGGCTTTGGAATGACCACTGTTCTACTTAATCTTCACAATGCGGGGCTAATAGAGATGAGTGCAATGATCCTTGCAATGGGAATTTTTTATGGTGGACTTGCTCAGGTGATTGCGGGGATAATGGAGTGGAAAAAGAACAACACCTTTGCAGGCACTGCATTTATATCCTATGGAATGTTCTGGGGCACCTTCGTAGCAATCAAGCTATTCCCTGTACTTGGATGGGCTGAAGCACCAACTGGAAAGGCTCTTGCAGCATACCTCTTTATGTGGGGTCTATTCACCTTTGTAATGTTCATAGGAACCTTAAGGATAAGCAGGGCACTGCAGGTGGTCTTTGGAACACTTACTGTCCTCTTTATGCTACTTGCAATCGGTGACTTCACTGGTAACCATGCTTTGATAAACATAGCAGGCTATGAAGGAATATTCTGTGGTTTCTCAGCTATATACACTGGATTGGCTCAGGTCATCAACGAAGTGAATGGAAGGGTTATCCTACCACTTGGTGAAGTTAAGAAGTAAATACTTACAGGAGAAATTCCTCCCCATGGCGAGCCAAGGGGAGGTTGTTTTTTTCAATTGTGAGAAAAGAATCTTTGTGATAAAATACTTTAAAGCGACAAATAGGAGGGTGTTTAATGGAGAAATTCAAGGAGTACATAATAAGAGAATACACTGAGGATGATCTTAAGTGGATTGTTGACACTCACGGGGAAATGTACAAGAGAGAATATGGTTTTGACAATACATTCCCCAGCTATGTCAGTGAGCCCCTTGAGAAATTTCACAATTCAAGAAAAGCTAACAGGGAGCAGATATGGATAGCTGAAAGGGATGAAAAAAAGGTAGGGGTAATAGCGATAGCATATGTGGATGATTATACGGCTCAGTTAAGATGGTTTCTTCTCCTGGAGGAGGAGAGGGGGAAGGGACTTGGAAACAGGCTTATGGAAATGGCGTTGGATTTTTCAAGGAAGGCAGGCTACGGGAAGATAATTCTGTGGACCGTAAGCATCCTGGATGCTGCAAGACATCTCTATGGCAAGCATGGCTTTAGCATAGAAGAAAAAGTCCCCCACAGGATATGGGGGAAAGATCTGGTAGAGGAAAGATGGGACTTAGTAATGGACGGCGCTGAGGAATAATCCATGTGGGGGACATGTAATACCTGCATCAGCCCGTACCTTTGTTCCAAGAACATTCTTAACGTCCTGGGGGCTCATTTTGTGCTGGCCTACCTCAACAAGCGTACCCATGAGAATACGTACCATGTTGTGTAGAAAGCCATCCCCGGTAAAGACAAAGGTGAGTAATGGACCTTCCTGCTTGTAGCTAATTGAATGGAGGGTCCTCACTGTTGACTTCTTTGATTTTTTTACTGACGAAAAGCCCAGAAAGTCATGTGTTCCCTGGAGTATCTCTATTGCAAGGTCTATGGCATCCATATCCAGGGATTCCTTTATGTGCCATGAATACTTTCTGTAGAAGGGAGACTGGAATTCGCCTGTGTATATATGGTATTCGTAATCCTTGGTTTTTACGTTGTATCTGCTATGAAACCGATCATCCACCTGTTCTATATCAGCTACAATTATATCATTGGGTAGATAGTGATTGATATATTCCTGAATTTCATGAGGAGACATATCCAAATCAGCTTTAAAGTTTGCAACCTGACCAAGGGCATGTACACCTGCATCGGTCCTGCCGGATCCGATTATCTTCATATCCCCTTTACACATCTCACCTATTACTTTTTCAAGCTTTCCCTGGATGGTCCTATCTGACTTTGGCAATTTCTGCCAACCCAAATATCTACCCCCGTCGTACTGAATGGTCATTTTGTAGTTTCTCAAGGTATCATCTCCTAGTATGTGAAGCCTTCACCTTCGACCTCGGTTACGTATGAAACGGATACAAAAGCCTTTTTATCTATGTTTCTGATGAAGTCTCTGATCTTGATGTACTCACTTCTGGAAACAATGGTGTTTATGATTCTCTTATCCTCATTTGAAAATCCACCTTCCCCATGGTAAATGGTGGTTCCTCTTCCTATATCAGAAAGTATATACCCATTTATTGAATCAAGCTCGGACGAAATTATAAGCATGTTGATCTTTACGTTGAAACCAGCAATCATCTTATCGATTACAAGAGAGTTGATTACTATTCCAAGTAGAGCGTACATACCAAGTCTGGCTCCAAATACAAGACCTGCAAATATTGTAATGAAAAAATCTGAGGCAAGCAGGGACTTTCCAATGTCCATGTGGGTATATTTGTTTATGATTTTCGCAATTATATCCGTACCGCCTGTGGAAGCGTTTTGATTGAAGACTATCCCCATGCCTACACCGTTTATTAGAATCCCGAATATCAGATTAATGAACAGGTCATCCGTAAAGGGGGCTGTCATGGGTATAATCAGCTCAAAGAGCCCGATCATGCCTGACAGGGCAAGAGAAGCATAGACTGTATAGCCTCCAAACTCCCTTCCAAGAACTATAAATGCTGTGATGAACAGGATGATGTTTAGAATTGCAAGTATCACTCCCATTGGTATTGAGGGAATTAAATAGCTAAGTATCATTGCAAGACCGGTTGCACCTCCCACAGCAAGATTGGATGGTATAAGGAAAAAATACATCCCCATTGTCATGACAAGTAGCCCTAAATTAATTAGCATAAATCTTTTTATGTTGAATTTCATAGTTATCTCCTCCTAAATTGTAGCAATCAAGATATTATAGTAGATAAGAGCAATAAATTCAAGGTAAATTTGGAATATCGGTTTACAATGGTACATTATACAAATAGAATAATGATGAGAGCACAGTATAAAAATTGGAAGGGTTGATTAGATGAAAAGTCTATATGGAGAAAGAGATTTTGGAAAACTGAAGCTTAAGAATCCATTGGTGCTTCCATCAATGGTCGCATTTGGATTTGCAGATGACAATGGATATGTATCAGAAAGAAACATTGAACACTATGACAGGATATCAAAGAATGGCGCAGGCTTGGTAATAGTTGAGGCAACCTGCATAAATCCAGAGGGGAGACTTTCAATTGACCAGCTGGCCATCTGGGATGATTCCTATGTGGAAGGACTGAAGAGACTTTCTTCAGTTATACATAAAAATGGTGCAATTGCAATAATCCAGCTCCATCATGCAGGGCTGAGGGCAAAGGCTGATGTGACTGAAACACCCCTGACCTCATGGGACTTTGAGCAGAAGGGAAGAGTATCAAAGGGGATGACAAAGGACCAGGTGGAAAAGACAATTGAAGATTTCTCCAAGGCTGCCAAGAGAGCACAGATGGCAGGCTTTGATGGAGTGGAGATCCACGGAGCCCACGGATATCTCCTTACTCAGTTTTTTTCCAAAAAGGTAAACGCCAGAACGGATGAATATGGAGGAAGCCACGAAAACCGAAACAGGATTGCTAAAAAAATTCATGACGAAATACGAAAAGAGACAGGAGAGGATTTCATTCTGGGAATAAGGATGGGCTCAAATGACGACACTATTGAAGAGAGCATAGAAAGGGCCAAATACTTGGAAAAAAACGGGTACGACTATCTTCACGTGTCTACAGGCTTTGACAATACACAAATTGAAGCTGAGATTCCAGAGGAATTCCCTTGCAACTGGATAGTATACGGAGGGACCCTGATCAAGAAAAATGTAGAAATACCTGTAATAGGAGTAAACAAGATCCTCACCAGAAAGCAGGTGGATTATCTTCTGGAAAACCAACTCCTTGACCTGGTTGCCATAGGAAGGGCACAGCTTGCGGACCATGATTTCATAGAGCACATGACTGGTGATGGTGAAATAGTTACCTGCCTTGAATGCAGCCCCTGTAAATGGTTTAGTGATGGAACAAAATGCCCAAGACATATGTGAATTGTTGATTTGTTCGAATTAATAGGTTATAGGCCCACTAACGGGGTATATAATTATAGGAACTCAAGATAATATTAATAAGGAGGCTGACTGATGAACTACGTTGAATTTGCAATCCAAATGGAGGTTGACGGCGAGAATTACTACAGAGAACAGGCAGAGAAGAACAAGGGAAATGCTCTTGAGAAGGTATTCCTGAATCTTGCTGATGACGAGAAAAAGCATGCTGACCTGGTAAGGAAATATGCTGAGGCTGTTGACTACAATCTAGACGAAGACAATGCTTTTGTTGAGTTTGAGAATGTATTCAAGAATGAATCTGATTTCAAGGTTGATGTGAAGGTTGATCCAAATCAGCTTGATGCATATAGATTGGCCCTTAAGAAGGAGCAGGAAAGTATAGACCTTTACAAGAAGATGAAGGATGAGGCTGACTCCGAAAAAGGAAAGAAGCTGTTTGATTATCTGGTAAGACAGGAAGAATATCACTACAGAATTTTTGATGACATGGTAAATCACCTTAGAAAAGCTGAGGAATGGGTTGAGGATGCCAGATTCGGAAAAAGAGATACTTATTAGACTAAAGGCGGCCTGTTGGCTGCCTTGCTTGATTCAGGGGTGAAAAAATGAAAAGTTTGATAGTTGTAGATTGTCAGTATGATTTTATAGATGGAACACTTGCCTGTGAAAATGCAGAAAATGCTGTCAACAGTATAATCAAATATATTAACAGCAACGACATCAAGGTTCATTATTCAAAGGACTGGCATTCCATCCACAACGGAAGCTTTAAGGACAACGGTGGAGTTTGGCCTGTACACTGTGTCCAGGGAGAAAGAGGTGCCAGGCTACATGAGGACTTTTACAAGCATGTGGAAAAGGATGTAAAAAGACCAAAGGAAGATAATGTGTTCTATAAGGGTATTGATGATGAGGTTGAGGAGTATTCTGCCTACAATGCAGAAAATAGCCAGAAGTTGAGTCTTAAGGACGCCTTGGAGGATGAGGTAATAGTAGCAGGTATAGCCAGTGAGTATTGCGTTAGGGAAACTGTTCTTGAACTTCTGGAGGCTGGGCACATGGTGGAGATTCTGAAGGATGGACTGGGATATGTCGATTCTGAAGATCACCTTAAGAATCTTCAGGACCTGATGGAACGTGGAGTCCGGATAATATAACCATAACAGTGGGAAGCAGCAAGAGATTTAAGTTGATTTATATTTTAAGGAGGAATAGCTTGAACACACAGAAGGTAGTATATTTAAACTCGGATGAGGAGCTTGAGGAGTTCTCCAAGAAGGAGGTCCACATCCTTTACTTCAGCTCAGAAAACTGTAATGTATGTCATTCGGTTTTTCCAAGACTGGTGGATATGACATCGGAATACGACATAGAAATCGGTAGGATAGATGTCAACAAGAATGTGAAGCTGGCCGGTCAGCACCTTATATTTTCAATACCGACCATTCTTGTTTTCAACGAGGGAAAGGAAGTTGCAAGAGAAAGCAGATTTATTGACTTCGATAAGCTTGGCAGAACTCTTAATATCCTCCTATCATAGTAATTGACAAAAAAGGCCTCCATCTTCACTTGATGGATGCCTTTTTTGTTCGGAAATCCAATAATTGGGTATCATCCAGATAGAAGGAAAATCACAGAATTGGAGGAGTTTCTATGTATATCAAGGATATCATGACCAAGGATGTAATAACCGTTACAATGGATGATAATGTTGAAAAATGTGCATCGTTGCTGATCAAGCACAATTTGAGCGGACTGCCGGTACTGGATGAATCTGGTAAGCTTGTGGGAATTGTAACCGAGGGAGACCTTATAAGAAGAGCCTCTAGAATTAAGGGGCCTGCTGTTCTTGAAGTTTTAGGGGGCCTGATATATCTGGACAGCCCGAAAAAATTCATGGACGAGCTTAAGAACTCAATGGGTCAGAAGGCTGGAGATGTTATGACCAAAAAGGTAGTAACAATAGATCCTGAGCAGACAATTGAAGAGGGTGCAACGTTGTTGGTGGAAAAGAAGGTCAAGCGTCTGCCAGTTGTAGATAAAAAAGGAGAGCTTGTTGGAATCGTGTCAAGACGAGATATTATGAGTTATCTTTTCCCGGAACAGAAATAATGAACCTACAAGTAAAGGGGGATATGGATGGTTAGAAAAAGGGAAGGTTTTTTGACTGGATTGATGGCGCTGGCAATGTACCTGGTGATGGTGGGCACAAATGCTCTGGCAAATATTTTGCCCATAAATGGAATCACCACAGGTGAGGTTTCCGACAACATACCAAACCTCTTCGCACCTGCGGGGATCACTTTTTCAATTTGGGGTGTAATATATGTATTACTGGGAGTCTACTCAGTATATGTGCTTGTATATATAAACCGCGGATATAGGGACAGCTTTTCCCTGAAGAGGGTAAATCAGTTCTATATCCTGTCTTCAATTGCAAACAGTGTATGGATATATAACTGGCATCATGGAAACATAGGATTGACACTTGTACTTATGCTTGTCATTTTGGCATCATTGATTGTTATCGTTTTGACACTAAGGTCAATGACCACAACAGGGGATAGGATGCTGTGGGCAAGACTACCATTCAGTGTATATTTTGGTTGGATAACAATTGCTACAATTGCAAATATAACCGCATTCCTGGTGGATATGGGATGGGATGGATTCGGGATTCCAGAAAATATTTGGACTGTCGCTGTTCTTGCTGTGGGTCTTCTGATTGGAGGAACTACAATCTGGAGACTACAGGACAAGGCTTATGGTGCTGTTATGGTATGGGCCTACATGGGGATACTTTTAAAGCATATATCCCAGGATGGATTTGATGGAAGATACCCTGCAGTCATTGTAACTACAGGAATATCAATTGGAATATTCATCTCCATAATTTTTTTGGCATCAAGGAGAAAAAAGTACATGTTTAACGTTAATTCAGGGTTTTAAAGAGGCTACAGGGGGTAGATATACCAATATTCATAACGAATTAAAGTGAGAACACAAATGTAACAACTACAAAAAGAGGTGAAAAGATGAGTCTTTTAAAAATGTATGGAGTTTCTTTCACTGTTTTTTTTGCCATTGATCTTTTTTGGCTAGGGATTATCGCAAAAAATCTTTACAGGGAGCATCTGGGCTACATCATGAGCCCAAGCGTAAACTGGGTGGCTGCAATTGGTTTTTATATCTTTTATATCGCAGGACTTATCTTTTTCGCATTGGCACCGGCAATTGAAAGGGATAGTCTAGTCTATGCAGCATTTGTGGGTGCTTTTTTTGGGTTTATAACCTATGCTACCTATGATATGACAAACCTGGCAACCCTGAGGGATTGGCCAGTGTTCATAACAGTTGTTGACATCATATGGGGTACGGTCCTGTGTGGACTCACAGCTTCAATAAGCTTTATAATCCTAAAAGCAATAGGAATCTGATTCTGGAGGGGATGTAGATGACAATCAGCAGGCTAAATGGCGAGGCACTTTATTACGCCTTCTTGTCAGGTGCAAATGAGGTGATCAAGCAGAAATATGAACTGAATAGAATCAATGTTTTTCCTGTTCCCGACGGAGATACAGGGTCCAATCTTGCATACACGATGTATACCATTGTGGAGGAGGCCAGGATCAAGCACACAGTCAAGGAGACCATGGAATCCATTGCTGAGGCTGCTTTAAATGGTGCAAGAGGAAATTCGGGTATAATTTTTGCCCAGTATATTAACGGCATGTACATGGAAATGCCTGAGGAAGACGACGTTACAGTTGAAGGGTTTACAAATCTTGCAAACAATGCGGTGGAATATGCCTACAAATCCATATCCCAGCCTGTTGAAGGAACAATGATCACCGTAATCAAGGACTGGGCCCAATCACTTCAGCTATACCGGGAGAAGGCGACTGATTTCGGAGAGCTTATGGGTGAATCTCTCCAGGCTGCAGCAGAATCACTGAAAAGGACCCCTGAAATGCTCAAGGTTCTCAAGGACGCTCATGTGGTTGATTCAGGGGCCAAGGGATTTGTGCATTTTCTTGAGGGATTTATAAAGTTCATCAAGACAAATGAAAGGGTTAAATTTGAGAAGGATTATTCCGAGATCTTGATCCAGACTGAAGACATGCATGTCATGGATAATATGGACCTATATTACAGATTCTGCACGGAGGCCCTTATTCAGGGAGATAATCTGGATGTCGATGAAATAAAGAAGGACGTTGAGGACATTGGGAACTCTCTTGTAATAGCAGGCAACAAAAAGAAGGTTAGGATCCACATTCATGCAGCCCAGCCTGAGGAGCTTTTCAGAAGACTCCGGAAGCATGGTCGAATCATCCAACAGAAGGCTGATGACATGAAGCGACAGTTTGAGGCAACACATTCCAGGGAATATCCGATCGCACTTTTAACAGACTCCATTGCAGACCTTCCCAGGGATATAATGGACAGGTACCAGATTCATATGGTTCCATTGAACCTGATAGCTGATGGAAGCAATTACCTTGACAAGACTACAATTTCCTCTGAGTACTTCTATAGTCTTATGGATGAAATAGATGAATATCCATCCTCCTCTCAGCCTACCATGGCAGTAGCAGAGGATTACATCCGATTCTTAAGGGAGCATTATTCCAAAGTCATAATCATAACCGTATCTGACAAGATGAGCGGGACCTTGAACACCTTCAGAAAAGCTCTTGAAAAGCTTGGAATAGAAGATGGCAGCGTTGCTTTGATAGATTCACGGAGGAACTCTGGTGCAGAGGGTCTTGTTGTCATGAAGGCAGCTGAAATGATTCACCAAGGGATGAATTTTGAGGAAATTGTTGAGAAACTGGATGGGATAATTGAAAAAAGTGAGATATTTGTCAGTGTAACTGACCTGAAATACATGGTTAAGTCTGGAAGAATAAGCAAGTATGTCGGATTTGCGGCGAACACCTTGAACTTTAAGCCGGTGGTTTCAATTGACAAGGAAGGCCATGGCTCGATAATAGGGAAGTCCTTTTCAGTGGATTCAAACACCAGGAAGATTTACTCTCTAATTGAGCAGATTCACAAGGAAAAGGGTATTGAGAGGTATGCAATCGTCCATGCAAATGCTTTCGAAAGGGCCAAGGAATATGAGAAGCATTTGGTGGAAATGCTGGGCATGGAGCCTGAGTATATCATGGATATCTCCACAATTGTTGCAATGAGTGCTGGAATAGGAACTGTAGCAGTTGCTCTTATAAGCAACTAAAAGGGGGAAATAATGGAAAATTATCTTGTAACCCTATTGGTTTTGTTCATATACTTTAATATTGTATTTGCAATTGCACAATCCAAAAGGAACAATGGTTTGATTGACATTGCATGGGGCTTTGGATTTGTGGTTGTTGCTGTAACCAGCTACCTGATTTCATCTCAATTCACATTAAGGGGTACTGTCATAACCATCCTGGTTCTCCTGTGGGGCTTGAGACTGTCCTGGCATCTATTCAAGAGAAACTGGAACAAGAAGGAAGATTACAGATACGTTGCCATGAGGGAGCGATGGGGATCGAAAAACCATGCGGTCATGGCCTACACAAGGGTATTCATGTCCCAGATGGTACTTTGCTTTATCATTGCCACCCCCATTATGATTACCAACTTCAACAGCTCAGGTGGTTTGGGCCCGCTTGATTTCATAGGCATGGGGATATGGATTATAGGGTACTATTTTGAGGTTGTTGGAGATGCACAGCTTAAGAGATTCATTAGTCAGCCGGAGAACAAGGGCAAGCTAATGAAGTACGGTCTGTGGAAATATACCAGACACCCCAACTATTTTGGTGAGGCAACCATGTGGTGGGGGATATTCCTTATTTCACTTTCCGTGCCGGGTTCGTTTCTCGGGCTAATAAGCCCTGTTACCATAACATTTCTGCTGTTGTTTGTATCAGGAGTTCCACTTCTTGAAAAGAAATACAAGGATCACCCGGAATGGGATGAATATGCGAGAAAAACAAGTAAATTCGTACCGATGCCACCAAAGAACTGATCATGGAGATTTTGACGGAGGTTGATAGGATGAAGGATAAACCGGTAATTGTTGTAAGTAATTGTCTGGGCTTTTGCAACTGCAGGTATGATGGACAGGTAATAAACGATAAGTTTGTCAAGGCTCTGGAATCATATGTTGACTATATCAAGGTTTGCCCTGAGGTGGATATTGGCCTTGGGGTGCCAAGGGATTCCGTAAAGCTGGTGAAAGTAAATGGCAAGGCAGAGCTTTATCAGCCAGGGCAGGACCGATATGTGACAAAGGAAATGGATGAGTACTCTGAAAAACTTTTGTCTTCTCTGGACCAGGTGGATGGCTTCATACTCAAGGGCAGATCACCATCTTGTGGAATCAAGGATGTGAAGTACTACCAGTCCATGGTTAAGGGTGCCAGCTCTGAAAAAGGTGTTGGAAGGTTTGCAGAAAAGGTGTTCGAAAAATTTCCCTTTGCGGCCATTGAAGAGGAGGGTCGATTGACAAACATGGGGATCAGGGAGCATTTTCTGACCAAGCTATATACAAATCTTCGCTTTAGAAGTATAAGGGAGGGAAAGCTAAGGGATCTGGTTGACTTTCATACCCGTCACAAGTATATACTTATGGCCTACAGCCAAAAGGAGCTGAAAGCCATGGGTAAGATTGTTGCCAACCACCAGAACAAGAAGTACGAAGACCTTTACAATGAATACAGGGACTATCTAGGAATGGCCTTGGAGAACCCTCCAAAACCAACAAATCATGTGAATACACTGATGCATATCATGGGATACTTTTCCGATCAGCTGTCTAGAGAGGAGAAGGAGTATCTTTTAGGTAGCCTTGAAAAGTATAAGAAGCGGAAAGCTCATCTGGGTGTTCCTGTGGGTATACTTAGAAGCTACGCCATTAAGTACAGGCAGGAATATATTCTTTCCCAGTACATATGGGAGCCATTTCCAGAGGACATGCTGGATATAAGCGATACGGGGAAGTAAAACTAAAAATTAGGGTACATAAAAAAGCTCAAGGATAGGCTAGATATCCTTGAGCTCTTTTATGTATTCATTTATCCTCTCAATTGTTTGATTCCTTGAAGCAGCTGAAGCAGTCCCTTGTGGGAGACCAATCTTCAGGTAATCCAAGAAGGCCTGGGTCATGTAGGGCTCGTTTATGGCAAAGCTTATGCAGGGCTGGGTATATTTCATGATAATAAGGCCTACATTCTCCTTTCCATAGATGGTAAGCTCATCGCTTCTGGCTTCCTGGATCAATACGTTATAGTTGGGGTAATGCTTCATTAGGCTAATTATATTTTCAAGCTGTGCCTTAAAGGTGTGTGTATCGTAGAATACTGAACTACCAGTAAATACAGTAAAGCCCACAGGGATTTTTCTTTCAAGAAGCTCGTTGTAATCTGGGAGTTGAATGATTTCTGTAAAGCTCTCCGTTTCAAGTAGCTCAACTAGAGAGCGCTGTCTCCTCTTATGGAAATTGAACAGCTTTTCCCTGTCTTCCCTTGGATAGATTTTAAGAAATTTCTCCAACGTAAATAGAGGAATTGTCACTGATGAAACAGCTCTGGTTTTGAGGATGCAATTTCCCTTTTCTTCCTCAAATTCATTTAGTGTATCCATCAAGGAATTGCTTGAGGAGGGATTGAATATCTTCATCAATGGTCTGCACAGCTTCAGAAAATCCTCAAACTCCATCAGCAATGTCTTTATTGTTTCCGTTTCTGTCAGGTAGAAGTTAAGATTGTTCTCTAGGTTTCTGCCGATTGAATTGGAAGTAACTGCACACAGTCCAGGGGCAATAAAAATTGTTCTTCTGAAATTGGAATCCCTGGTCCTTGGATAGTAGAAG
>Ga0334894_1001722_pt1 | contig 17208 bp, 10 predicted proteins | sample GraSluR3_MG_6_FD_207225 | JGI IMG/M metagenome (GOLD analysis project Ga0334894, IMG submission 207225) | Sludge microbial communities from methane-producing bioreactor in Wageningen University, Netherlands - Granular Sludge_12_05 R3 | ecosystem: Engineered > Bioreactor > Anaerobic >... | reverse complement strand
GTGTCGGGATCGGGACAGTCGATCAGAACCAGATCGACCAGCGCCGGCTCATCGACCGCGACATAATCGACGCTCGACGGGTCGATCGCCAGCATTTCCGGGGTGAGGTCGGGGCGGCCGATGAGCTTGGGCAGTCGCGTGGTGGGGCGGGTCGGCCCGGTCTCGGTCACCTCCCGACCGACCAGGGCGTTGACCAGCGCGCTTTTGCCCGTGCCCGTGCCGCCCAGCGTGGCCACCACGAGCGGGGCCGCGAGGCGGATTCGCGTCGAGCCGATTCGCTCGATCAGCCGGCGGATCAGAGCCTGGCAGGTGCGAGCCGACGGCCAATCGGGCGCAGCCGACGCCCACCGATCGAGCGCCTCGTTCAGGGCGTCGATCTCCGCCAACAGCTCCAGGTGCGCCAGTTCGGGGCTGGTCATACCACAAGCATAGCAGACCAATGGCCGCTTGGCGGAGGGGTGGGGGTCGAGGTCGAAGACCGGCCCGATCGGGTGGGCGGCAAATTCGTCCGCCCACGCCCCGGGGGAGCTACTCGAAACTCGCTCGATGCGGTATGCTGACGGCGACCCGGCCCGTGGCCGCGGTGCCGAACTCGGGCCGTGGGCCGACCGAGATCGACTTTTCCGATTTCCCGATATCAGACAGGAGAGTGCCATGTACGGGGGACTTGCCATGTTGCTGGCGCAGCAGGAGCCGGGGGGTTTCGCCGAGTGGGGTCTGTGGATGATCGTCGGAGGCTTCGTGCTGGTCGCGTTCGCCGTGCTGATCGGGATCGTCGTCATGCTGTACGGCGGCCTGTGGTTCCAGGCGTACATGTCGCGGGCCAACGTGAGCATCGTGAGCCTCATCGGGATGAGCTTCCGGCAGGTGAACGCCCGCGTCATCGTGCAGGCCAAGATCATGGCCATCCAGGCCGGCCTGGGGGCGGATCGCGAGACGGGCATCACCACGGGGCGTCTCGAAGAGCTTTACCTGGCCGGCGGAAACGTGCCCCGGGTCATCAGCGCCCTGATCGCCGCCCATCGCGCCGAGATTCCCTTGAAGTTCGACCAGGCGGCCGCGATCGACCTGGCCGGGCGCGACGTGCTCGAGGCCGTGCAGACGAGCGTCAATCCGAAAGTGATCGACTGCCCCGACCCCAAGAAGTCCGACCGGCAGTTTCTCAGCGCCATCGCCAAGAATGGGGTCGAGCTGAAGGTCCGTGCCCGAGTCACCGTGCGCACCAGCCTCGAACGCCTGATCGGAGGGGCGACCGAGGACACGATCATCGCCCGGGTCGGCGAGGGCATCATCACCTCGATCGGCTCGGCCGAAACGCATTTCAAGGTGATGGAGAATCCCGACAGCATCTCCCGGGCCGTGCTGAAGAAGGGGCTCGACGCCCAGACCGCCTTCGAGATCGTCTCGATCGACATTGCCGACATCGACGTGGGCCAAAACATCGGTGCCCGCCTGCAGGCCGATCAGGCCGAGGCCGACACGCGCGTGGCCCGGGCCAAGGCCGAAGAGCGCCGGGCGCTGGCCACCGCGCGCGAGCAGGAGATGAAGGCCGAAGTCGCCCGCAACCGGGCTATGGTGGTTTTGGCTGAGGCGGAAGTGCCCAAGGCGATGGCCACGGCGTTCCGCGAGGGAAACATGGTGGTCACGCGCGACCGAGGCTGAACACCCGCTTGAGGAAGGCGGCCGCCGCCGAGCCGATCGCCGGGCTCTGGCTCTCGCGCGGCCCGGCCACGTTGAGCGTCTCGGCCCCGACCTCGACGATCCATTGGCGAACCACGTCGAGCGCGGGAGGATCGTCGAGATCGACCACGAGGCACGGTTTTCCGTGGGCTTCGGCCAACCGCACGGTCAGCTCGGTGCCGCCGCTGAGCGGACCGCGGCAGACAACCAGCGTGGCGTCGGAGTCGAGCACGTTCCATTCCGTCCGCACCTGGTATTGGGCCGAGTCGGTCTCGGTCAATTCATAGCGAGACGGAACGGCGCCGTCTTCGGCCAATCGCCCGCGAGGGCACCAGCCGCCGTGAGGGATTCCCAGCGCGATCGCCGCGTCGAGCGCCGCGCGATCGACCCCGGTCTGCCCGCCCGAGATGATCCGCGCCGGTCGCGGCGCCCGCGTTTCGCTGGAGCGGTTCGTGCTCATCGAGTCACGCCGCCCCCTCGCGAGCGGCGACGCGGTAGTCGCGGATGTTCGCCTTGTTGCAGGCGTTCATCGCGTCGACCACGTACTGAAACCGGCAGCGCCGATCGGCGCGAATGATGACCGACGCGCGGCTGGGGTTGTTGACCCACGTTCGCTCGAGCACCTGGGAAAGCTCTTCCAGGGTGAGCACCTTGCCGGTCACGAAGTAGCGGCCCTCGGCGTCGATGTTGATGAACAGCTCCCGGGGGACGCTGGTCGAAGGCCGGGCCTCGGAAGCGTCGGGCAGCAGCACGCGCATCTCGCGTTCCTGCTCGGCGAACTCGGTGGCCACGAGAAAGAAGATCAGCAGCAGAAAGACCACGTCGATCAGCGGGGTCAGGCTCAGCGCGTCCAGCGCGCTTCCCTTCTTGATCTTGACGGCCATGGACGACCTCTTCGGATTACTTGGGGATCGACGTGGGCGCTCGCTTGGCCGGCGGGCGCGACGCGGCGTCGCGCGACCGCGCGTCGGGGCCGACCAGGGGATCGGCGGGCCGGCCCCGACCCTCGAAATGCTCGACCTTGGGATGCAGCTCGATGAGAACCTCGTCGAGCCGGTGCAGCAGCTTCTGAATGCGCCCCTCGAAGTAATGCGCCAAGACGGCCGCCGGAATCGCCACGGCCAGCCCGGCAAAGGTGGTGACCAAGGCCATGTAAATGCCCTTAGCCAGGAACTCGGCCTTGTTGGCGCCCACGGGCAGTTCCGTGGTGCGGAAGAAGGCTTCGATCATTCCCCAAACGGTTCCCAGCAATCCCAGCAGGGGCGCAATGCCCGCCGCCAGGCTCAGCCAGCGGACGTTCGAATAGAGCCGCGCCGCCTCCCGCTCGCTGGCCTGGCTGATCGCCCCTTCGACCTCGCCCTGAGGACGCCCGATCTTCAGCAGCATGGCCCGGATGATCCGCGACGCCGACGACCGGTAGCGGCGGCACAACTGCTCGATCGCCCAGGGGTCAAAGGGCCGCTGGCCGGCGGCGACCGCCTGCAGCTCGCGGATCAGTCTCGTCGGCAGCACGCGGCCGCGGCGCAAACCCAGAAACCGCTCCGCCCCGAACGCCACGACGAGAAACGACATCGCGGCGATGGGGATCATCAGCCACCCGCCCTGGACCAGCAGGTCGAGTAGGTTGATCTTCGACTCGCGAACCACGATGGGCGTCTGCGCCGCGGCCTGGTCGGAGGGCTCGTCGGCGGCCCGATCGGCCAGGGCAGCCTCGGCTCGGGTCTCGGCCTCGCGAAGCCGCTCTTCGGCGGCGGCCCTCGCCGCCTCGGGGTCGGCCGACTCCTGCGCCACGGCGGCGCCGCCTGCCAGCAGCACGAGCCACAAAACGGCCGTCCAGCCGAGGGGTTGGCGAAATCCAAACGGGCGCTGCTCGTTCCGAAACGGGCGCTGCTCGTTCCCACGCTTCCGCGTGGGAACCAGCGTACCGCGAAGCGTGGGAACCAGCGTACGAACGCCCGCCGTGACCGCTCTTCCTTGTTCCCACGCTTCCGCGTGGGAACACAAGCCTTGACCGCTTCGCGGTCCCGAGGGCGACGCGAAGCGTCGAAGCCCTCGGTTCCCACGCGAAGCGTGGGAACCAGCGTCGTCGAAGCCCGGGTAAGCCTTGCCCGGCGTAACCAGCGTAGAGCCGACGGGATCGCTCATGAGAGTCCTCAATTTGGGTGAACTCACCCGCTCAAATCCTGGAGTCGCTTCTTGGCAATGGGCGTCTTGTCCGAGTCGGGAAACTTCTCGGCCAGTTCGCGATACAATTCGGCGGCCTTGTCGGTCTGGCGGAGCATCTCGAAGCATCGGGCCGCCTCGTAGTACGCCTCGGCCTGCCAAGTGGGATAACTGTAACCGTAGATCACCTTGAAGTAGCTGCGCACCGCTTCGCTGTAATCCTTGCGCGCGAACTCGAGCTCGCCGAGCATGAACTGGGCCCGCGCGGCCACCTCGCGGTTGCCGGCCTTCTCGATCACCTGCCGGTACAGGCGCCCCGCCTCGTCGGCGCTGCCCAGGTTCTGGTGGGCCCATCCCCGCTCGTAGATCGCCTCGGGCGCATGGGGCGAGTCGGGGAATCGCTCGACGCACGGGTCGAGATACTCGAGGCTCTTCTTCCACTGCTTCAGCTGGCCGGCGGCCTGACCCGCGTGCAGCAGGCGCAACGCCTCAAACCCCTCGCTGCGAAGGTTTTCGACCCCATCGTAAGCCTCGAGGGCCTCGGAATACTTCTTCTGCGCGAACAGGCACTCGGCCTGCATGAACGCGGCGTCGGGGGCCAGGGGCCCCTGCGGATAGGTCTTCCACTGGTACGCGAACGTCTTGAGGGCGTCGTCGAACGAACCCTGGTGGAAATACGACCATCCCAGCTTGTGGGCCGACTTTTCGCCCAGCTCGGAGACTCCCGCCTGCTGCATCGCCTTGTAGTAGGCGGCGGCCGCGTGGGCGTAGTCCTTGCGCGCGTAGGTGAACTCGCCGATATGGTAGTAGGCTTCGCCGCTGCGCGGGCTGTCGGGGTACTTCGTCGCAAGCTGCTGAAACACCTTGGCCGCCTCGCCCTCGTCGCCCGAAAGCTTCAGCGCCCAGGCCAACTGGTAAAGCACGTTGTCGCCGTTGCCGTAGTCGGGCTCGTCGGCCAGGAGCGATCGCAACGTGGCCGCCGCGGCCTTGTAGTCCTCGAGCCCCATCTGGCACAGCCCTAGGAGATACCGGGCGTCGCACCGGGCCGAGGGCTCGGGACGGCCCGCCAGAAACGCCTGGAGGTCTTCGACGGCCGGGCCGAACTTGCCGAGCCGGTGCCGCGCCATGCCGCGGCTGAACCGCGCGGTCGGGGCCACGGGATGCTTGCCGTGGGCGTCGAGGAGCGTGGTGAGCGTGGCCTCGGCCGCGGCGTTGTCTTGCCGATCCATCTGGGCGCAGCCCAATTCGTGCAGCGCGTACGGCACCAGGGGACTCTCGGGCCAGCCGTCGATCACGCGCCGGTACTCGGCCGCCGCCGTCTCGTAATCGCCCGACAGGTAGGCGTACTCTCCCCGCCGATAGTGCGCCTTGTCGAGCAGGTTCGTCTGGGGAAAGTCGGCCAGCAGCTTCTCGACCGTGGCCTTGGCCTTGTCGACGCGGCTCGACCGGGCGTAGGCCCGCGCCAGGGCCAGGAGCGTCTCGTCGGCGTGGCGCCACTTGGGTTGGGCGGCCAGGGCCGCTTCGAGCGACGCGGCCGCCGCCTCGTCCTGCTGCAATTCGAGCTGGCAGATTCCCGCCAGGTGCCGCGTCTCGGCGATCAGGTCGGGCCGATCGGCAATCGCCGGGTCTTTGGCCTCGATGGCCGCCAGCGCCGGCTGGAGGGCCTTGAGCGTCTCGTCGTGCTTGCCCTGGAGTTGGAGCACCAGGGCGCGGCGCACCGACCAGAGCAACCGATCGGGATGCTCGGCTTGCTGCGCCAGAAGCTTGGCGTATTCCGCGTCGGCCTCCTTCCACTGATTCAGCAGCAGATGGCCCTCGGCCTTGATCTGGGTGACCTCGGCGGCCAGGTCGTGCTTCGGGTGGGCGGCCAAGAACGCCTCGGCCCGCTTCAAGGCGCCGGCGTTGTCGCCCACCTCGAGCGAGGCAAAGGCGGCCATGTAAAGGGCCTGCGCGCCGATGGGATCCTGGGGAGCCGTCTGGGCCACCGCCTCGAAAAAGCCGATCGACTCTTTGCGCCGCTCGGCGATCGCGTAGACCGCGTCGGCGCGGTCCATCAGCAACGGGGCCAACCACTCGCTCTTGTCGCCGCGGGCCTGGGGGATCATTCCCTCGGCCGCCTCGACCGCCTTTTGGGGCTGCTTTTCCTCGAGCCAGGTTCGCGCGGTCCAGTGGGCGGCCTCGTAGGCGGCCGGGCCCTTCGTCTGCAAGAAATCGGCCAGCAGGTTGCGGGCCTGGGCGAAATTGCCGGCCAGATAATGACACTTCCCCCCGGCCAGCGCGGCCCGCGAGGCGTGCTGCGACTCGGGGAACTTCGCCGGCACCGATTCGTACAACGCGGCCGCTTCGGCGTGCCGGCCGAGCTGGGTCTGGCAGTCGGCCTGGCGGATCGTGGCGTAGTCGGCCAGATCGAAACCGGGCCGGGACGCGGCCGCCTCGAACCGTTCGAGGGCCTCGGCGTATTGCTTGGCGGCCAGTAGCGTCTCGCCGCGGCGGAGCGTGACCTCGGCGGCCAGGCCGTGGTCGGGATAGCCCTTCAAGAATGCATCGTAGCTCTTGCCCGCCTCGGCGTGTTGCCCCAGTTCCTCTTGACAAACGCCCAGGGCGTACAGCGCGTCGGGCGCGAAGGCGTGCTGGGCGTGCTTTTCGACCACCTGGCGGTACGAGTCGGCCGCCTCCTGCTTCTTGCCCCCCAGGTAAAGGCATTCGCCCCGGTAATAGAGGGCCTCGGGCACGGAGGCCCCCTGGGGATACTTCGCCAGCAGGGTATCGAAGGTCTTGACGGCTTGCTCGGCCGCGCCGGACTTGCCCCCCTGTGCAAGGGCGTACTGCGACGCGCCCAGATACAGATGCGCCGATTCGACGTTCTCCGACTTGGGAAAATCACGCACCACCTTGTTGAACGCGGCGGCTGCCGCCTCGGGCTGATCGTTCAGGTATTCGCACACCCCGAGATTGTAGTACGCCTGGGCCAGGCGCGGATCGCCCTGGTGCTCGTCGACGAACTTGCGCCACTCCTGAGCCGCCAGGTCGTACGACTTCAGCCTCTGCAAGTGGGCCGCCGCCGCATACTGGCGCGTGGCGGCGGGCGACTCCTCCTGCCCCACGACGATGTGCGGCAACATGCCCCCAGCAACCAAGAGGACGCCCAGAAAACCCAGATTAGCCAAACGAATCTTCGTCATCGCGAGACCCCGATTGCACCCAACTCTCAGGATACTTCGGATTATCGGGCATTCCATCATCGATGGCCAGTGGGATGCATCTCCATGCCCCTTAGCAGAGGGGAAGGCGATGCCCGGGATGCCGCAGATCGCCGCATGTCGCAAGTCGACGTCGACAAGGTTTCCACTTTCGGCCGAATTCTGCGAATCGCGGCAGGCCGGCCCGGTCGCACGCGTGCCGGCCGGCGCTTCGCCGGCGAGGTTGACCTCAACCACCCCAGGCGTAGAATTGCGGAAGTCTTTAGCCGGTGATGGCCTCGGTCTGTTGCCGCGTCGATTTCCTCCCCCCAACCAGGAGAAGCCAAATGCCAGAGGCTCAGAACGGCGATCAAGTGAAGGTTCATTACACGGGCAAGCTCGACGATGGGACCGTGTTCGACACTTCCGAGGGCCGCGATCCCCTGGAATTCAAGCTGGGCCAGCGACAGGTCATCCCCGGCTTCGAGAAGGCGGTCGCCGGAATGAACGTCGGCGAATCGAAGACCGTCAAACTCGCGCCCGAAGAAGCCTACGGTCCGTACCAGCAGGAGCTTCTCATCGAGGTGAGCCGGCAACAGTTCCCCGATGACGTCGAGCCGACCGTCGGCGACCAGTTCCAGATGCGCGACTCCCAGGGACAGCCCGTGCCCGTCACCGTGACCGAGGCCTCGGAGGAGTCGGTCAAGCTCGACGCGAACCACCCGCTGGCCGGGCAGAACCTGACGTTCGACATCGAGTTGATCGCGATCGGCTGAGCAGCGGCCGGCGCGGCGCTTGGCGGCGTTGAACGAAGTCCGGCGAGCGGGGGTCAGCTTTTCGGGGCGAGCACGGTGGTCATCATGCGGCCGCTCTCCATGCTGGGCGGCTTCTCGACCGTCGAGACGCTCTCCAACGCCTCGATGATGCTCAACAGCATCTCCCGTCCGCGGTCGTGGTGCGCGTTCTCCCGGCCACGAAAGAGCACGTTGATTTTGACCTTGTCTTTCCGCTTGAGAAACTCCTCCGCCCGTCGCACCTTGAAATCGATGTCGTGCTCGCCCGTCTTGGCGCGCAGGCGGATCTGCTTGAGCTGACTGCGCCGCGTCTTGGCCCCGTCGTTGCGCTTCCTCTTCCGCTCGTACTCCATTTTGCCGTAGTCCATGATCCGGCAGACGGGCGGGCGCGCGTCGGCGGCAACCTCGACCAGGTCGAGTCCGGCTTCGCGGGCCATCGCGCGGGCCGCGTCGGTCGGCATTTCGCCCAGCATCTTGCCGTCCTGATTCACTACGCGCACCGGGGAAACACGTATCTGGTCGTTGACTCGCGGTTTGGGAATGGCCTGCTCCTCCTACGAGATAGGCAAGTTGACACTCGGCTCGCCGGAACGCGGCGAACCCGCGATCGGGGCCTTTTCGAAGCCCGATCATCCCATTGTATCGTTGCGGCGCGGGCGCGACGAGAGCCGGTGCCTGGGACGCGACGAGGCCGTTGGACGCGCCCGCGGGCGCAGTGCTAAGATACGGTTTTGCCGCCCCCGCGAGAAGGAAACCCGTGCCCGACCCCATCTCCCGCGACGATCTTGCCGAGCGTTACCTCGATCAGCTCCCCTACGAGCCCTATCCCTTCCAGGAGGAGGCCCTGCTGGCGTGGTTTGCGGCCGATCAGGGGGTGCTCGTCTGTGCGCCCACGGGCATGGGCAAGACGCTCATCGCCGAGGCGGCCCTGTTCGAGGCCCTGCACACGGGCACCACGGCCTACTACACCACCCCCCTCATCGCCCTGACCGAGCAGAAGTTCCGCGAGCTGCAGACCGCGGCCGTGCGCTGGGGATTCGAGCCGACCGACGTCGGCCTGGTGACGGGCAATCGGCGCGAAAACCCCGACGCCCGCGTGCTCGTCGTCGTGGCCGAGATCCTCTTCAACCGCCTGCTCCACACCGAGGCGTTCGACTTCAGCCGGGTCAGCGCCGTGGTGATGGATGAGTTCCACAGCTTCAACGACCCCGAACGGGGCATCGTCTGGGAGTTGTCGTTGGGACTCCTGCCCGAACACGTGCGGATCCTGCTCCTCTCGGCCACGGTGGGCAACTCCCTGGAGTTCGTGCGCTGGCTCCGCGAGAGCCACAACCGGCGGGTCGAGCTGGTGCAAAGCGACGAGCGCAAGGTGCCGCTCACCTTCCAGTGGGTGCCCGACCTGCTGCTCACCGAGCAGATCGAGGCCATGGCCGCCGGCGACGACGAGGCGCGCAAGACCCCCGCCCTGGTCTTCTGCTTCAACCGCGAGGAATGCTGGAACGTCGCCGAACAGCTCAAGGGCAAGCGGGTGCTCGGCGACGGGCAGCAACAGCGGCTCACCGAAGCCCTCAAGCAGTACGACTGGAGCCAGGGGGCCGGGCCCAAGATCCGGCAGCTCCTGTTGCGGGGCGTCAGCGTGCATCACGCCGGCGTGCTGCCCAAGTACCGGCGGATCGTCGAAGAGCTTTTCCAGCAGAAGCTGCTCTCGATCTGCGTATGCACCGAAACGCTCTCGGCGGGCATCAATCTGCCCGCGCGGTCGGTCGTGGTCCCGCGCATCCTCAAGGGTCCGCCCGGCAAGAAGAGGCTGCTCGATCCGAGCGGGGCCCACCAGATTTTCGGCCGGGCCGGACGCCCCCAGTTCGACTCGCAAGGATACGTGTTCGTGCTGGCCCACGAAGACGACGTCAAGATCTCCCGCTGGAAGGACAAATACGACCAGATCCCCGAAGACACGAAAGACCCGGGCCTGCTCCGCGCCAAGAAGCAGCTCAAGAAGAAGATGCCCAAGCGGCGCACGAACGAGCAGTACTGGACCGAGGCCCAGTTCGAGAAGCTTCGCGCCTCGCCGCCCGCCCATCTCGCCAGCCGTGGCCGGCTGCCCTGGCGCCTGCTGGCCTACATGCTCGACGCCTCGCCCGACGTGGAGTTGATCCGCAAGCTGGTGAGCAAGCGTCTCATGGAGGGCAAGCGTCTCGAGGCCGCGCAGCGCGACCTCGACAAGATGCTGCTGACCTTGTGGCGCGCCGGTTACGTGACGCTCGAGCCCGAGCCGAACGCCCCGCCGCCCCACGAATCCGGCGCGGCCGCGGCTCCCGCCGCCTCCGGCGCGTTCGGCGCCGGCCTGTTCGATCTGCCCACGGGGCCGTCCCAGCCGGCGCCCGAGGCGCCCGAAGCGCCGGCCTATCGCCCCGAGCGCGCCCATCCCACCCCGGAACTCGCCAAGCTGTTGATGTTGCGGGGCGTGAACCCGCTCTACGGCATCTTTCTCGTCAATCAACTGGGCATCGCCGACCGGCGCGAGCGGATGCAGGCGATCGAGAGCCTGCTCGAGATGCCCGGGTCGGTGGGGTACCATCTTCGCGTGCCCGGCCAGGATGAGCTGCCCCCGGGCCCCCTGGCCGTCACGCGCCTCGACGGACAGTTGCTCCGCCTGGGACTGGCCTCGCCCGAGGAGTTGACCGCCGCTCCCAAGGAGGAGGAAGACCGCCGGCGCAGCTCGTTCGAGGAGAGGGTCTGGGTGCTGACCCTGGCCGACAAGCTGCGCCGGCTGTTCGATTACGATTTTCCCGACGTCCACGACGTGCGCACCCAGCCCGTGTGGGCGGCGGGCGAGCTGCTCGAGTTCGGCGGCGACTTCAACAAGTACATCACGAGCAAGGCCCTGCAGAAACAGGAGGGCGTGATCTTCCGGCACCTGCTCCGCCTGATCCTGCTGTTGGGCGAGTTCGTGCAGTTCTGCCCCCCCGACACGACCGACGACGAATGGCGCGGCGATCTGATCGACGTGGCCAATACGCTCACCGAGAGCTGCCGGCGCGTCGATCCCACGAGCACCGAAAAAGCCCTCGAACGCGCCGAGGCCGGCGCCGCCCCCGAGATCGACGCCTGAGTGGTCGCGTCGCGAGTCGCCGCGACGTCTCGCACATCGCGTTCCATGCGCATTCGATAAGTCGTGATGTCGCGATGGGCTTCCGTGTCGTCCGTGGTCCACCTCCCGTCCCCGTACGCTGAGGAAGCCCTGTTCCTTGAGAATCAGGATCCTTACTCGATGTGGCCCACGACGATGCCGGCGGAAGGGCCTTACCGCACCACGTGCACCTGGTACGTTCCCACGAGCATTGCCGTGGTCGGGTCCTGGTAGGGTATCTCGATGAAGGCGAAGGCCGAGCCGTCGGGGGCGAGGTCGGCTTGGAAGAAGGTGAGGCCCTCGACGCGGGCGTAATAGACGAGCTTGGCCGATCCGCCGCCGGGGCGGTGCGTGTCGAAAAGCATGGCCCCGGCGTCGCGCCCGATTCGCGGGTCGTCGCGCTTGACGCAGGTGGCCAGCCAGCGCCCGTCGGCGCTGGTCCAGAAGCCCTGGTACTCGTGCCCGCTGCGGTAGCGCCAGCGCACGCGGCCGTCGGGGCCGACCGCGTGCAGCGTGTTGGCCATGGGGTGGGGGCCGGGCGGGGCGACCGCGTGGCGGGCGCTGCTCGCGTAGGGCACGCTCGAGCTGCCCGTCTGGAAATAGGCCATCCCGTCGGCTGCCAGGTGGGTGTACGTGGCCAGGGCGCTGACCGGCACCTTGCTGATGACGATCGGCGTGCCGAACCGAAAGGTCTGTTGCGGCTCGACCCGATCGAGGTCGAACAGGAAGGTCCGCCCGTCGTTCAGCCCGACCGAGGCGAGCTTGCCCCGGGGGTCGACCGAGACCGACTTCCAGAAGCTGGCCCGCGCGAAGTACGGTTCGAGCGGCTCGAACGTGTGCCCGCCCACCAGGGCGCCGGTCCGGCCGTCGAGCACGTAGAGCGAACCGGGCTTGTAGGGACAACCGTCGGGCGTGTTGCCCGCCGCCGCGCCGGCCAGCACGGCCACGCGCCGCCCCGCCCCGTCGGCGTCGAGGTAGACGAGGCTCAAGGGCATCGGGCCCTCGCCGGGAAAACGCCATCGCACGGCGCCGTCGGGACCCAGGCGGTAGACGCGCGCCAGGCGCGTCATCGAGTCGATCGCCGTATGATCGCCCCAGGTGTGCAGGCCCAGCACCAGAAGATCGCCGCCGGCCAGCGCCCGAAGCCGGTAGCAGCCGGGAAGCTGGTAAACGCCGTAAAGCGATTCCCTGGCCGGCGGCGCGCTGGTCTCGAGATCGTCGGCCAGCCGGAACCGCCACGCGACCTCGCCCGTGCGCGCGTCGGCGCCGTAGACGAATCCGTCGACGCTCTGCTCGCCATAGTACACGCGGTCGCCGTCGGGCGAGAATTCGATCTGCTTGACCATCCCCTCGGCGATGCGAGCCCGCCAGAGCGTCTTGCCGGCGTAAACGTCGAGCACCTCGATGCGTCCAAGGAACGTGCCTACCGCCAGCCGGCGCCCGTCGGGCGAAAACCGCACGCACGTGTCGGGCTCGCCGCCCCCTCGGGTCAGATACGCGACATCGCCCAGGAGCACTTTGCCCAGGACGTAGGGCAGGATCACGTCGTCCGGCCCCGACTCGGGGCGCCGGCACGTCGCGGGCAGGCTCGTCGCCCCCGCCGGAATCGGCCAGCCGGGCCCCTCCGCGAGCACGCGACCGGCCAGGGCCACGGCGACAATCCACGCGACGACCAACGATCGCATCGTTCTCCTGACAACCATTCGTGAACCTCTCGTTCCCGCGCGCCGGCATCGTCCGCACTGCGGAACAACGGATGGTCTTGCAGCTCGACCAGCCCCTGTTCCAGCTTATAGCGAAGTCGAGCCGACTTCGTCAACGTCCGCTCCCACGGGCGGGCGATCTCGTGGACCAGGTGCGCGCGCAGCACCTCCCGCCGCGCAGTGCGGTGCGCACTCTTGACAAGCCGGGCGCGGCGGCGTCAGAATCTGCGGTGTCGCGGCATGGCAATCCTCGCCACGTCGATCGGCATCGTTCGCGGCGGGCAGTAATGCGCTCTCTCCAGCAGGAGTCCCATCATGGCTATCCAGTCTCGCCTTCGGCCTGCGCCGCGTGGGCGGCTCGTTCCGTCGCCCTTGACCTTGCTCGAACCGGTCGCGGGGATCGTCCTCCTTGCCGTCTTGATCGTCCTTCTGCCACCGGTCGTCCAGGCGAGCGAGCGTGATCGCCCGAAGCGGGTTCAGGTCCTCAACCACCTGCTCGAGACGTTTCGCTCCGACGCGCCGGGAGAAGAGCCCAAGGAAGTGCCCATCTGGGAGAGTTGGCTGCGCCGGACGGGCGAGTTGCCTCCCGATTTCGACGGACTGCCGACCGATGCCTTTCCGCCCGACCTGTTGACCTTCGAGGATGGCAGGCCTGTTGTCGACGCCGACCAATGGGCGGCCAGGAGGAAGGAGATCCGGGCCGTGCTCGATCGGTACATGTTCGGAGACTGGCCTCCGCCGCCCGAGAAGGTTGCCATCCGATACGAGAAGACAAAGGCCGAAGAGACCGACGCGTACGTTCGCCAGAACGTCCAGTTGTGGTTCGCGCCCTCCGTCAAGGCGGTCGAGTACGCGGAACGGACTCTTTCGTATAGCACCGCGTCGCGGCCGGAAAACAGGCGCGATCGGGCTAATCACATGCTGGCCGTCCTGAACGTGGACCTGTTCATCCCCAAAGGAGAAGGGCCGTTCCCGGCGATCATCGAGATCGGCCCTTCCTACATCGAACGCGATCTGGCAAGGGTCGAGCGCGGTTACATGGTGGCCCGCTTCAGCAGGCTCGATGCCGACTACATCGCGGCCGTCTACACCGATGATGAGTGCAACCAGCTTGAATGGTGGGCCTATGCGGCGGGAAGATGCGTCGACCTGCTGTACTCGCGGGAGGACGTCGACAAGTCGAAGATCGCCCTGTGCGGCCATTCTCGCGGCGGCAAGACGGCCATGATCGCGGCACTGATGGACGACCGGATCGGCGCCCTGATCAATAGCCACCCCGGCACGGCGGCCGGCTCCTATAACCTGTGGCGCTACGCCGGCGAAAAGTACGGCGGCGAAACGCTCGAGAACAGCACGCGCAGGTTCCAGTACTGGAACAACCCGCGCATGCGATTCTTCATCGGCAGGGAAAACAAGATGCCCTTCGACAGCCACTTTCTCGTGTCGTTGTTTGCGCCGCGGCCGGCGCTTCTCGGGACGGGCGAGCGCGACCACGTGGGCCAGCCATGGGGCGACCAGCAATGCTACCTGGCCGTCAAAGAAGTCTACAAGTTGCTGGGAAGTGCCGACCAACTCGGCTTCTACGCCTCTCCCGGCGCGCACACCGTAACGCCCGAAATGACCGGCGACCATTTGGATTGGCTCGACATGCAGTTCGGGCGCAGGCCCTTCGACTTCGAGGAGAGGCTCATCTACACCTACACGTTCGACGCGTGGAAGGAAATCACCGGCGAGAAGCTCGATCTCGATCGGTTTCCCGAGAAGGACCTGGACGATATTCTCCTGCTGCCCGACGGCAAGGAAGCCCGCACGACCGAAGCGTGGGAAACGAAGGCCCGCGATGTCCGAAGCCGGATCGAGCAGATCGTCGGCGACTTGCCGGCGTATGACACGATCGAAAACGTCGCGATCGAAAACGAGCGAGCATTCCGGGGCACTCTGAGAAAAGCCGAAATCCGGATCGACGAAAAGCTCGTCGCTTATTTGACCTACCCCGCCGAGCGGGAGGAAAAGACGCCCGCGGTCATCTACCTGCATGCCTACTTGGACGCGGGCGGCCATGAATGGTCGAGAGGCTACGGGTACCGAACCAGCGTCGGGGAGAGGCTCGCGCAGCAGGGATTCGTGGCGATCGAGTTCGACCAGCTCGGCTACGCGAGCCGCAACCGCGACAGTGGCATCGAATTCTACCGCGAGAACCCCGGCGTTTCGGCTTTGGGCGTCATGATCCAGGACGTCAGGAAGATCGTCGACGCCTTGAGCCTGCTCGACTGGGTGAACCGCGAGCGGATCATGGTGGCCGGCTATTCCCTCGGCGGGATGGTGGGCTTATACGCGGCGGTCTTCGACGCGAGAATCCGGGCCGTCGCATCGACGTGCGGGTTTGGCTCCATGCGCCGGGATGTGCACGGCAATCAGACGGAAGGAATCAAGAGATACGCGCATCTGCGACCGACGATCCCCCGCTTGGGCTTGTTCTTGGGCAACGAGAAGCGCATTCCCTACGATTTCCACGAAGTGCTCGCCCTGATCGCACCGCGGCCCGTGTTCGTCCTGGCTCCGAGGCTCGACCAGGACTGGTTTCACGAGGACGTTGCGGTATGTTGTCGTGAGGCTGCCAAGGTATTCGAACTGTATGGCGAGCCAGGGAACCTCGTTCTCGACAGCCCCAACGATTTCAATCGCTATCCTCCCGAGTATCAGGAGAGAGTGAACCGGTGGCTGTCCGGCCTGCGCTGAATGGGCTCGTGCCGTAGCGTTGGGGAAACCGGGAGTGCTCGGCGTTTCGTGCGCGCCGAGGCGCTCGGAGGGCGGCTGGATCACACCGAACCATCGAGGAGCGGAAACATGCGCGATCCCTTTCTCTTCGAGCGCGTGAATCGGGGGCTCATCGTGCGGTCGCTTTGTTGCGGGCTTGTTGCCCCGATCGTGCTTTGCGTGCTTCCGGGCGCGCCGTCCGGGGCGGCGGAGCCCCTTCTGAAAATGCAGGCCTTCGAGCCGGCGACGTCGGACGACGTCCTGTTCAACCCGGGGATGGGGCTGTACTTGGCGGGCGGCAGCCGCCTCGGATACCGGCCACCGGCCGACGCCTGGGCGCTCTCGCTCTGCAATATCATCTACTTCCGCCCCGATTGGAACGATCTCGAACCGACCGGGCCGGGGACGGCGTTCGACGACTACTTCGACCCCATCTTCGACTTCTGGGTCCAACAGCGCGGTCTGCGCGTGGCGTTCCGCGTGATGTCGCAGAGCATGCACTCGTCGTCGCAGTACGCAACCCCCGCTTGGGTCTTCGAGCAGGGAGTGCCCGGCGTCACCCACCGCGCGCTGCGCGGGCACGAACAGATCAATCCGGTCTTCTGGGACGACCGTTACCTCGATCTGCACTGCCAGTTCATCGAGCGGCTGGGCAAGTACCTGGACGGCCGTGACGGCCTGGAGTACATCGATGTCGGCGGAATCGGCGAATGGGGCGAGATGCACCTGGGACTTCACCTCCCCGGTCGCTGGACGCCGCAGCAACTCGACGAAACCGGATTCACCCACGCGAAGTACGTCGCCGCCTACCGCCGCGTCATCGACGCGCACGCCCGAGCCTTCCCGCGCACCCGGGGATTCCTCAACGTGGGGAACTACGGCGAAATCAACGATTACGCGGCTTTGCGCGGTCTTCATTTCCGGCAGGACGGGTTGACTCCCCGCGGCCCCAGCGCCGACGTGGGCAAGCGGTACTACCATCCGTATTCCCGCCGGGGCGTCCTCTGCAACTACGAATTCCACAGCAGCTATGCGAGCATGCTCGAAAAGGGCTGGGATCTGGGCGACACGATCGCCCAAGGGCTGAGCGACCCGATCTCATACCTGAACACGAACATCTTGGCCCCCGCGGCCTGGGAAGAGGCCCCCGAGCCGGTCAAGGAGCAATTCGTCGCGGCGGCGCGAAGCATCGGCTATCGGTTCGTGTTGACGCACCTGAGCGCGTCGGCACGGTTTCACCTGGACGGGGTTACCCCGGCCCGGCTGCTCGTGGAGCATACGTGGACGAACGCCGGGGTCGCGCCGTGCTACGAGAGTTACGCGCTGGAATTCACCTTGCACGACGCCGAGGATCGAATCGTTGCCCGACAACGGCACTTTCCGCGCCATCCGACCACTCTCTGGTGGCCGGGCGAAGAGACCGTCGAACGAACCTTGGTCCGCGTTCCGCACGCGGTTCCGCCTGGCGAGTACCAACTGAAGGTCGCCATGTTGCTGCCCGAGCGTGCCGAACGTCCCATTCTGCTGGGGATCGCCGGACGCGACCCGAACGACCGTTACGGCCTTTGTTCGGTTCAAGGCATTTCGTCGGCGCGGGCGACGGGGGTCGTGTACGAGGAGGGTTTCGAGGGCGATCCACACGGCTGGACCGCGGCATCGGGGATCGAAGCGTCGCTCGATCCGACGACCCAGCAAGGCGGTGCCTCCAGTCTGCGTCTGACCGGGCGCCAGCAGGGCGCCTGGAACTATGCCGCCCACCAACTGGCGATGCCCGTGCTTCCCGGCAGCAAGTATCGACTCTC
>Ga0334894_1001714_pt1 | contig 17273 bp, 20 predicted proteins | sample GraSluR3_MG_6_FD_207225 | JGI IMG/M metagenome (GOLD analysis project Ga0334894, IMG submission 207225) | Sludge microbial communities from methane-producing bioreactor in Wageningen University, Netherlands - Granular Sludge_12_05 R3 | ecosystem: Engineered > Bioreactor > Anaerobic >... | reverse complement strand
CGTTACAAAAACATGCTCATATTGTGGAAAAGAGTTTGTTGTAACAAAAGCGCGAGACAATGCGAAGTATTGCTCAAGAACCTGTGTGAATTTGGCACAATCAAAAAACCAGAGAGGGAAAAACAATCCGCATTATAAAGGGAAGGTTGATGTAACATGCGAATATTGCGGAACCAAATTTAAGGTAATTTCTGCCAGGGCCGATACTGCTCGGTTCTGCTCGCGTGTTTGTAAACGAAAATCAGAGCAGAATAAAGTAGAGCGACATTGTAAAAATTGCGGGAAATTGTTTTCTGTGTTCCCTGCCGAAATAAAAAAGGGAAACGGACATTTTTGTTCTTTAAGTTGTCGTTCTGAGTATTACTCATCAGAAAAAAATCCCAATTGGAATGGGGGGGTGTCGTTTGAGCCATACTGCCCGCGATTCAACAATAATTTTAAGAAGAGAGTAAGATTGTTCTTCGGAAATTTGTGTGTTTTGTGTGGGGCAACAAAAGAGGAGAATAAAGGGAGAAATCTTTGTGTTCATCATGTAGAAGAGAACAAACAAACGTGTTGTGATGATTCACCACGTTTGTTTGTGACTTTGTGCAGCAGTTGTCATGCAAAAGTGCATCGTACAAAAAATAATAATTATGCAACCGTTTTTAGTGATTTAATCCATCAAAACCATCGAGGTAGATGTTATCTCACAAAAACAGAGTATTTACGACTTCAAGATGTAGGCAAAGTATAAATATTTCTGTTTATATACACCTTCGTTAAGTGGAGGTGTAATCAAAAGTTGAAGTTTGTTGATAAGCTTCGTCAGATAGCCAGCGATAAGGGCATGAAAGATGCCGAGTCGGCTAATGTGGGGGCCGTTATTGGCTTCATTGTGATGGCTGTGATCATGGGTATTGGCGTTGTAATTTTGTACCAGGTGGAAACCGCCACCCCGACCATCGCCAACAGCTCCGGGTGGTTCGCCACACAGAGCACCCTCGCGTCAACCACGCAGAGCGGATACGGTCTGCTCGGGATCACCCTGGTAGTCATGGCCGCCGTTGCGATCCTCGGAACGCTGTTCGTGCTCGTACGTCGTGCCGACTGATGAACGTGGATGTGTAACCCAAAAACACACCACCTTTATCGGCGCATAGCCCAGGTAGCACACACGGGTTGTTGGTTGTTCCATGAATATCTACACCTCTCGATCAGGAGCCAGGGATGAAGGGAAACCTTTATCCCTTTCATCCTAACTTTTCTATATGACCAACATAACCACACTCAACACCACGATTATCGACCCCGGGGACCTTGCGTATGTCCCGTTTGAAGTGTGGCTGGTTATGTTCATTTTGACTTTTGTTTTCCTGTTCCACGCGATAATCGCCCGGAACAACACCGACATCACAGCAGTTATCACTACAGTCCTTGCCGCCGTGACAGCGTTCATATCCGGGTACATCGAGTTTTCCGTTGTGGAAGCGGTGACGTTCGCTGACGGCAACACCACCGTCGTGCCGGTAAGCTACATTTCGCACCCGACCTGGATGGCCTACATCATGTTAGGGGTGTTCTTTGTCGGGATCCTGCTCACCTGGAAAAACGTGTACGAAGTCTACTTCTCACGCAAAAGCGAGTTTCGGCAGGGGCGGTACAGATGACGAACACCTCCGCGTGGGTAACACTGTGTGTCTTGGCATTCCTCGTTGCCGGTATCGCCACCGCTGCCGACATCTCCACCAAAGACGAGATAACCTATTCCAAAACCACCGACGGCAAAACGTGGGATGCGTTGAAAGAAGGCGAACTGGCGAGCATTAGCATCGGCACCGCACCGACATCGTTCAAGTTCAAAACCGCCGTCGTGGAGCCGGTGGTTCAAATCATCCCGAAAGCGACGGTCGTTGCAGAACTGGACGAGAAACACCTGAACGTGGTGCAATACAACACGCAATGTTACCAGGGGTATTATGGCGTTTCCGAATCGCTCACATCGCCGTGGACAGCGTACTGGTACGTTGACCTGGACAGAACGGACATCCAACTGGTCTATGCCACCTGGAAACCGCGGAGCGTGTATACCGTGCCGATAAGTTACGCACAGTTCCAGAAGAACATCGTTGACCCGGTGAAGGCAGGCAACACACCGAATATCGCAACGATTATGGAGATGGTGAAAGCGTGACACGCAGATGGGTTGTCGTGGCGGTGCTTGCCGTGTTGCTGCTGCTCGTCGTCCCGGTGTCAGCCGATTTGTTGGACGGGTGGTCGGCACGAAAAAGCCACGTGATCAACAACACAGGCGATGCGTTGTCAGACTACCAGGTGAAATTTATAGTCCATCGGTCTGACGGCTCGGATTCCGGCGACGATGTGTATATCGGGTCGTCCGGTTGTGAGAGCGATTATGACGATATCCGGTTCACCAAAAGCGATGGCACAACTCTGCTCGACTACTGGATAGAAGAATCAGATTCGTCTGACGCCACAATATGGGTAGAGGTTGATAGTATCGCCGGTAGCGATGACACGACTATCTATCTCTATTACGGGAACGCGGGTGCAAGTGCTGTAAGCAGTGGTGATGATACGTTTGACTTTTTTGATGATTTTGATGGTGGTTCGGTAGATACGGATAAATGGGATATCGACTCTGGTTCGCCATCAGTCGCAGATTCTAATATTGTCGTTTCTGGAGATGACATCTATTCCGATAACACGTTCGGTCCTGGCGTTGCATACAGGACTAAGGTGAAATACAATGTTGTCGGCGGCACCTCCAACTATTTTATGCAGAACGGGTTCCAGTCTATTGAGGCTGCCAGGCATACCGTTGCTCACAGCTTATCGACATATTCCAATAAATGGGATTCCTATGACGCGGATTATGAACTGACATCTGCAAGCGGGGTTACCGCTAACACATACTGCACGTTCGAGATTAAATGGCCTTCATCATCCAGTGTAACATTTACAGTTGATGACACGGATGTAGCCACCCATACGTCACAAGTGCCGGATGATCCTATGTATGTCAGACTGCGTGCCGACAGTACCGTCGGGACTACTACTTTAACGTCTGACTGGGTTCTCATCCGCAAATACGCCGCTACCGAACCATCTCACGGCGCATGGGGTAGTGAAGAATCGATATATGAAATAACCACAGACTTTTCCGGCGTTCCGACATCCGGTATTGTCCCATTGACCGTCTATTTCACCGACAACTCATCATCAACCGGCGACCTGACTGTAACAATCGACACATGGAGTTGGGACTTCGGAGACGGTACAACATCCACCGACCAGAACCCCGCACACCAATACACCACCAGCGGCACTTACACCGTTGCACTGACCGCATCCAACGCGACGTATGGCACCACCGACACCGAAACCAAGACTGACTATATCACCGTCAGCATCGACCCGTCTGCCCCAGTTGCAGATTTCGTTGCCACACCGTTGTGTGAGGATGTTGGCGACCCGATATACTTCATCGACTATTCCACCGGCGGCGGGTTGTATGCATGGAACTGGTCGTTTGGTGACAGTTCATACTCCGAACTCCGCAACCCGACCCACACCTACGCATCAAACGGCACCTACGACATATCGTTGACCGTCTGGGGCGCGAACGGCACCGACACGTTGACCAAGACCGGATACATCACCATCCCGTGCGGTGCGCCGACACCGACACCGACAGTCACGGGCACCACCCCGACACCAACATCCAGCGTGACACCCGGCGAAGTGACGGAAAGCAACGTCACCTACATCTACTCCGACGACCAGACGTTTGTTCCCTGGGCGTTATGGCTGGCGGTGGTTGGTGTGATGATCGCGTTCTTCGGCCACTCGCTGATATTTACCCGGAACACCGACCTGACGGCGACAATGGCCTGTGTGCTGGCGTTCGTTGCCGCCGGGTTGAGTAACATGATCGGGTATATCGACATTGGCGTTGCGGCGGTTGGTACCGATGTCGCAATCACACCGATGATCAAAGCAGTCCACCCGCCGTGGTTGGTGTATGTGATGGTGATGTTTGCGCTGGTATCAGTTTTGAACATAGTCTACCAGGCTTGGCGGTTGTACCTGAAACCGAAAGACTGGTCGGCAATCTACAGGAAACGATATGAGAGGTATTAGATTATCATGGGCTTAATTCCATTCGGACGAAAAAAACGTGTTCAGTCACAACCCGAAGAACCCGTTGCCATCCCGCGCCAGGGAAACGGGTATTACACCACTGAACAGGTGCAGGCGATAATCGCGGCAGAACGCGAACGGCAACAGCAACAGATCACTGGCGCAGGCGGGCGGTCGTACCCGCTCATGGACCAGACCAAAGACGAACGATACCTGGAGAAGATCCTTGACCCCCACGTGCGTGATGAAGACCTCGCAGACGTGTTCTACGCCATCGCAGGTGACGCGGCGGTCCACCTGTCGCTCACGAACATCCCCGACCCGCACATATACCAGCGGTTGCGGATGCACATGGAGGACCTGTTCCTGCTGTACTCGTGGTCGGCCAACGACTACTTCAAGATGCGGCAGCTCAAACTCGTTGGTGAAGCGATGCTGCTCAAATCTATCGGGTATACCAAGAACATCCGTGAACGTGACGCACTGATCACATCCGGCACGGCGATGACCATGCGTGACGACCGGGCATCACCACCACGCGAATCAGGCAACATCCTTGCCGGGTTTCTGAACAGGTGAGTAAGGTATGGGCGAAATAGCACTCATCCCGGTAGAGCACATACTCGGTCTGCCGTGGTTCATCTGGGCGTTTGTCGCGTTAGGGTTTGTCCTGTTGATGGCGATAGGCGGGTTTGTGGTGTATTGGTACATGATGGGACCGTGCCGGGCATACTTCCGGGCGCAACTCAACAACGAAGACCTGACACTGTTCCTCGAGAAGAGCGGTCGTGTCCGGTTCCGTCGTGCCGATTACGTGGAAAAGATATTCCGGAACATGAACCTGCCGTTGTCCTGGTTACAGCGCAGTGACGAGAGTTTCCGGTTCGGTAAAGCGATGATCAAGATCGTGAACGACGTGAACGGCATCTGCACCGAACCCGAACTCAACATGGCGATCTACAACTACGTGAACAATTGGAACGAAGTCGAACTGAACAAAGAAGCGTATGCCGCTGAACACGGGTTTGAGTATACCCCTGAGCTTATTCTCGAATACAAAGACCTTGTCCAGCTCATCAAGGATGGTCGGGTAGACGACCCGTTGGTTACACCTGCCGTGTTCGAAACTCCGATCTGGAAAGTTGCCCACTACCTCGCGGAGATCGGGCCGGGCGACCTCGAGGGCCACATCAAGTTCCGTGTGAGTGAACAGCTGGAGAAAGCCGATTCCGGCGAATGGCCGACATGGGCGAAAGGGTTTGCGTTGTTCCTTGCCGGTATAGCGATAGTCATGATCGCGTCTGCGTTGATTGGTGGATAACCCCAAACATTAAGATAACTTTTTTATATGTCGCGCCGCATACTCATGCAATGTTATCATACCAGGTTCGAGTGGTGTATGGGGAGGATACAGTGAGTGTGGGGTAGAGTAGAATGGGACTGCTCAACACTATCACATCTGCCGGGTCTTCGCTATACAACACAGTTTCCGGTGGTTTCCAGCAAGCTGTGAGCACCGCCACATCATACGTATCACCTGTAGCTTCTTCTGTCCAATCTGTTGTTCAACCAGTTCAGTCTGCCGCCGTCCGTACCGTCCAACCAGTGGTATCTACTGTTTCCCGCGCCGTCCAGCCAGTGGTATCAACCGTTACCCAGGCAGTCCAACAGGCCCCACGGGTTATCCAGCAAGCCCCACAAACCATCCAGTCAACCATCCGGTCGGCAACTCCACAGTCCGTTGCCCGAACGGTGATTATGGCAAACCCCGTCACCGCATCGGTGATGCTCGGCACCGACACGATCCGTCGCACGGTTCAGGCGGTGCCACGGGTTATTCAGGCAGCACCCCGTGTTGTTACCCCTGCAAGGACTGTTATCCAAACAATATCGCCAGTGGTTTCTCCTGTCAGTGCTGCAACCGTGCTCGGGTTGTCTGCCGCCAGGGTGATCAAGCCACGCATTGATCCTGTTGTTCGTGACGTTACCCGCACAATATCCAAACCCCGACCGGATTTGGTGATGGCTGCCGGGTTGCCGGTCACGAACGTGTTGTCCGGTGTGGTTGCACCGAAGATCCAATCACCAATCTCTGCCGGTGTAAGAACAATTATCCAGGCTCCTGCGGTCCAACGTGCAACCCGGACCGGCGGGCTGGTCGTACAGGACATTTTTGGCACCCGGAAAGCCGGTCTTGCGTCACAGGCACGGCAATACGAAGTTGACGTTGCCGCGTACAACCTGAACGTAGCGCAGCAACAGCGCGAAGCCGGGTGGTTAGCGTCCAACGTGACCCGTGCAAATGAGTTTATCGGGTCACGAAAGTTTTCCCAGGAAGAAGCGGACGTAATCAACGCAACGATGATCGCCCCGCTCAAATCATGGGAAACCAGTCTTAAAAGTAACCCTCAATATGGGGATGCAGCACTTAAAAACCAGTCGCGGCAACTCAACCAGACAGCGGCAAACATCACCGCCGCACAGAAAGAGCTGCAGTCTACCGGGCTTTATGGGCTGCTTGGTCGGTTCGATACGTTTCGAAAAGATGTGGCGGCGGCAACCACACAAAAATATCTTCCTGCAGCGGAATCGTTGACACCGGCGTTCAAGACTGTTGGTTTTTTATCATCACCATTGAGCGGGTTGTTCGGTGCGTCAATTGAAACCGCTGCAACAGCCGTGTCCCGTCAGATCGTTGGATCGGTATCTCCATCGCGGGCAACACCTGACATGATGCCTTCGATGTCGGATTGGCGGTCAGAATATGTGAAAGGCAGCTATGAAGGAATCCGTGATGACCCCGTTCTTTCCGGTGCGTTTTTTGCTGTTGGTGCGGGTATTGGCGGTATAACCCGGGGGGCTGTGGGTGCAAGTAGATCGTTCCTTGCACGGCGAGGCGTTGATACGTTTGCGGATCTTGCAAAATCTCCGGCAGGAAAGAAGGTAGTGAGTACGCTCACCAAGCGAGCACCACAAATTATTGGTGGGATCTATGCTGCTGATGTTGGAATCCGTGCGGGGTCCCAACCGACAACCACGGGCGTCGCCCGGGAACTTGGCAGGATCACCACAACCGAAGCAGGACCGATGATCCTTGGGGGAGCTGTGGGGTATCGTTCGCCGGAGATTGCCCGGGCAGGTTTAAGAAATATTCGGGCGATGGCTGCCAACGAAGAAGCAGTATTGTTTCGAGGGCGGAAAACACCTTCATCGACAAAAAGACCGGCCGTCAAACAACCGCAACCAGAACAGATTACATTTACAGAACGTGGGGCGATAGTTGATTATCCCACTGGAAGGAGAACAATTCGTTTGTTTGGCGAACCCGGGCCGAAAACACAATCGTTTATGAAAGACTTTGGGATTGGCGAACCCGGGCCACAGCGCGTTGTTGGTGGCAAGGTTGAAACCCGGGTCGGATCTCCCATATACAAGCAACCAAAAACGGGTGTTGAATTTGTCGATCCCGCACAGTGGACATCTCCTCGTTCGTCAACTGTGCAGAAAGTAGGAGATATCAATATTGCTGGGCAGAAGATTAACCTTGGAAAACTACCAAAACCAGACACAACGATCCCGCGAGAACGGTTGCTTCCGGTTCCGGTTGAAACCGAGTTGGTGTTTTCTGGTGCAAAACCGTTGGGGAAACCGGGAAAACTCCCTGCTAGGAGCATGGCTCCAGTATACGAGATGCGTGGTGGGGTATATGAATCACGGGGAGTGAAATTCTCAACCCGCGACAACCCATTATACGTATCTGTTTTTGAAGAACAACCTGGCGCAGGGCGTATTTTCAGAGAAACATATATGGGGTATGATATCCAAAAACCAACCGGAAAGCGTCCTCGTTCTATTTTGTTTGATGATACTTCTGGGGCGGTCGGGGTGACAGACGATGTTCGTTTAGGAATAATTCGTGTGAGTGGTGTTGAGCTTGAACCCCGAGGAACATTTACCTATACTCGTAAACCAACAAAACCACGGGAACTTATTGTTGATGATGCTACGACACAGTTATTATCAACTGAACCCGAAGGGCTTTATATTGATGCGGCTGTAGAATCTGTTGCAACTCCACTTCGGTCTGCTGCGAGAACAGTTGGTCGTGCTGGAAGAAAGGTAAAGACCGGGTTTATGGAAGGGTTGACCGGACCGTCTTATCCTGGTCTTTCTCTTGAAGGGAGGAGAGAATCTGCTGCGATATCTGCGGTTGGGAGAAGGACAGGGGATTTATACCCTCGATCAAAACCATCAAGGCAACCAGGTGCAAGCCAGATATTAGACATATCCGCAAAACCAGAATCAAAACCATCGTCTAAAGTAGATTCAGAGTTTATCGAGTTTGTAACAGGGAAACGTCCCTCTGAAATACGGGCAGAACCAAGAACATTTACACAGGATGCGGGCGTTCGTGCGACGAAATACCCAAAGGGGCTTGTTGTTCCGGTTATCGGCACACCCTTATTTGTCGATGCGGAAAAAGCCATGCGCGAGTTCATAAACACACAACCCCGTGCACGGGTCGATAGCGTGTTATCGGTTGGTGTTGCAGCGAACATTCGTGACGATGATGATTCGTTTGTGTATGGATATGCGATGGATCCACGGAAACAGGGTAGCAGAGAAACACCCTCGAGTGTGGATTATGACACAATGGTGTTTGGTACTGATACACCTAGCACTCGTTCTCGCGAAGACCGCCGATACACCGCTGCACCCCGGATCCCAATCGGGGCAATTGGTGGGGGGGTCACACCGGTTGGAGTAAACCGGATTGTGAACGAGATGTTGGGCACACCGGAGATCCAGTCACCTGGGATTGATAGGATTACCATTCAAACCCCAGAAACAGACGTATCAACTATTACTGAAACAATAATTGAACCACCAACGTATCGGATCCCTCGCACCGACCTCACCCAGATCACTGGGCTGCAGGAAGTCACAATTATCCCACCGGAGTTCCCGCCTGTGGACATATTCATCCCGCCACCTATCGTGCCGCCGTTCACATTCCCGCCAATCGGCCCGGGCGGCGGCGGTGGTAGCGGCAACGCGATACCCGGGAAAGGCGGGTTTGTGTTTGAAGAGACGTTCCCGCTCGGTGACTTCATGAGCGACACCTTTGGTGTAGGTGGATTATCACTTGGTGATGCGTTCGGTCTGCCCGGGAAAAGAAAATCCCGTAGAAGGAGGCGGTAAGTATTATGTTTGGTAGAGGAAGAAGATATAACCGTAGAAGAAACGATGACCGGCCCTGCACGTTTGGTCGGGTAGTTTCATACGCATCCAACGAGTATGAACGCACAGCAAGACGGATACCGAAACCGAAATGGTAAAACAACGGTAACAAACCTAAATCCCAATCGAGAGGTGAACAAACAACATGCCACCAGCAAAACGTAACCCCCCTGCAGGGGCAGCAGCGGCAAGAGCCGCGAACAAGAAGACTGCACCGAAAGTGCATCTCCACGACGAGGTTGAAGACATGGACGACGACCAGGGACTCTTCACCCGCGACGAAGTGATCGCCCAGGCAACCCAGGTGAAAGTCCTGTCGCAGTATGAAACCGTGTTGTGGACATTGTATGCCGAAGAGTGCAACGAGAAACGGCGACCGATAATGATGACCACGCTTGTAATGCTGATGAAAGACCTTGGGTTCAATGTTGGTGACGGTGACGATACCGACACTGACGCCCCCGACGCACAGGCAGGGTAAACGGATAAGGATGAGTTGTGACACGGCTGCCCATAATTGATAAAGAAGAAGCGTCTGCCGGGATGATGGCGTTGTTCGTCATCGGACTAATGATGATGCTTTTCATCTGGATCATGATGGGCGGTGTGTTCGATGAGATAACCGCCATCCACACCTCTACGTCCGATCTTGGCACCGAGTTTCCTGTCAGCGACGAACGGGTATCGACGCTCAACTTCCTTATCACCGGGATGAGCGTGATACCGTTCCTTGGCATTTTCGTCCCGTTGGTGCTGTATTCTGTTGTGACATCCATGCGGAAAGGGTCAGGAGGGTTTTGATAGATGGCACGAAGGCGGAGTAGTTATCGGAACTATCGCCGTAGACGCAGTTCGACGGTGAACTACTACACCAACGTGCGGTACGGTCAGTCGTCGCCTGGCGGTCAACCCGTTCTTGGCGCAATCCTGCAACTTATCGTCCTGTTTGCGTTACTTGCGGCGATTGTTGTCACTGTCGGTCCGTTGATAGACTACTTCTCGGTTTACGTGTCGGCGTTGCCTGCCGATGCGGATGGGTATAAGAACGCTGTGTTGCCGCTCTACCCCTGGACCTACTCGTTCATCGTGCTTACCGGCGTCGTGGGTTTTGTGGTAGTGTTCCGCAACGTGATTCGGACAATCGTTTACGGGCGGTGGATGGAATGAAACGGGTAATTTTTATATTGGGATTATTACTTCTAGTCACAGTTTCAAGCGGGGCTTCCTATACAATTAATCCTTCACCCAATAGCGGTAATCTAGTATGGTTTAGCGATGATGATATTCCTGTAGGCACTTATCGAGTTGAACGAACAGGTGAATATATCGGGGAATATAACACCACAAGCACGATCGTTTTCTCTGACAGCGGCCTTATCGTGCATGTGATACCAACGAGAGAGGATCTCCTGAAAGATCCGGAATCCCTGTTTGATGCAACAATTGCGTTTATTTCTGATAATTTTGTTTACCTGCTCGGATGTGGCGCGATCATCGGTTTTCTCTTCTGGAGGCGGTAACGATGATTAAAAAGATATTAATTGGGTTCTGCTTGTTTCTTATTCTTTTAACTACGCCAGTTATGGCGACAACATACGGATCGGTCACCGATGTGGGGACTAATTACATCACTGATACCGGAGCGAGTTATATCGAGGATGATTTAATTGGGTATACGCTTACATTTACCAGCGGCGATTTAAACGGGGAATCTTACGATATATCAGATAATAACCAGTATTCAATTTGGCTGGTCTTTGGTAATGAATGTACTGACGCATCTTTTGAGGAATCTGTATGGATATATACCAGAACATCCCCAAATATAGCCGAAAAATCAAGCACTGAGGCATACAGCGGGACCTATTCGGGTTATATGAAAAGGACAGATTCATCGGAGGGATGTTATATCCGTCACCAAAATAACCAGTTTGCCGGAGCGGAATATGTAGGCTTTTGGGTATATAACACAAAATCAACCGCGCAAACCCTACCGGTATATTATGTATCAACAGCAACTTATACAACAGTGCCAGCCGGTACTGGTTGGCATTGGGTTGTATCAGAGATACCATCAGGATTCAGATATAATGGTGTATCGGCATTTACCATAGGTAGCGCATATTCTGACGATTATACTTTTGAGGTCTATATTGATGATTTTTATATCCTAAACCAGGATCTCGAATCGATTGGAGTTGATGAAGGAGACAACTATTCTATAAATTATGATGCCCCGGTCCCTGTTGCCGGATTCCACGCAACCCCAACAACCGGGGACACACCATTAAATGTCAAATTTTGGGACGATTCAACAGGCGGGGACCATTGGATCTGGTACTTCGGAGATGGATATTATACGGAGTATACCGATACTGCATATGGCCCTTATCCTCAGGGTGGCCCAACCCACACATATTATGAGGCCGGATCCTATACGGTGCAGCAGTGCGTACAAAATGAATATGGCGAGGCATGGGAGAACAAAACCGCTTATATCACCGTTACAACACCTCCAATTAGTGGTGAAACAACCATCCGGTGGGATAAATCTGCTTACACCCAAGGAGAAACAGCGATAATCACGTATTATATCCGTGACTCTGATTGGAATCCTGGTTCGTATTACTATTATGGGCAAATTTTAGATTTAGATGGGGTTCAGGACATACAAGAGTGGGATATTGAATTTCAACCAAGTGGATCTATCATTAGTCAATATATTGATTCATCCGTTTTTAGCGAGTCTGGAAGTTATTATTGTGTGTTGTATGCGGAGAGTAAAGCAACCGGATCCAAGACGTTGCTGGCGTCAGATGCTGCGGCCATCAAACTTTTTGAGCATGTTTCTGTTTCTGGAACGACATACGACGCGATAAACATGACACCGCTTAGTGCGGTAAACGTGTCGATATCGCAAGCTGGCAGCACATCGTATACCACATCATCAACGTGGGGGTTCTATGGGAAAGACGACCTTTACGACTCGTTGTGGGTTGGGATAAACGGCACAAAAGATGGGTGGGTATGTTCCCCAAGCGGGTTCTCCCCATCAGGCACACATGAATATGTGGTTGACCTGTCGTTAATCCCTGCTGGTGGTGCTGAACCGGGCGATTGGGCGAACACCGGTAACGACTCGTATTCTACCAACACAACGTATTCGTCCACAAACACATCGTATTGGTCGGCGGAAGTATATGGCAGCGCGGTTGGGGGTTATGTATATGGCGGTGCAATGGTGGCCGCGTTGCCCGGGGCAACCGTGACGATGAGCAACGCGACATGGAATGCATCAACCGAATCGGGAAGCGACGGGTGGTATATGTTTAGCGAAATGGGTGATGGGATATATCCCGGATCATACACAATATCCGCTGAACAAACGGGATATGAAACCTCATCCACCAGTGTGGTTGTAGTTGAAGATTATTTCGGTCGAAAAGATTTCTACCTGGCAAGAGGCGAGTATACCTACACAGACGATTCATCAAGTGCAGAGAACACATCGTACTGGACTACTGCCGAAGGGACAGCCTGTGGGGGTATCGTGTATCATGGCGAGTTGTGGGACGTTGGTGGCGGCGACAGTATCACGATCAGTAACGCATCGTGGAGCAACACCACAACTACGGGCACAGGTGGGTGGTGGAAGTTTAACGAGAGTGACGGGCTTTCTGATGATGAAGAGTACTACATCGAAGTGAGCCATACCGGGTATACGACGGTAAACACCACAATAACGTGTGTTGCCGATAAATTCACTCGCAAGGATTTCCATCTTGGGGAAGAATACAGCCTTACGGTGCATGTGAAGGATAGTAACACCGCGTCTTACGTCACATCCAATGTAACGGTGATACTTGGCGAAACTGTTTCGCACCCGACTGACGGTACGGCGGAGTTTACAACCCTGTCGTATGGATCGTATGCACTTTACGTGTCTGCTGACGGGTATTACGCATCGACAGGATATGTTGTGGTTGATTCTGCAGGCGACACCGAAACTGTATATTTGTCGAAAGAAACCGACCCTGGCGACAGTGGACCATCGTCAAATTACCCCCCACATTTAGTACGGTTCACGTATGTCGATGCGTGGGGCAACCCGATAACCGAGGCGACGGTCACGGCAACGGCAATTTCTTCATCAACACCGTGGTCGTGGCTGGCGGGTGCGTTTGGGTTTGATACTAACACAGTTGATATTCGGAATGAAACGATGGTTGCGTATACCGATTCTGGTGGAGGCGTGTCGTTCATGATGCTTGAATCGGTGCAGTATTCAATCCGGTGCGTGAAAGGGTCGGAAAGCATCGACCACACGATCCAGGTCTACCCAAAAGAATCCGAATACTTCATCCGCATCGGTTCGTTACCGTTGGCGACCGACTACCCTGAATACGACATCACTGCGTATTCTGTCAACGATTCGTATGTTCGGTTGTCGGTGAACTATACTGATGCGGCGGATGCCACCACATCAGCAATGTTCTACGTGAACGACATCAACGGCACGGAACTATACAACACATCCATCTCGTTGACCGGCGGGTCCGGGTCGGCAACCTACGACGTTGAGAACGTGCGTGGGACATCGGTTGAAGCGAAACTCGTTGCCGAGAACACCGCACATGGCACGATCACCGCCTCGAGGGGCGTTGACCTGGAAGGCACCGGCAAACTGGTAGACTTCGGGTGGCCTGACCTGTGGTATATCCTGATATCGTTTGCCGGGATCCTTATCGTCGCCGGGTCGATTGGTGAGATGGATACGAAAGTCGGGGCGATGTTTGTCCCGATAACTGCCGGGATGTTCTGGTACATCGGGTGGTTGCCGGGCATCGCCACCGCAGTTATCACGATGGTGTTCTTCGTCGGCGGGATCTACTACATGCGGGCGTCGATTACGAAGGTGGACTCATGAAGTTCTATTATATCTTTTGGGTGATCTTGGCGATGTCGCTGGCAATCGGGTTTACCAACAGCATGGGGTTCACCGGGACCGATTACATGACCCAACCCGAAAACTCTGCATACGAAATGTCGGATGTCAACGGGACGTTTGGCAACGGGACCCCGCAGGACGACGTGTCGTTATCTGTGACAGGGTTCTTCGTGGCGTTAGGGTTTGTCAAGGATTTGGCATACAACTCGTTCATCGTATACGATGCGCTGATAGATATTTGGGGTGTCCCGGAAGCTCTTGCAACCGTGTTGCAGGCAATCGTGGCAATATCGTGGGCGGTGTTCTTTGTCCAGTTGATATCCAGATTTCCGTGGGGAGGGATGGAAGGGTGAACCGGAACTGGTCGGCGGTTGCCCTACTGGTCATGTTGGCTGTCTGCCTGTCACCTGCAGCGTCGGCAGCCAACCTTACGTTCTCTGGATCAGTGACCGTGATACCCACAACCGTCGGCCAGTATTACGACGAGATCCAGGCGTCAAACCTGTCGTGGGCGGTTATCGGCCCGATTGTGCCTGAACCACTGGTCGATGCGTTCGGCGGCGGCGAGTTTGCCTGGCGTGTCGTCTGGTTTGCCGTGTTCGGTGTGTTGATCATCACGATGTTCGGTCGGCAACGAAACGTTCTGATACCCCTGATGGCGACATGGATCTTTGCGTTCTTCATGGTCGAACGGTTCACCCAGGAAGGGGTCCACATGATGTATGCGCTGATGATCGCCGCCACGATGGGGTTGATCGTGTATATCGCAGTATCGAGGAGATGATATAGAATGAGAGATGGAATTACGCAACAGCACAGACGGCGAAAAGATTTCGTGCTTGACCTGTCAGCACTCGAAGACCGGGCAATCCTGTCGCCACGCGAAGTTGAGAAGATGATGAACACCGAGTTTCCGATATACGATGCAGGCGGTCACGGTCGCCGTGTCGGTGCGATGTCGGTATCAGAGTTTTTGAGAAAGTTTGGGTGACACAACTATATGGCAACCAGGAGAAACTTCAAAACCAAAGCTGCATACAAGCGGTGGTTGGCGTACGGTCATGCGTCCGGGGAGTTCGAGAAGACCCCGGGACACCAAAAAGTGTCGATCCGGGGGAAACCCCATAAAGTAAAACATTCGCAAAACGGACGAAAATCCAAGCGGTAAGGATTCACGACACTGGCGGTTCGTAACCAACGTAATGGTATACATCCTCCGGTTTTTGCTACTTTTTGGAAAAATAGTAGTATAGGCAAATATTGTATATTTTTTGATGTGAAAGGGTTGTGCAAGGTACAACTATGGATGTTTTTTCACCGACGTGTCACTCTTTTTTCGTCACCTCCTCTTTGAACACCATGTGGGTATACAGTGCAAGACCGATAGCCATACCGAAGGTTCCTGCCAGGCTGTATATCAACCCGGGAACGTCCATCACGGTTGTCGCAGGGTCAAGGTTGGCAGCCAGTATGCCAACACCGACTATCTCCCCGATAGCGACACCAAGAAAATATGTTGTCGCCCTGCTCCACGTGCATCTATACACGGTTCGGGGCGACCGCTCGGTGGCGTTCAACCATCGTGATAGTAGGGGGATATTCATTACAGGAAGTCCTCGTCGGTCGGGATATTGATGTCCACGAAGTTTGTGTCAGCATAGGGATTGGTCTTCCGGCGTTTTGCTGATCTCTGTTTTGAGGTCGTTGTGGTGCGATTGGAGGGTTGCCCCACGGTGATGCCGGAAAACATGCTGTCAGTTATCTCGTTGGCGTTCTTCCCAATCGGTGCAAGGTCGCCCATCGCCTCTGCCACTTTGTCCAGCGGCGAAGTGCCACCGGATTTTGTCCTGGCGTATGGCGACCGTGCAACCTGGTCGGGCGTTGCACTCTCGATCTGTTGGCCTCGGAAATGGCCCTGCAAGACTGCTTCTGCCTGCAGGACGCTTTCTTCATCGGCCGCAACGAACCGGATATAGTTCACATCGTCAATCCAGTATCGGTGCGGTATCTTCGGGTCTTTTTTCAGTTTCCACCGTTTTATCATATCTTTCTCCCGCACCTGTGCAGGCGTGGGCGGTGGCGAGATCGTGTCTTTGATCTGTTTGAGTAATGGTTTTTTGTCGGTCATCTTATCACTTTTTCCTGTACGAACTTTGTCAGGCACTCAACCGAACAGAAATCAAGGTTTCGACCCAATATAAGCCTGTCTTCTCCATACACCGCATCTTTGATTGATATGTACCAATCACTTTTATGGAGTACTGCATGACACCCGTCGCATTGTAGGATTGTGTGAGTACTCATTTCCCACACCCACCATACGGCCACGGCATTACGGTGCCGTTGTCAACCAACACCGTGCCGTTTGCATAGAACTTGATGATTTCTCCAGTTGTGTGCGGTTCAATCATTGGAACTACATAAAAGGTCATTAAACACATCCAAAAGAAAGCAAGTGAGAGACTGCATATTACGAATACCACAACCATATAGTAAAGATCGTTTTTGGTATTATATGCGATTATAAAGTTTAGAACTACGCCTATCATTGCGATAATCATTGTAGTAGTAGATAGATCCATTCTATTTCACCCCGGAATTAAAATTAGGAGGATCAGCCCAACGATTGCCATGGTAATGAATATTCCTGCAACAAAACCGGAGTTAAACCCGCTTGATCTAATCTTCTCTTCTTTGTTTGCAAGCATCTCCTCTGCGATGAGATTTGCATATTCTTTAATTTCATACACTGATGGTAGTTCATTCATTTCATTTCACGCTCCTTTTTTCATGTTGTTCAACATCTCAACAATCGACTCTTTCAGGGTTGATGCGACCACACCGATGGCGCACGGGACCCCGATTACCGCCAGAGCCATTTCAAACGGTTTCTCGCCCGATGCGTTGTAGGTGAGCAGCAACGTATCAGTTGTCGCCCAGG
>Ga0334894_1001713_pt1 | contig 17293 bp, 8 predicted proteins | sample GraSluR3_MG_6_FD_207225 | JGI IMG/M metagenome (GOLD analysis project Ga0334894, IMG submission 207225) | Sludge microbial communities from methane-producing bioreactor in Wageningen University, Netherlands - Granular Sludge_12_05 R3 | ecosystem: Engineered > Bioreactor > Anaerobic > Unclassified... | reverse complement strand
TAGGCGAAGTTGCCGTCGCCAAAGTCCCAGTACCAGTTGGTGATGAAGTTGCCCGAGGTGCCGAAGAAGGTGGTGGGCTGTCCCAGGCAGACGGGCTCCGGCGACCAGGTAAAGTATACCGTGGGCCGGGATGGTACCTCCACCGCTTTGCTTATGGTGTCGTAACAAAGCAAACCGCTTGAATCAACGGTTAAGATCAGGCTAACATCATAGGTGCCTCCCAGTCCATAGACATGCAGGGGGTTCTGAAGTCCGGATGTATCACCGTCGCCGAAATCCCACAGCCATTCCACCTTGTTAAAACCGCCGGGGGCAGTGGAGAGATCGGTAAAGGCAATGGTGTCGCAGCTAAAGACGTTGTAGGTAAAATCTGCCTGTGGCGGCTCGGCCAGGAAGATGGTATGGGTGATGCTGCTCTGGCACAGCCATACCGCCGTAACGGTGAGGGTCACATCCATGAAGCCGTAGTTCTGGTAGCTGTGTGTCACATGCTGCCCGCTGCCGCTGTTGCCGTCGCCGAAATCCCACTCCCAGTGCAGGATGGGGGCGCTGCTGATGCCGTTGAAGGTGACGGGCAAATTGCTGCAGGCAGCAGTGATGCTGCTTGTAAAATCTACGTCGGGATAAGGAAATACCGACACTTCCTGACGCACCGTATCCGTGCATCCCAGGTCGTCGGTAAACGAAAAGGTGACCATGTAAATACCCGTGTCGGCGTAAGTATATTCGGGATTTGGCAGGGTGGAGGCGTTGCCGTCGCCAAAGTCCCAGAGCCAGCTTACCAGGTTGGCCGATCCGGTTTTCGTAAAAGTCACAGCCTCGCCCAGACAGACCGAATCATTCGGGCTGATGACAAAGCCGGCATCGATGGGCGGGTATACCAGCAGGGTGGTCCCGATCACGCTGTCGCAGCCCCAGACAGAGGGAAGGGTGTCGGAATAAACCCCGCTGCTGCTCACCCATGTGCCTCCCGGCAACAGCAGTGAATCGCCGTAACAGATCTCAAAATACTGCGTCTGGTCGTACACGGGGTGGATATGCAGGATCATTTCGTCGATGGAGTCGCAGTTGAGGATGTTGGAGGCGATGAAGGTCAGGGTAACGGGTCCCAGTTCATCTGGGGCCGGCACATAAACCGGCACTACCGCCGTGGGATCCACGAAATATCCGGCCCCGCCCGACCACATGCGGTAGTTTTCATTGTATGCGGCGGGGAGAAGGCTCGAATTGGCGAAGTCGTAGGGGAGCCCCTGGCAGTGGTCTTCATCGGATCCCGCATAGGCATAGGCGCCCTGGGTCACGTAAATGGAGGTCATGGAAGTGTCGTTGTGGCAGGGCGACATGCCGTGGGCCACCATGAAGAGGTTCACGGTGACATTGTATTCAAGATCGCCCGGCGTATAGACGGGTGCCAGCAGCGTGGGGTCGTTGAAGCTGCCGGCTCCGCCATACCATTCTATGGCGCTGTAGTGGCTTGCCGCAGGCGGGTCGGGCAGGGTCGAGAGGTCGATGGGGACATCTTCGCAGATGGCGGTATCCTGCCCTGCATAGGCTTCGGGAAGGGGAAGGACGAGGAGTTCGTGCCAGGCTTCCGATGTGCAGAACGAGAGGGTGACGGTATAGGTGCCGGGCAGGTTGTAGGTATGGCTCACATCACGGCCGCTGCCGCTGTTACCGTCGCCGAAGTCCCAGTTGAATGTTGCAAAATTATGGCCGCTAAAGGCGCTGAAATCAACCAGGTAGCCCTCACAGGAAGGGGAGGGGTTCATGCTGAAGTCGATGAGGGGCGCCACCACCACCCGCTGATGCTCCATGGTGTCGCGGCAGCCATTGGCATTTCCGGCAACCAGCTGCACGGTGTAAATGCCGGGGATGGCATAGGAATGTGTGGTGAACATGCCGGTTCCGGTATTGCCGTCGCCGAAATCCCACCACCAGTCGGTGATGTCGGGGGTCCCCGAAGCCAGGAACGACACCACTTCGTTCACGCATGAGGTGTCGTTGGGGTAGATGATGAAGTCGCAGGAGGGCAGGCCGAAGACCGTCACCTGCCGGCTCACGGTATCGCGGCATGAGTTTTCGTTATAGACGTAAAGGGTTACGTCGTAGATGCCTTCCGCGCCGTATGCATGGTTCACGTCCTGTGTGGCGGCGGTGGTGCCGTCGCCCAGGTCCCAGTGCCAGGCAAGGATATTGGTGGATGATGTTCCGGTGAACGACAATTCTTCCAGCATGCATATGGAGTCGTTCGGGAAGATGCCGATGGCGGCCACGGGCAGCTCAAACACTTCAAGGGTGATGATCACGGTGTCGCGGCAGGCGCTGTCGTTCACCACCACCAGCATGGCGTCGTAAAGGCCCGGTGCCTGGTAGGCATGTGTCACCTGCTGGCCGCTCCCGCTGTTGCCGTCGCCGAATTCCCAAAGCCAGCCGGTGATATTGGTGCTGCTGTACGCGTCGAAGGTAACGGCTTCGTTCACGCAGATGGAGTCGGTGGGGTCAGCTGTAAAGCCTGCCTCGGGACCGTCAATGATGCTTAGTTGCATACTGGCGGTATCGTGGCTGCATGGTGCTTTTCCGTATGCAATCAGGCTCAGGGTGATGGTGCCGAGTTCACCGGGCGCAGGGGTATAAACAGGATGCAGCATGCCTGCATCGCTGAAACTGCCACTGCCGCCATACCATTTCAGCGAATCGTAGCTGAGGGCGGCGGGCGCAAGGGAGGAGCTGCCCAGGTCAAAGGGGTAGTGCTCGCAGATGCTTTCGTCGGAGCCCGCATCCGCCATCGCGGGCTGCCAGACAATGTGCTGCCTGGTCACCGTTTGCGAGCATACGTCCAGACGCACGTCAAAGGTGTCGTATGTGGTGTATACATGGTACACATCCTTGCCAGTGGCGGTGTTTCCGTCGCCGAAGTCCCACAGCCAGTCGGTGAAAGTGGCGTCGCCAATACCATGGAACCAAACCGTGTCGTTCAGGCAGCTCGCCGGCGAAGGGCTTATGCCGAAGTCGATGAGCAGGTCGACCACCACCCGGCTGCTGCTGATGGTGTCGCTGCATCCCGCCTCATTGGTTGCCACGAGGGTAATGGTGTAGACGCCGCCGGCAGGGTAGCTGTGGGTGACCACCTGTCCGGTGGCGGTGTTGCCGTCGCCGAAGTCCCAGCTCCAGCCGGTGATGTTGGTGCCTGAGGTGTCGATGCCGCTAAAGATGATCACCTCCTGTGTACAGGCCGTGTCGGGCGGGCTGCTGAAGAAGCCCGGGGCCGGGACGGTGTCGATGGTCAGCAGCATCCACGAGGTGTCGTGCTCGCAGGTGCCTGTGCCGTAGGCGATGAGGCCCAGAGGGACGGGGCCGTATTCGCCGGAAGCGGGATAATATAATGGCAGCAGGGTGCCCGGGTCGCTGAAGCTCCCCGAACCTCCGATCCAGCGCAGGCTGTCGATATAGGAAACCGTGGGCGGAATTGCGGATGTGGCAAAGTCGAATGGTACGTTGTGGCAGCTATGCCCGTCGGAGCCGGCATATGCCTGCGCCGTGGGGAAGATGATGACCTGCACGGTATCGCGGCTGATGCATCCGCCCGGGCGCGTGGTGATCAACTGGTAAACAAGGGTGTCGGGCAGGGCAGGGTTGCCGTTGTAATACAGCACCGGGTTGGGGATGTTGGCGGCGCTCAGGTAGTTGGAGGGTATCCAGATATACGCCTGCCCGTTCACGGGACCGGAGCCCATCTGCAGGTCCTGCCAGGCGCATGCAAGGGTGTCGGGGCCGGCATTATACAGGTGGATGTCTGTTATGCCCGTCACGGTCTGGCTGCAGATGCAACTGTCTTCCTCGAGGCGGATCGCCGCCAGCAGGTCACAGACCATGGCTGCAGGGATGCGGAAGCTGACCGATGCCGGGAGGCTGTCGCCTGGCGCCAGGCCGCCGGAAAATATCCTGTGGGTGTGCAGAAAGCCGGCGGGATCTTCATCCGGAAGCCCGTTACCATTGGCATCATAAATGAAAACCACGTTCAGACTGTCGCTGTTCCACAGCATGCCGCCCGTATTCACCACCGTATAATCAATATAAACCAACTCGGCCGTATCACCGTCGGGAAAGCTGTATGCACGGTAATCCCCGAATGCAACATGATCTTTTTCAACCGGCAGGGATGTTTGAATGCTGGAAGTGATCGACTGTATGAGGCAGATGCCTCCGGGCTCCGTCGAACAGGGCACGGAGGCCACAAGCATGGCGCTTGTTTCCAGAATGATGTTTGCGCATTCGAGGCTTCCGGGGTCCACATCCACAAGCTCATAGGTAAAAACGATGGAATCGTTTACCGCCAGGTCGGGCAGGATGTCGAACTGCAGGTAACGGACGCCTCCGATCACTAAATTGTTTGCCAGTCCGGTGGGCCCGTTGTGTATGCCCGTCAGCGAGCCGGCAACATAGTCGTAGGCGTCATCGATGGAGGCGGTCAGCTTTTCGATGCTGCTCACGGAGTTGGGCCCGAGGTTGATGATCTTCACCTTGATGGTGGTGGCATGGGAACAGGTTGGCAGGTATGCGGCGGTCTCCGTGCTGAGCACGTAAAGGTTTACATTGGTCGGCAGGCCGTCGATGAGGATGGGAGACGAATAGGATTCGCGGGTCCGCACATCCCCGCAGGCATTGGAGGCGGAAGCAATGATCTTTATGGCGGTCCCCGAGATGAGGTCGCAGTCGGTCAGTATCTTATACCTCAGCTTATAGGCGTTTTTCGGCACGCTGTCGACCCCTTTCAGCAGCAAAACCCCGTTCGGATCCGTGGAGATGGAATAAACCCATTTGTTGCTTCCTGCCGGGAGGTTTAAGGGGTCGGAGAGCGTGGCCCAGACGGATGAATTGTAGGGGTATGAAAACTCCGATTCTCCGGGCAGGATGCTCACTCCCGGAGGCACTTCCACCGTCAGGAGCAGGTCATAGCCAAAGGAAAGCTGGGTATTGGTGACCGTGGCCTCGTATTCAAGGGTGTCGCAGAGGAGCAGGGGGTTTACCGGTGAGGTGATGGCCAGGTTCAGGTTCACATCCTTGGGGTCGAGAAAGAGGTAGGTGTTGTTTTCGTTGCAGCCATATGCCACGGGCGGGTAACCGAGTTCGGGGTTCACGGGGTAGCCGGCACAATTGTGGGCATGCCGCACCAGCAGGCTGTCGTAGCTGCAGGATGTATACACGGCGCGGATGCGGAAGCTCATGCAGGTGTCGGCAATGAAGGTGCCGAGCTGACTCCAGTATTTCCCCGGGCTGTATTGTGAAAAGGGAACGGGCGAGGGGCTGCCCGAAGTGATATCAAGGACTTCAACCACTTCAATGCCCTGTGATGCGCTTTCAAATGCCAGCCAGTTGTATTCGGCGTCGAGGTCGGTGATGTTGCAGAGGCGTACCTCCCAGTAAATCGTGTCGATGGTGCCTTCGGTGGTGGTGATCAGGGGGGTCAGGTCGACTTCGGAAGAGCGGTATGGCCTGGTACGGCTGTTGGTCGCCGATTGGCTCACGCCCTGTCCGTCCCAGTAAAACTGGTATCGTCCCGATGTGAACATGTTATACTGTATGCTGCTGCCGGCCTGGCAGGAGGGGATCACATCAAAATCGATACGGTCCTGGTTGTTGCTGCAGTCATAATATGCGGAATATTTCCAGGAGGGATCCCGTGCAAAGATCAGTTGTGTTACGCTGATACCCGTGTTGATGATGGGGTCGGGGATGACCTCGGATGCCAGCCCTCCCGATGCCGTGCGGTACCTGTGCCGTGCGCTTCCCGACTGGTACTGGAATCCGGGGGGGAGTTCAATCACCATGGAGTCGAGCACCACGTATGGCCGTACCTCGTTCGGGAAAGGGATCACCCCGCCGCAGTCATCCAGCCACCTGTTTATCTGACCATAATAATCGAGATTCATGCAGCCTTCCAGGGTGGTGGGATCGATGTAGGTGCTTCCCGTATAGATATAATTGCTTCCCAGCACGTTAAACACGGTACCGCGGTCGTTGCAGTATTCTTCCGTATTGTTGTCGACCCAGTAGAAGCGCGCCCGTAGTACAGGCACGATTTCCCAGTTGGTGCGCGCCACATTCCTCACCTGCCCGCTCACCACGTAGCGGAGGGAGTCGCCGGCCGAGAGGTTCAGGCCTTCCAGGCAATTCCCGGGCTGCAGCAGGGCGCTGATATCCAGTTTCAGGCTGCTTGTTGAGCCGTTGGTAATGAGGGGTACGGGGTTTATACAAGTATACCAGAGTGCAGTTTCCGCATCGCGGAAGAACAGGGTGTCGGTCAGGTAATCAAAAAAGAGGTTGTTGCTCCATCCGCCCGGCAGGTTGTTGTGGTAAAGGATGAAATACAGGCTGTCGATGCTTCCCTTCAGCACCCCTGATGCTTCGACCCTTATGGAGTCGCGGGCCATGGCATAATCGAGCTGTATGCCCGGGTCACCGGCATCGACACGCTGGCTCAGGGTGTTGTCGGTCCATCCCAGTGTGGTCCTCCTGATCTCGAAGGAGGCGATGTAGGGGTGGGTACAGGGACCGGGAGGGCATTGCAGGCCGAAGACCGGCGTTTCGGAGCACCAGTAGGTGAAAAACCTGGCGGGAAAGTTCGTCTTGTCGCACCAGAATTTGAGGCTGGTCGATATGGTGCCGGTGGGGTTGTGGGGAGCTGAACAATCCACCTCGACAGGCACCCTGAACCACCCGCCGCTCAGGATACGGTTTTTGTTCAGGAAGTAGGTCACCGTGTCGCCGTTTATCAGGGGTGTGCCCATGCCAACACCCTTGAAGGTGGCCGTGCCGGGGGCGATGACCAGGCCAGGAGGGAGGATGAGCTGGTAGATCACCGAGTCGTTCGGACAACCGTCGTTGTCGACACGGGTGGTGGTCACAACCTGTTGCTCCATCCACACGGGGTCGCCGTTATAAATATCGGGGGGGATGATATGCTGCTGTGTATTCGTGTTATAGGTCATGAACTGAAGCACACTGGTTTGGGGAGGGAATGAGGCGCCCGGCGAGAGGCCGCACTGGTCGGTAAAGTCGTAGCCGTATCGGAACGACTGCCAGCTGTTGTTGGTCCATCCGCGGCCGCAGCTGTTGCCGGTCGCGATGGTGGATTCTGCCTGGTCCCAGTCGTACCAGGTGTGCGCCCTGACGGTTACCGTATGCCCCACGGGAAGGTCGTCGTAGAAGCCGTCGCCATCGGCGTCTTCAAGCCCCACACCCGCTCCGTCGGGGTCTTCCGTAAACTGCCAGTTCACGTAATAGGCAAATTGTCCGTTGCCGGCACCGGCGGCGTAGTTGTAGCTTGCTTCCTGGTACATCCCGTTCACCGAGAAGGAATCCACCTTGTTGATCCAGTTAGCGTTGGGGTAATAGACGCTGGAAGCTGACGAGAAGCCTCCGAGGGTGACCAGGTCGTAGGCCGTTCCGGCACCCGAGCCGTTGTTCGTTATGGTGAATTCAACATATCCCGAATTGTCGATAAAACCCCACGACTTGCGGTTTGCCGTGTAGGAGAGGTCGGGAAGGGGTACGCCGGCTGCCGGCGACACCGAAGGGAATGCGCTGTAGTAGTCGCAGATATCACCCATGCATCCCCAGGCTGCCTTGAGGGTGCTTTGGCCGTTGGAACAGCCCAGAAGCCTGACCTCCTCGCTGACCACGATGGTTTCGCCGTAATTGAACAGGCCGTTGCCGCCCGGAAGGTCCGCTCCCGTAATGATGATGGTATCGGTCAGCAAGGGGCCCGGACCGGTGTCCTTGATGAGGGTGCCGATGCTTACCGACAATATTTCAATGTCAGGGCCGTGCTCATCCAGCAGGAACAGCGTGTCGAGGGAGGCGTTCAGCCCCTGCTGTTCGATGGTGATATCGCGGAAGAAACTTTGGTTCACGGGGATGACCGCCGCGCTGTTCGTAATGTTCGTGATGATGAGCGAAGGGAAGTAATAGTTCTGCAGCGGGGGGTCGGTGCCGCTGCTGCTGTTGCTGCCGTATGTAAGGATATAGTTGAAATTCTCGTTATTGGCATACCCGCAGATGAGCCTTGCGTTATATTCGACCGTATGGGCGGTATTGTTCAGGATGTCGGGAACGTTGAATTCCGGCTGGTTGAGGTTGCTGATGTCAAGCTCCGTGGCACCGTTCACCGATCCCGGCATATAGAGGCAGCCGGCTGGCAGGTCGAGCAGCAGCGTGGACCCCGACAGCGTGTTGCCGGTTGTGTTGGCCACCAGCAGCGAAAAGGTGCTGTCGGGGCCGCAGATGATCATGGAGGAAGGCTTGCCGGTGGCCGACACCATCACCTGGGCCTGCGATGTTATTGCCGGAAAGGACAACAGCCATAACAACATGATCCCGGGAAAAGGCCTGCCGGGCCGGAGGAGTCTCTTTAGTATTTGACTAAAAGTCACTTAGAATATTTCTTAGGAGCCTATAACCATCAATCACCCCGAAAGATAGGAATAATTGGGAGAACAAAACAATATTATTGGTTTTGGAGGTATAATATTTTTATGGGCGGAGGGTGTTGTCAGCAGCCTGCTTTCCGCTTTCACGCTATTTGTGATATCTGCCCCGGAGGCTTGCGGAAAGTGATCTTTATCTGTGTTTTTATCCGGGTTGAGAAATTACTGATGATGCGTTAACTTTTAGTTTAGATGCTGAACATATTGATTTTATTCGCATTCAGGACATTTATCTGTTTTTCAGATTTGAAATGGAGTATTGCTGCATAACACAATCAAATTATAATGATATTCCTTTCTCCCGCAAACGGGCGTGCGATTCTCAACACGTTACCAATCGCAACAAATTAATAATTTGATTTCAGCGGATTATTGCGAGGCTTCAGATTAGCAGGAATCTTTATTATTACTCGTCAGCAGGTATACGCCAGCGGGCTTAGCTGAGAGCTGAGATCACAAACAGCACCACTATGAGCCCTAAGATAATAGCTATTATCAAGCAACCAAAGTTCAATGTCTGCAAAAAACATCCCTCCTTTTCAGGTTCTTTAAACACCCGAGCGCACTTAGGACAAGAGTAAGCCCTTGTTGATACTTCAGTGCCACAGTCTGGGCATTTCATTAAAGCCATGATACCTTTAAATTGAAATGTTGATTAATAATCCAGTTAAATGCCATTTCTATTTATAGGTATAATAAACCTCATAATTGGAAGTCCCTTCCAATGAAATAGCGATAATTCCTGCCTTGATCGGATAACCATCATTATCATATTCATAAGTTACTTGAGATTCATATTCAGTCATGCCTTCCGTGTTTTTAAAAATCATTGCTCTGGGATTATTGAAAAACAACAATTTACGTGCTTTCACAATAGAGGGTACGTTATATCCGAAATTAAGATCAACCCGATCAAGCACTTCAATGATACCAGCAGCTTTCAAAGTATAGAAATATGGATTAGGATTAGGGTCATATATGATCTCTCCATTAAGTAATTCTGATCCAAATCCGTCTTTCCATACCTCGATAAGTGCAGGATTACCGTTATTGTCGTATTCAATAACATCTCCAGATTCAAAAGCGTCATATGGTGCCTGGTATAACTCGCTCATGTTTATAGTTTCATACGCATCAGTTATTGAATTTAAGTTTCCATTTTGGTCGAAGTTTAAAAAACTGCTTGATTCTCCATCCGTATAACTGCTAACCCGGTTTTCTCCATCATAATTAACCGTATATGTGTAATTATGAGTAGGATCATCTTTATTAATTATATTGACTTTCTTTATGAGCTTTTCTGGTACAGTTCCATTTGCATCATTAAATTCATCTTCAGAATCTTTTTTGCACCCCATAAGGATTATGCTTATAAATAGGGTGGTGATAAATAAAATATTGCTTTTCATATTTTCTGATTGGTTTTTGGATTATATATTATTTAATTCTCTCTTTTATTCATGCCAGAAAATTAAGGAAAATATCTGACTTAACTTACTGTCCTGTTTTTTTTTTACGTAATTATTTCCTATTCATCAAAGAACACGTTGGCCCCTCCGAAACTATCGTCATGATGCAGGTTATTCACATAATTGTTATTCGGTTCCTCGCCAGGCGGGCAATTCATTCTGGGCCATTCCAGTCCCGCTTCACTAAAGACCAGTGCATCGCGATGAATGTATATTCCGCCGCCACGCCAACCCGACCAGCCATTGGAAATAACGTTATTATAGATTTTCGATTCAGAGGGTCCCAGATAAATTCCTCCACCTGCGGCCTGAGCATCTCCCTGTGCCTGGTTTTCATCAATATTGTTATTATAGATATCCCCCGCTGTTCCCGAACCAGTTATATAAATCCCTCCGCCTCTTCTGTTCGCATGGTTTCCGGTTATTTGGTTATTGCTGATCAGCGCATGGGTTTCCTGTCCCCAGCTGTAAACAGCAATGCCGCCTCCGCCATGGGCATTGCTCCATGCCTGATTACCCGATATCACATTGTTCTGAATGATTGCCTCCCCATGATACGTTAGCATGATGCCGCCGCCAATCCCATGACCGCTTCCCTCTGTTCCGGCGACGTTGTTCGTAATCGTATTCTCAGTAATGCTTGCTGTCGATTCTCTGTATATGACGATGGCTCCGGCCCGGTCTGCCTTGTTACCTGTAAAGGTATTGTTCATGATTTCAGCAAACGAAGAAAAGCTTATCAATACGGCCCCCGCATTATTATCCCCGGATCCTGTGTTGTCCAAAAATGTATTATTATTAATTTGAGCCGATGAAACAGCGGTAACCTTAATCCCGCCGACTCCAAAATCTGTGGTATTGTTTTGTATGGTGTTTCCCGTGATCATTGCAGAAGATTCGTCGGTAGAAGTGCTGCCGATATGGATAACGCCATCTCCACCCTGGTGGTCTTCAAAAAGATTGTTGGATATGGCCGCTGAAGATTTGTCAAATACGTAAATAGCCGCCCCTCTCCCGGATGATGCCTGGTTTGCCTGAAATGTGTTATTTTCAATAAGGGGTGAGGATTGCTTACTGACAGCAATGGCTCCGCCATAAGCCGCTTTGTTATCGCGGATAACACAGTCCCTGATTACAGGCCTGGATCCATTTGTTATCAATATTGCACCACCATTGGTATTTTCTGCATCTCCGTTGATTATCGTAAATCCCTGCAAAACAGATAAATTGCTTTCCCCGCTGTTGAAAGTAACCACAGGGCCATTTCCGTCCCCGTCCAGAACGGCAGACGAGGCAATGTCCCGGGTTCCATATCCGGCACTTTTGACAATCACACGCTTGCCCATAAGATTGATACTTTGTTTATAAATACCCGGCTCAACGATCACTGTGTCCCCATGGTTTGAAAAATTGATCGCATCCTGAATGTTCACAAATTGTTCCGGCACCCTGATACTCTTAGCCTTGACGATTGAGTCGTTGTCTTCTTTTTTACAGGCTATGAAAAATACCGAAGTCATGAACAAAGCTACCAGCGCAAAAATTAAATGATTTGTTTTCATAGTATATAGATTTTAAATGGTTTTGTATAGTTATCCCGAGGACATCAGAAAGACCTACAGAAAATAAACAGACACTTTCATATGTCCTTGGGCTGCATGTAAAAGAACAAAGATATAAAAAAAATTAAATTTTGGGTTTCCCAGTCACCTGATCGGGCAAGCGTAAGCCATCACAACGTGAAGCATATAACAATCATCTGATTTTAAGGACAGATAGTGTAAATTTCACTGAGGTTTCTACAGCTTAAGAATTGACAATTATGTCTGGCTTTAGCCTTATGGTTATGAAGAAGTCAGAATTTCCCAAAACCCGATAACCCGGGTACTGAAGGAGTATGAGGCTGGCAAAAATTTCCCGGACATTTATCGGTAAATAAAGATCAATCGCAATACTTTTTACAAGTGGAAAAGGTAGTGTTACATTCAGTGTGTCTGGGAGTGTCAGTCTTCTTTGAGTAGCTTTGCATGCTAAAGTTACAATTTTACCAATTGTATATTTTTCGCCTCCTATTATCTTGTATTATCCTCTGGATACGCTCGCTGGCAGGCTTTGCGGGCGCGGGAGCCAGTCATGCGGCGGGCCGATGATGGCGGGAATGCCCGTATCCGGGCGGGACGGGTGGAACCGACCGTCCGAAATTGGCAGAGATTACGATATCGTCCGCCTTCGGCGGATGTCACGCGGGATGAATTCGACTAAGGTTTCCACTGCCCCGGAGGTTTGTGGAAAGTGAACATAATATGTATTCTTATCCGGGTTGAGAAACATAAAATGTGATTTGGCAAGTTGCTGGCAGTTGTATGATCAGCCATCAGACCGTGATAACATTTTAAATTTGGATTTCCTGTAAAATAATCATATATTTGTTGGCAATAAACAACGTTAAATACAAAAATTCATTTAATGATGGATAAAGCCAACAAAAATTGGGTTGCGATGAGTGATGATGCCATTATAAAATCAATCGGAGCGTTTATAAAACATCAACGGATAGAAGAAAACAGAACTCAACAAGATGTTGCCGATGATGCAGGAATTAATCGAACAACATTAAGTTTCCTGGAGAACGGCGATAATGTGAATATATCCACACTGATCCAGGTATTGCGTGCCCTGGATTTGTTAGATATACTGGATGTATTTACGATAAAGGACCAGATGAGCCCCATCGAACTTGCAAAATTGGAAGAGCAGAGGAGAAAAAGAGCAAGTAACAAAAGAAAAAACATAAAACCTGAAAGTAATTGGTAATGGTAACAACAGCATTTGTTAATATTTGGGGATCTGGAGTTGGTGCAATAGCCTGGGATAAAAATACAGGTTTGGGCAGTTTTGAATATGACCCTGCATTTAAATCCAAATCAATTGATCTGGCTCCCTTAAAAATGCCAATTGATTCTGATAGAAGAATTTTTTCATTTTCAGCGCTGCGAAATATATCCACATTTAATGGTTTACCGGGATTGCTGGCAGATTCATTGCCGGATAATTATGGGAACAGACTAATTGATGCCTGGTTGGCCGGGCAGGGAAGAGCACCAAATTCCATGAATCCGGTCGAAAAATTATGTTTCATCGGATCTCGCGGGATGGGCGCATTAGAGTTCGAACCTGCTAAATTTAAAAAGGCCAGGAATACATTTGGTGTGGAGGTTGATGAATTGGTTGATCTGGCAAAGAGGATCTTACATAAGCGCGAAGGTTTTAATGTAAACCTGAATGTTGATGAAAAAAAGGCCATGCAGGATATGCTCAAGATCGGGACTTCAGCAGGAGGAATGAGAGCAAAGGCCATTATAGCCTATAATGAAAAAACAGGGGAGCTTAGATCGGGACAAACGCGTGTGCCCGCCGGTTTTGAGCACTGGTTGATAAAACTTGATGGCGTAAATGATTCAAAACCCGGAAATTCAAAAGGTTATGGCAGAATTGAAATGGCATATCACAATATGGCAGTTGATTGTGGTATTGAAATGATGGAATGCAGGCTTCTGGAGGAAGGAGATAGAGCACATTTTATGACCAGGAGATTCGACAGGGAAGGATCTGAGACAAAACATCATATTCAGACTTTATGTGCGATGCAACATTTTGATTATAATGATGTTCTTGCATACAGCTATGAGCAATTATTCCAGACAATGAGGCTGTTGCGCCTGCCTCACCCCCGGGCAGTGCAAATGTTCAGAAGAATGGTATTTAATGTTTTGGCGTTTAACTGTGATGATCATGCCAAGAACTTCGCATTCAGACTGAAGGAAGGCGGTAAGTGGGAGTTGGCCCCGGCATATGATGTTTCCTGGTCGTTTGACCCATCCAGCCAATGGGTGGGGCAGCATGCATTCAGTGTTAATGGAAAAAGGAAGAATATTTCAGTGGATGATATGCTTGGCATTGCAAAATCTATCCGGGTAAAAAATGGCAGGGAAATCATAAACCAAATACGTGACGTTGTTGGTAAATGGCCTGTATATGCCCGACAAACAGGTGTATCGTTAAAAAAGATCCATGAAATAGATTCGGTATTGAAATCAGGCTAAAAATATAAGTGAGTATTTCGGTCTAAACAACATCAATCGGTACGAGTGGCACACTATACTCCGGTATGGCTGGCACAAGTTGGAGCGGTCTATCCATTTCGGTGGTGAAATCAATACTTAGAGGAAGAAAACCTTTTTTCTCCCCTGAAAATGTTGTGTAAATAAACTCGTTACCATTGCTGCCGATGCCGCTGAAAAATGAATCTATCTTATTCGGAAAAAGGCTTTTATGAATTTTATGGCTTTTCCCAATGTCATCTTTGGCGAAATAGAAGGTCTGGTTTTCTGCAGGAAAATCAAAGGTTAAGATGTTAAAGAATAGATTCTGTTTTTGCATTACTCCTTAGTCTTTAGCTTACTTTTCATTTTATCAGTCAAATAATATGTACCTGTTTTTGGTGCACCTTTATATTCAACCAAACCAATCTTTTTAAGCAAATCAATATATCTCTCAATTGTGGAAACAGATAAAGATAATTTCTTCGCTATCATGTTGGCTCTTATTTCCTTATTTCTCATAATAGCATCAACAACAGCAATCATCCCATTTCTAACTGCACCAGAAATATCTTCAATTACTCCCTCATTTACTCCTTCATTTACTCCCTCATTTACTCCTTTAATTACTCCTTCATCTACTCCATTATTTAATCCATCACTTACACCATCAGTTTCTTCTATAAGAGAAGGTGTATAGTTCTTCTTAAAGAATGTTACCCTGAAAGCAATACCTGGCTCTTTCCATGAAAGTTCTATTTCGGGATAGGCTTGCAGTTCTTCTTTGATGAGTTTTAAGCCGTTTCCCCATTGCTCTATTATGCCGAGACGTTTGAAAACCGGTGCCAATATTTTGTTTCGGATGTCGGACTGGCCTGAATCCATATCGCTGAAATCGACCGATGGCATTAATTTCCCCGGACTGGTAATCTCTATTTTATCATCGAAAACGGCAATTTTAATGTCTTTGCCGGTCATGGAGTAATCCCGGTGGATCACCGCATTCCTGATCACTTCACGGATGGCAATGATGGGATATTCCCAGCGATCGTTTCGATACACTCCTGTATAATCAACTGAACTTTGGGATATATGCCGCAGCACAAACTGGTAGGCTTGCTCGGCTTGCAGGCTCACATTTGCATCAATGGTTTTCTGGTCGATGAAATTGCCCGGAACAGTCCCTTTAAAACGGGCACATTCAATTTTGGCATAAGGGAATTGCTGCTTTCGCAAAGTATCATCGGAAAGTAAAATGAGGGCAATGGTGGGCAATTCTTTGCCTTGTTCGGCCCTGTACAAATCAAGCTTCGACAATGCCTGTTTTGTGACTTTTTCTCCGGTCTTTTCAAGAAAGAGTTCTTTAAACGCATCAATATTTACATTGTCAAAGGGCCTGCTAAAGATCAATTCACTGTCGAAGGAGATGTTCTGCTTTTGTCTTTCCAGCTCGGCAATGATCTCTTCCGATGCCTGGCGATTGGACGAACCTACACGGATAAAGGTCCCGTTTTTCACTCCCTTGTTTTTCAAATGGTAAGGAGGTGCGCTGCCCTTGTGGATTCTGGTAAGGATGATGTGCTTGCCTTCATGGTTCAGGAAAAGGATTTCCGGTAAAATTACCGGAGCACATTGGTCGTGAATGATGTTGCTGATCTTTTCTTCCAATTCAATCAAACTTTCTTCATTTAAGCCGATAACTTCCCTGGGTTTATCCTGAATACCAAAATAGAACTCACCCCCGGCATCGTTGGCAAAAGCTACAATGGTTTTTGCAAGTTCAGTTTTGGCAGGTAATTCGATTTTAAATTCGAGCCGCCTGCCTTCGGGTTGGTTTAATATTTCGGAGAGTTTTGGCACTGTTATTTTTGAATTTCAACTAACAAGTTGATTATTTCATCTATATGTGTGTCATCTGAGATTATTATTTTGGCACAAGGGGCATTATTAAACTTCTGTATGAAGTACTACCCATTCTTTAGACCACAATTCTCTTTTTCTTAATTGAACTAATAAAAGAAAATGATGTAGTAAAAATAGTGTTAATAAACGGAAATAAATCGTGGAGTTATTCTGGTTATTGACACCTTTTCTTTTTGCTTACTTTTTCTTTTGTTAACAACATCATATTCTGTTAATTACAATGACACTTTTTTATACAATTGTGCTGGAATTTATCTTCCGATATTTCATTGTTAGGGGGGCAGTATCCGCCGGAATGTCATACTTGTTGTATCAACATAGTATTTTTATCCAACTATTTCTTTCCGGGCTCAGGGGGGTCAACATGCTCCGGAATATCCAACAGCTATTATATTGTAGGCTGGAGCCTGTCTAATACCATGGAAGCCGAATGGGTTGTCAATACGCTGAAGGTAGCCATTGAAAAACATGGTAAGCCAGAGATCATCAATTCAGACCAGGGCAGCCAGTTCACTTCGGATGAATATGTGGATTATGTGAAAAGTCTCGAAACCGTTAAAATATCAATGGACGGAAAAGGAAGGGCTGCGGATAATGCTTTTATCGAACGATTCTGGTAGTGTTACATTCAGTGTGTCTGGGAGTGTCAATCTTCTCTAAGTAGCTATGCATGCTAAAGTTACAATTTTACCAATTGTATATTATTCGCTTCCTGAAATCTTGTTTTATCCTCTGGATACGCTCGCTGGCAGGCTTTGCGGGCGCGGGAGCCAGTCATGCGGAGGGCCGGCGATGGCGGGAATGCCCGCATCCGGGCGGGACGGGTGGGACGGACCGCCCGCAATTGGCAGAGATTATGATATCGTCCGCCTTCGGCGGATGTCACGCGGGATGAATTCGACTAAGGTTTTTTCTGTATCTGCAGTTTTTGTACCTGATTGACCAGTATCCCTCGTCGCTTCGCTCCGCGGGATGAATTCGACTAAGGTTTTTTCTGTATCTGCAGTTTTTGTGCCTGATTGACCAGTATCCCTCGTCGCTTCGCTCCGCGGGATGAATTCGACTAAGGTTTTTTCTGTATCTGCAGTTTTTGTCCCTGATTGACCAGTATCCCTCGTCGCTTCGCTCCGCGGGATGAATTCGACTAAGGTTTTTTCTGTATCTGCAGTTTTTGTACCTGATTGACCGGTATCCCTCGTCGCTTCGCTCCGCGGGATGAATTCGACTAAGGTTTTTTCTGTATCTGCAGTTTTTGTACCTGATTGACCGGTATCCCTCGTCGCTTCGCTCCGCGGGATGAATTCGACTAAGGTTT
>Ga0334894_1001711_pt1 | contig 17300 bp, 12 predicted proteins | sample GraSluR3_MG_6_FD_207225 | JGI IMG/M metagenome (GOLD analysis project Ga0334894, IMG submission 207225) | Sludge microbial communities from methane-producing bioreactor in Wageningen University, Netherlands - Granular Sludge_12_05 R3 | ecosystem: Engineered > Bioreactor > Anaerobic >... | reverse complement strand
TATCCCGATTCGGCATCTCCCTGTAGATACATTCACCGGAAGCGGGGAGCGAATGGGTACCAGTTCAAAGTTCGCTATACGAGCTCCAGAATCGCAGTGGAGTACTTTCATGCGCTCACCGATGGGACAGGCGGTCTGGTATTTCTCAAATCCCTGGTCGCCGAATATCTGAAGCTCTCCGGGTATTCGGTTGCCGCAGACAACCAGATCAAAGTGCCGGGAGACTCAGTGGATCCTGAGGAGGGCGAGGACTCGTTTCGCCGGTTCTACCGACCGCTGAAGTCTGTGTTTGGCTCCGAGTCGAAAGCCTTTCATCTGCGCTCTTCGGGAGATGATTTAACCGACGATGTACAGGTCATTTCGGCACGCATAGCGATCGAGGATCTCAAACGAGTGAGCGCGAAATACCAGGTCACCATCACCGAGTACCTGGTGGCTCAGTTGATTGATGCAATACAGAGAATCCAGGAGTCGACAGTCTCCCGTGTCAGTCGATACAAGCCGATTCGCGTGTCGGTGCCGGTGAACATCAGAAAGGTCTTCGGCTCGAAGTCCTTGCGAAACTTCACCCTCTTCATCGTGGTGGGCATCGATCCAAAACTCGGCCACTATGAATTCGAAGAGATTGTGAAACAGGTCATGCATCAGATGCGCAGTGGAGTGAATGCCAAGAGCCTGAGTATCCAGGTTGCGAGAAACGTCATGGGCAGGAAGCATCCATTCATTCGCTACGCTCCACTTATATTCAAGAATCCGTTCATGAAATTGCTCAGCGACTCGTACGGAGATTCGATCTACAGTACAGTGATCAGCAATATCGGGTATGTCACATTGCCGGAGGGAATGCAGGAACGGGTGAAGCGAGTCGATTTTCATCTCTCCCCGAACAAGACGAACAAGGTCTCCTGCGGTGCGATCGGGGCGAATGGCTCGCTGATATTCAATTTCTCCAGCATTCTGGAGAAGAATACCGATTTCGAACGTGAGGTGCTCACTGAGCTGGTAAAGCAGGGGATTCCAGTCGAGGTCCACACGAACCGGAATCACAGATTCGTGAAAGAACAGTGAGGTGATCATATGGCATATTGTGTACGGTGTGGTGTGAAATTGGAGGAGGGGAGCACAGCGTGTCCACTCTGTCACACCGAGGTGATCGCTCCTGCCGATGTCATCGGCGTGCAGAGAGAGTCGTTGTTCCCATCGGAAACAGAGGGTGAAGCGGAACGGATCAGTCACCAGAGACTCGATAAGAATCGGAAAGGGGTGATCGAACTGGTGATCGCATTCATGGCGATCGCCGTAGTGACGCTACTGATCACAGCATTCGCACTCGATGGTACGTTCGTTCCATGGATCTCCATTGCATCGGTGATAATCGGTGGTGCCTATATTCTCGTGCTTTTCTTCGTTCGACCAACCTTTCCGAAGATTGCCTCGTGGTATATCGGTCTCACCATGCTGCTGTTGGTTGCCATAGATGCACATGATCTCATACTCACCTGGTCGGTGCCGAGTGTCATGTCGTTACTGCTTCTCTGGATTGTCGGAGTGCTTCCGTGGGTGCTCCCGAAACATCTTCGCTTACGAGGCGTGATTGGAGCGATCGTAGCTATTGCAGGGTACCTGGTTGCACTCGATATCATGCTCAGCGGTCAGATCGTCTGGTCTCTTGCTATCGCACTACCCACCTACGCGGTGGTACTCGGCTCGTTGCTCCTGTTCTATCTCCGCCTCCACTTTGGAAAGCCGACTGTGACCGATTCGGTCCTCTCTGTGATTCTCACTGCTTGCTGGGGCGTGGTGGCAGGTGATTTTTTCCACCTGCGATCACTGAGAAGTACACAGATGCTCTCGTGGTCCACCAGTGTTCTCGTCGTGGCACTCTGTCTTCTGATCTTCCTCACGCTGAATGTCACACTCAGGCGAGTTCGCAACTACTTCAACAATCGCCTGAACTAACTACCGTTTCCAGAAGGTGCGGGTGAAGATGGAGAATACGGTATAGATTTCCAGCCTTCCAGCGAGCATCATGAGCGAGAGGAACCACTTCACATAGTTCGGCAGTGGGCCGAAGCCTACACCGGAAGGTCCCACGGCTTCGAGTCCGAGTCCGATATTCCCCACAGAGATAAGCCCTGCAGCGAACGAACTCATGAGATCGTAGCCTGCCGATGCGACAACCAGTGTAGATGCAAGGACCAAACCGATATAGATAGCAATGAACCCGGCTATGGCATTGACCGTTTTCCAGGGGATTCGATCCGCCTCATTCTGTATGGTGAACACACCTCGTGGATGCAGCAGCGACCTGATGCTCTGTCTACCCAACTTGAACATGGTGACCAGTCTAGTTACCTTTATTCCGCCTCCCGTTGAGCCTGCACACCCTCCAATGAACATGAGCACGAGAATCACTGCCTGCGGGAGGACCGGCCACAAGCCGTAGTCGGCAGTCGCGTATCCGGTGGTGGTCATGATCGATGCAGTATGGAATGCTCCATACCGGAGAGCCATTGCAATACCCCCGTACGTCTCATTGAGAATGAGACTGAGTGTGATCACCACCGTGGCTATCGCGTATATCGTCAGATACACTTTCAACTCCGTATCGCGCCATACGGTGGTGAATTTCTTCCGGATTATCGCGAAGTAGAGCGAGAAGTTCACTCCTGCCATGACCATGAAGATCGTTACGACAATATCGACGTACGCACTCGCGTAGTGTCCTATGGACGCATTCTTGGTAACGAATCCTCCAGTTGCGACCGTACCGAATGTAACGGTGAGCGCATCGTAGAGTTCCAACCCCCCGATACAAAGTAGCACCGTCTCCAGTATGGTGATTCCCACATAGATCAGCCAAAGAATGAGGGCGGTGTTCTTGATTTTCGGTGTGAGCTTACTCTTCGTGGGACCGACAGCCTCGGCACCGAACAGCTGTGCCCCCTCGACTCCCACCAGAGGAAGGAGTGCCACGAACAGCACCACGATCCCCATGCCGCCGAGCCAGTGGGTGAGCGACCGCCAGAATAGAATCGACTTGGGAGCAGCTTCTATGTCGGCTAGGGTGGTAAGACCGGTGGTGGTGAACCCGCTCATCACCTCCATGTAGGCGCTGGTGAAATCTGGGGTTGTCCGTGTCATATAGAGCGGAATGGCACCAAGCGCACTGGCGACGATCCAGGTGATGGTGACGAACAGGTAGACATCTCGGACATTGAGCGTACGAGACTTCCACCCCCTCCCGACTGACAGGATGATCGAAACATAGATGAGTATGATCGCAAGCGATACGATGAATGCCTGAAAGGCGTCCCACTCTCCATAGGTCGCTGCCAATATCGTTGGAATGAGCATGAACAATCCGATGATGCTCTGCATGGTTCCAGAAAGGCGTAGGATCTGTCTCCAGTTCATGCCGTTCCCCTATGAGAAGATTTTCTGCACGAAGCCGAGTTCCTCGCGCCCGGCGCAGACGAGGAGTGTATCCCCTGGCTCGATTCTATAGGCACCGGTAGGGATGATATTTACCCCTTTCCCGGTCGTAATGCCTGCGATCACACCCTTGTTTCGCATGTTGATCTCCTTGAGCTTCTTTCCTGCCACCCCCATGGTCTCGGTGATGACGAACTCGAATATCTCGAACTGGCCCCCGAAGAGGCTGTGTACGCTCGATACATGCGAACCACGCATATATTTGAGCAAGGAGTCTACAGTAGCTTCACTTACACTGATGACCGAGTCGATATCGAGGTGCCGGGCTAGTCGAATGTAGTTGTTGTTGTTCTTGATCAGTGCCACAGCCCGGGAGATGCCGATCCGTTTCGCATAGCTGGCAGTGATGATGTTCAGCTCATCGTTGTCGGTGAGGCTGATCAGCAGATCGAACGTATCGAGTCGTTCGTCATCGAAAATCGATTCATCGGTAATATCGCTCTTCACAACCAGAAGGTGCGGGAAGAGTTGCGAGAAGCGGGCGGCGACATCCATATCCTGCTCTATCAGAATAATCGAACGGTGCTGCGAAGGTTCGAACGCGCGGAGGAGAAAACGTGCAATCTTGCTCCCTCCGACAATCACAATTTTCTTCGGTTTCACACGTTGTTGTCCCATGAGTTTGAATAGGGCCTCTCGGTCGTTATCAACAGCGACTATAGAGAGCGTATCACCGGGGAACACCACAGTATTGCCGGAAGGGACGATACCTTCGTTGTCGCGACTTATGGCTGCAATGACGAACTCGGTGCCGATCGATGCTCTGCAGTTGGCGATATTCTGGTTTGCAAATCGGGATTTCTCGGTCACATAGACATTATAGAGGATCAGGTTCGAGCGTTCAAAGGTGATCACATCGCTGAAGATTCCCCGCTCGATGATACCATGAATGCTCCGGGCAGTCTCCGCCTCCGGATTCACGATATAGTTGATGCCGAGAACCGTTCCGGGAAGTCCATCGCGCCCAGTGTAGGTGAGGTTCCGTATGGCAGCTATGGTGATGACCTCACTTCTGATATTCTCCACGATACCACAGGCAACCAGGTTGACCTCATCGCTGTCGGTTACGGAGACGAAGGCATCGCATGTCTCCACACTCGCCTCGCGTAGTGTCTTCGGATCGGTTCCGGAACCTATGACCACCATGCAATCGAGTTTCCCCTGAATTTCACTAGCTCGCGTAGGATCGGATTCTATGATCACTACATCGCGCTTTTCCTGTATCAGATGCTTCGCCAGCAGGGTGCCCCGCTTCCCGGCTCCAAGTATTACGACTTTCATGCCTGCTATCATAGCGAGCACCCCCGGTTATAGCAAGTGAAAGAGTTGTGGCATTCCAGGAAAAAATGACGTACGATACAGAGCAGATTAGCATAGGAGGTTGGAATGAAACGAACCTTGGTACTCATTGCAGTTATTGTTGCACTACTAGTATTGGTAGGAATCGGTTGTACTACGACTAATCCCGATGGGTCTCCGAAGTGGACGACCAATCCACCATCGAACTGGAGAACCTATTACTCCTCTGGATACGGAAAACTCTCGAATGTTCAGAACTCCCGCATGCGGGCGGAGGCTCTCGCCATGGATGGCGTTGCACGGTGGGCGAGCACGACGGTACAGGGTGCTCTCACGAACTACTTCCAAGATTCCGGAACCAGCGGAGAGCAATCTCTCGAGATGATGGAGAACATCTCTCGGCAGGTGGTGAATATCTCGTTGCGTGGTGCTGTGGTGGAAGAGCAATGGGTCGATCCGGACGGCGGAGTCTGGGTGCTTGTCTCATTCCCTGTGAAGAATCTGAAGGATGCCTACAAGGAACAGAGTGCAGCTCTCGAGAGGAAAGCCGAAATACAGAAGGCTCAGGTGCTTGTCGACTATCTCGAACTTGAACTCGAAAAGGCTGGAATGGCCGAACCAAAGTAGTCTCCGGAACGAAGAAGCGGCCGGGTATCACCGGCCGCATAGTATCTGATGTGCACGCTATTTGTCATCGATGGCAAAAGGTGTCGCAAGTGCCGAAGGCGCCGCGTATGCCCCCTTTCTGTTCTGGTTTATGATTGTCATGACCGAGAGCGTGAGAAAGGTGATGAGATAGGGTGCGAATGCAAGGAACTGGGTAGGGATGACCATCCTGACTCCTGCAGCCTGGAGGCTGAACTGGAGCGATGTGATCCCTCCGAATATCAGGGTTCCGATCACCGCTTTCCCTGGATTCCAGGTCGCAAAGATTACCAAAGCAATGACGATCCACCCCTTACCACCGGTCATCCCGTCGTTCCAACTGGGGGTGAATGAGAGCGAGAGACAGGCACCGCCGAGACCGGCGAACATACCGCCGATAATCGTGTATAGGTAGCGAATGCGGAACACCGACAACCCCATTGCCGCAGCAGTCTTCGGAGATTCACCCACTGCACGAATGGCCAGTCCATGCTTGGTCTTGTACATGTAGAACCAGCTGAACGGTACGATGATATAGAGTGCATAGGTGAGGATGCTCACATTGAAGAAGGCCCCGAGGATCGGTATGTCTTGGAGGAACGGAATGGCAATATTGTCGAACTTCGCTTGCAGATTCGTGCCTATGAGGTTGTAATTGTTCGATGCAGGTCCGAGGCGCTGTCCAAGAAAGTTTGCAAGTCCGGTTCCGAACATGGTGATCGCAAGCCCGCTTACCACTTGGTTCGCACGCATGGTGACACAGAGGAACGCATGGATGAGTGACATGAGGCCACCGATAATCATTGCCATGATGATTGCGAGAAACAGATTCCCGGTCGCAAGTGCCGTGGCGAATCCGGCGAGGGCTCCCATGAGCATGGTCCCCTCCATACCGAGATTGAGAATACCGCTTTTTTCAGTATAGACCTCGCCTAGGGTTGCGTACATGAGACTCGTGCCCATGGCGATCGTTGCTGCTAACAGTCTGGTTAAAAATTCCATTACACGGCCTCCTTTTTAATGATGACGAGACGGTGCTCGACAAATATACTCCCTGCAAGTAGCGGAATCAGTACGAGGCCCTGGAGTACTTCACCCATGGATTCTGGAAGTCTCATTGCAATCTGCAGAGCATCGGCCCCTGTGGTGAGCGCTGCCATGACGAATGCGACGAGAATTGATGCGAAGGGGTTCAACCCCGACATCCATGCGATAATGATCCCGGTGAATCCATAGCCACCATCGACACCTCGAGTCAATCGGTGGGCGATGGCTGCCGTGTTGACCGATCCAGCCAGACCGCAGATAGCACCGCTGAGCAGCATGGCGATCACAATGTTCTTCTTGATCGAGACACCCTGGTAGCGAGCAGCGCGCGGGTTCTTGCCGATCATGTTCAGTTCGAAGCCCCATCTGGTCTTATAGAGGAGGAAGTAGAGAATCACCACCAGAGCGAGGGCAATGTAGATACCACTGTGGACCTTTCCCCATACCGGAGGCAACCAGGTCTCTCTGGGAAACTCCGGCGTTCCCATATTTCCGAATGGAGCCTTCCACGCATTGATATAGAGGTACTCGGCTAGACCGATTGCCACGTAGTTGAGCATGAGCGTGGTGAGTGTCTCATCGACCGACCATTGTGCCTTCAGAAATCCCGGTACTCCTGCCCACAAAGCACCGAGAATCATACCGACCAGTAGACCGATCGGAAGCAGCATCGGGATAGGAACGAATTTCCAGAACTGCATTACCCACGTGATACCGATCGCGCCCCAAACGTATTGCCCCTCCGCTCCGATATTCCAGAATTTTAGACGGAAGGCAATACCGACTCCGAGTCCGCACATGAGCAGAGGTAAAGCCTCAACGATCGTGTACTGGAAGCGGCGGGCATTGCCGAATGCCCCATTGAACATAGCCTGATAGGCCTGTAGCGGATTCGACCGGGACGCAGCGAGGACTAGAGCTCCAAGGATGAGTGAAATGACAAACGATGCCAATGGAATGATCACCGCCATCTTTCGGGATTTGCTGTCTCTCTTTTCCAATGCGATTCTCATGCATCCCTCCTGGCTTCGGTGTGGCCGGCCATCATGAGTCCCAGCTCTTCGGTATTGGTCTCTTTCACATTTCTGATACCCATGATCCGTCCCTCGAACATGACCGCAATCTTATCTGCCACCATTTGCAGTTCATCAAGCTCTTCGGATATCAGGAGAATGGCATTCCCTTTGTCTCGTTGGAGAATCAGGTTCTGCCTGACCGCTTCGGTCGCTCCTACATCGAGGCCACGAGAGGGGTAGACGGCAATGAGCACACCACCACACGAGTCGATTTCACGTGCAAGGATAGTCTTCTGGATATTGCCACCCGAGAGGAATTTTACACAGGTATCCTGATCGGGGGTTTTGATGACGAATGCCTGAATGAGTTTATCCGCGAATGCACGAAGGAAGGATCGCTTAATGACCATACCTTTCGATATCTCCTTGGTCCGATACTTCTTCATGGCAAGGTTGTCTCCAACACTCATGTCACCCACGATTCCGTTCGCTCCTCGGTCTGCCGGGATATGGCTCACTCCAGCGCGTATGATCTGCAGTGGGGTGGCATTGGTCATGTTCCTGCCATCAATCTGGATGGTGCCCGCAGAGATCGGCACGAGGCCGGTGATCGCATCGGTCAACTGTGTCTGTCCGTTTCCAGCCACGCCGGCAATACCGACTATCTCACCCCGGTGCACCTCAAGTGAGACATCGTCGAGATAGGGACGGTTTCCGAGCGGATTCGACACCGTCACATGATCGATCTTGAGTTTTACTCCACCCGGATTGTAGGGGCATCGGTCAAGGCTGAACAGGACATCGCGACCGACCATCATATTCGCCAGATCCTTGGGAGTGACTGTAGTGGTGTCGCAGGTATTCACGGTCTTACCTCTCCTGAGCACCTGCACCTTGTGACTGAATTCGATCACTTCATCCATTTTGTGGGTGATAAAGATGGCCGACTTACCTTCACTGAGCATGATCTTGAGAATCTCGTTCAAGTCCCGAGACTCTCCAGGAGTGAGGACGGCGGTTGGTTCGTCGAGTATCAGAATATCGGCTCCTCTGTATACGAGTTTGAGGATCTCGACACGCTGCTGCTCGCCGACACTCAGGTTGTGAATGACGGCATTCGGGTCGACCTGCAGTCCGTACCGTTTTGACAGCTCTCGAATTCGGGATCTGATCTCATCCATATTCGGGACGAAGGAGAGCTCCTTGAGTCCGAGCACGATGTTCTCGGCAACCGTCATGTTTCCCACCAGCTTGAACTCCTGGTGAATCATCCCCACACCGAGTGCCATGGAGTCCTGCGGGCTATGGATTTCGGCCAGTTCTCCGCGGATATAGATTGATCCACTGTCGGGGCGGTAGAGACCTACCAGCATATTCATCAAAGTGCTCTTTCCTGCCCCGTTCTCACCGAGAAGAGCGAGCACCTGTCCGGGGTAGAGCTCCAAGGAGACATCGTCGTTAGCCAGTACGCCGGGAAAATGTTTCGTGATATGTTCCATACGTACTACTGGGGTCTGTTGTGTCTGTTGGTTCATTGTTTTCCCATCCAGGTCGGAATGCCACGAGGTTCGGTGGCACCCGTTCATCTGTTTGATTTCTCAAAAAAGGGCAGACCTGAGTCTGCCCTTCTGAGCGTCTGTGTCTGTGTTATTTGACCGACCCGATGACGCCTTCCACGAACCAGTCCATGGTCAGCATAGCTTCATCGGACATCTTCTCTCCGGCGTTCAGTCGAACTCGACCGGTGTTGTCTCTGAGTCTGCCCCAGAACACGTCCCATTCGCCGTTCTCGATCTTCTCATAGACGGCCATGACCTCTGCCTGGACATCGGCAGGAACGATCGGGCTGATCGGAGAGAGATCGACCATGCCATCATCGACTCCGCCCCAGTACGACTGTGTCTCCCAAGTTCCGTTGAGTGCACTCTCAATGGCTGGGATCATGTAGTTGTCCCAGTGCCAGATTGGAGAAACGAGCACATTGTCGTGACCGACGATCTTGCGGAAGTCGGCATTGTAACCGACTGCCCATTTGCCACGTTCGATAGCAGCCTTGGCTGGCTCGGTGGTATCCTGGTGCTGAGCGATCACGTCGATGCCCTGATCCAGCAGAGCAACTGCGCCCTGGCGTTCGAGTGAGGGGTCATACCAGGTGTTGGTCCATACGACGGTTACGGTTGCGTTCGGATTCACTGCGCGTGCGCCGAGAGCGAAAGCGTTGATTCCACGAACAACTTCTGGTGTATTGAAAGCACCGACATAACCGAGTTTTCCTGTCGGGCTCATCTCAGCTGCGATCATGCCAGAGAGGTAGCGCATCTGATACATACGACCGAAATAGTTCGACATGTTGTCGTTCGAGAGGTATCCCGAACAGTGCTCGAAATAGACATCGGGATTCTCTTTCGCTACCTGAAGCATATAGTCCTGATAGTTGTAGGAGTTTGCGAAGATGATCTTGCATCCGGCGTCGACCAATTGTTCCATGGCACGCATCGAAGAGTCGTTCTCAGGGACATTCTCCATGCGAATCACCTCGATCTTGTCGCCGAAATATGCTTCAGCGGCTTGAGTACCCTGATCGTGCATGTACGAGTAACCCATGTCTCCGGGGGAGCTGATATAGATGACTCCGACTTTGAATGGTTCATCTACTCCAGCCGCGGCTTCTCTTCCGCCCTGGGCGAAGACGAGCGTCGTGGACAAGAGCAAAAGTACCAGCAACACTGTTAGTTTCTTCATAGAAATCTCCTTCCTTTTGATTTCGCGTGGGACCCTCTGCCCCACACGAAAAGTGTATGCGATGGGATGGGTGCTGTCAAATAAAAAATGCAACAATCTGCAACTAGTTGGTGCGAGCTATCCCCCGGAGAGACAAGGAGTTCCCTCACACCGCCTCACTCGAATCCAATATATCACTCTGCAACGGATTCCCCGGGCGCTCTTGTGCATTCGCAAGTATAATTACGAGGTAAAATCATCGATTTCCCTGCGTTTCGCTCTAGGTTATCATCCGATATCCTATCGATGACAAACAAGAAAAGAGCTATAAGAAAGGTAGTGTTTTCACTGAACAGTTACAGGGTATTGTAATCCTGAACAACCTAGGAGTTACGCACCAAAGCGGGGCATCTGAATAACAAGTATCTATCAAACCAACATATAAGCAAGTGGAAAATTTCTGGCAACTCTAAAAAACATGGAGCTGACTGTGGTTTTCCCCTTGTTTTTTTCTCATTCTGTATTAAACTATACTTAATACAGGAGATGTCATGCCACAGCTGCCAGAATGGGTACTCAAATATAAAACAAAGGGAGTCTATGCCAGAAAGACAAAAGACGGCTATGCCTTGTACAAAGGTCACTCCGAGAGGGTGAAAGGTAAGAGTTACCCCGTATTCCGCTGTGATGAATACCTGGGTATCGTTACCCAGGAGAAGGGGCTTGTTCCATCCTCACCCCCGGTCAAACCTGGGATCAAGGTACTGCGATACGGACTTGCCCGTATCATTGAGTCATCCTGTGCGTCGCTGAGAAAGAACCCTCAGCGCCTCGGCTTTGATGGAGAGCTGCTGTTTGTCAGGGCAGTACTTTCCCTGGAAGGCAGAGAACATAGGAAGGGGTATGAAACAAGCTATCTCTCACTCATGTTCCCTTCGCTCGATCTCGAACGGCACCTGAACGCCAAAGAGCAATCACAGCTGACAACCATGAAAACTCAGATGGTTTCAAAACTCCGGGAGCGTTTTGGACAAGATGCCGATGAGCTGCTTGCGTTGAGCACAGACTTGTATGCCGTATTCGTAAACGAGAATTGGCACCTCTCATACACAGATGAACGACTTGCTACTCTTGCAACGAAACATGCTGTACTACTCGACCTTGGAGGAAAACGAAGATGAACTTTGTAACGTTGCGTATGCAGATCAGAGAATTTCAGGGCAGCAAAACCATCACCATCAAGGAGGCCGGCACAGAAAAACGGGTGTACATACTCCGCAAGATTCTCAGTATCTTCGACACGATTCCAGATGAGAGGATACAGGGACGAGTGGTCTACCCATTGAATGAGGTTATTCTGATGCTGTTTCTCGCAACACTCGCAGGTGCCGAGAGCTGCCTTGCGACCCAGGATTTCTGGATGGCCAATGCAAAGCTCTACAAACGGCTGTTCAGAAAGGAGAGCATACCCTCTCACGATACGTTCAGACGGATTCTTGCTGTTATCAGACATGATCTGCTCAATGCTCTTCTCACCGAGGTGCTCCTTACATCAGATAAGTCAATCAGAAAGGCTCTGGATCTTCCTTCTTCCCAGAAGACAATTCTTTCGGTCGATGGGAAACAACTGAGAAGAACCGGACGTAAGGCCGGTACGGAGGAAGAGATCAAGGACCTTCAGATTCTCAACATCTACAACCAGGACTCCATGACCTGTCTGTATTCTGAAGCGATAGAATCGAAGACGAACGAGATTCCTCATGCCCAGAGATTACTCTCTGCTATGAATCTCAAGGATTCGGTGGTCACCTTTGATGCCATGCATATGCAGATCAAGACCATAGAGATCATCACTGAGGCTAAAGGTGATTATCTGGGAGGGTTGAAGGGAAATCAGGGACATGCATCAGATTTTGCAAAGGACCTGTTTACACAGGAGAATATGGAGAAACTCAAACAGGTAGAGGGCTGTTATCACGAAACCCGTGAGATCAGTCACAACCAACTGGAACAACGATCCTTCTATCTGTTTCCTCTGACCACCAGTCAGAAGAAGGGATTGTTCTCTCAGTGGAACAAGGCCTATGCACTGGTGTGTATGGACAAACTGATGATTCATAACATCACAGGAAAAGAGAAGCGGGAGACTCGTTATTATCTGACCAGCCTCAAGGATGTGAACGATGCAGCGCATTGTGTTCGAGCTCACTGGAATATTGAGAATGGGCTTCATTGGAATCTTGATACAGTATTTCATGAAGACAATCTTGCACTGAGTGACAGGAATGCTGCGTTGAATCAGAGTATCCTCAACAAGGCATGTCTCTCACTTCTTTCCAAGTTGAGTGATCTCAAGGGTGGAACGCAGAAGATCAGCAAAGGTCGATTGAGGAAGATGTTTGGCTGGAACTTCAATGATTCGATGTCTGAAGCACTCTCCCTGATGGATCCCTTCACCTTTGCAAGAGCGGTTCAGATTCAGCCGAGAAAATCGAGGAAACCGAGAAAGTAGCTTAGGTTCTTACACAGCTAGAGATACTCCAGAACCAGTCTCATCCCTTCATTGAGACTGGTTCCTTATGCATTCAACCTCACTTGCAGAGCCTCTTGTTCCTGGTTATCCGGTCTTTCCATGCCAATACATCCCCTTCTTTTTCCATTCATACCTATAGCATCCTGTCAATAAGAGTTTAGTACGTATGTCCTATGAACAACCACAGTAGAGAAGGTTGAGCTTTACTCACATGCGAATGCGTGATACTATTCGTTCCGTTGTAAAAACCGCAAAAGGGAAGGTGCTATGAGGTTTCGCAGAAGGTTTTTGATCGCCGTTGTACTCGTTCTGAGTGCCCTGTGGTTGGTTCCGGCGGCAGAGAATGCCGTCATCGTTCGCTCCCCCTATTATGGAACGGTACCTGAGGTGAATCAGGAGGCTGCGGTTCCAGGAACATATCTGGATCAGTTGGGCATGAGCCAGGTGGAAGTGGAGACCGGCGCCGATCTGCAGCAACGGAGAGTGCTGGAGGCAATCTCGAACCATACATACCCGGTCACCCCGGGCGATACCATTCGACTCTCCTACACGGAGGGGCGGGAGAGACAGGAGCTCATCTTACAGGTGGATAGTTCCTATAAAGTGATGATCCCCACCATAGGAACTGTGGAAGGAAAGGGGAAGACCTTCGTTGCCTTCTCCCGTGATATCGAACGCCTTGTAGAAACGTATCTCCCATTCAGCCTTCCTCGAGTGGTGCTCACCGGAACCGGTGTGTTCACCGTCACTGTCCGTGGTGAGGTCTCCTCGACACGTGAAGTCTCCGCTTGGGGGCTGACACGTCTCTCGGCAGTGGTCGGGGCGGCCACCCGTTATGCATCGACGCGACAAGTGCGCGTTACCAGAGCCGATGGCACCAGTAGATCGTACGATCTCTATGCAGCCTTGCGCGAAGGTGACCTCGACCAGAATCCTCTCGTCCGTGCAGGCGATGTGATCACTATCCCGCAAGCATCTAGAATCATCACACTCTCGGGTGAGGTGGCACGTCCCGGTACCTTCCAGCCTTTGGAGCAGGAGGGGCTAGTAGAGATCCTCAATCGGTATGGAAGCGGTGTCCTGCCCAGTGGAGACGCTCAGGCAGTGCTCGTGCGTCGGTACGGCGTATCGGAAGAGGCAAACGTCGATGTGCTTCGCGTATCTCGGGACGACTTCTCTTCGTTCTCCTTGAGACATCTCGACTCGATCTTCGTGAGTCCCATCGCCCCCCTCTCCCGTGCGGTCACGTTGGAAGGGGCTGTGAACATGGGAGAGACCCAGGTCCAATCCAGTGCCCTCAGTTCATCGGGAAGAGTCTATTACCAGTTCTTTCCGGGAGAGACGATTCTCGAGCTCATGCAGAACATCGCCCACCGATTCAGTGCTGTGAGCGACCTTGCTGAGACGTACCTTCTGAGAAATGACCAGCTTATTCCGGTCAATGTGCAGGCAATCCTCATGGGAGGTGCCGAGTCGGCAGCGAAGATGGAGTTGCAAGAGGGTGATCGATTCGTGATTCCGTTCAATCAGCTCTTCGTGAATGTGACCGGTGGTGTGCTCAGACCTGGAACCTTTCCCTATATTCCGGACAAGACTGCATCCTATTATATCAATCTTGCAGGAGGGTTCGACCCGGCGAAGAATAGAAATGGTGCATTCACTGTAATAGACAAGACGGGCAGAGAACTGGCAGAGCATGCCGTAGTGCCCCCGGAGGCAGTGGTGACTGCCAAGCTTAACACCTTCCAGGCTGTGAACGGTATGAATCTCGCCACGACCGTTACCATCGTTGGACTCGTAGCCACCATTCTCAGCATTGTAGCCAACATAGTCACATTCCCGAATTGACCGGAACCAGAGAGGAGAGATACGCGTGGACACCATGAACATCACACAGCAAATGCCTGATGACGACATGCAGGAGGGGATGAGCATCAAGGAGCTTCTCCATATCCTGAAGGTTCGACTCCATTGGATCATTATCACCTTTATTCTGGTTATGGGTGCGGCAATCGGATATCTACAGTATGTGACCCCCATGTACGAATCGGAGGTCACCATGCTCGTCGAGTCGCTGCAAAGTGGTAGCAGCTTCGAGAATCTCATGTTCGGACAGAGTACTTCGAAGATATCGACCGAGGTCGAACTTGCTCTGAGTAGAGCGAACATCGAGAGCACGTTGGACAAACTCGATCTCTCCCAGTACCAAGATATCGACGGCCGTTTCTACACCGAACGGGCAGTTCGAGGAGATGTCTCGAAACGGACCTCGGTATCGACTGTGAAGGATACCAATATAGTCCGTATCACGGTGACCGATCAGAATGCCTACTTTGCTCGAGACTTCGCCAATGCCCTGGTCGAGAGCTACAACGAGATGCTCGGTTCTATCTCCCGTACGACCAAGACCATACAGAAGGATTTCATCGAATCGCAACTTCCGGTCAATGAGCAACAGCTCAGAGATGCAGCCGATGCGCTGGGAACGTTCCGCGAGGAGAGTAACTATATTCAGCTTTCGGACAAGAGCAAGCTCCTCTCTGAGAAGATCGCCTATTTCCAGTTGCGGAAGGAGCCGCTCGCTCTCCAGTTGCAGGAGTCTCACCTGCTCATGGCCAATCATCTGGAGGTGCTAGCATCGTATGCGATCGAGGTTCCAGCCTACGAGGAAGTTTTGGTGGATGTCGACGTTGAATCGATTCTCGAAGCCTATATCGAACGGAGTCGCGAACTGGTCATGTACGAAGCTATTCAGGAGGGTATTCCCGAGAACTCCGACCGACTCTTCGTCCTGCAAGGAGCGCTGGGGAGAAATTCCAAGTCTCTGCTGGATAGGATCACACTCCTCGTTGCTCCGAGAGGTCTCAGTAACGATCCTTTTGTCGTGTTATCTGCTCAGGAGTTGGCCAAAGCATACCATCAGAAGGCTATCACCGAGGCGCAGATAGCGGTCTTGAGTTCGATCGAGGAGACCTATACAGCTGAACTCTCCCAACTGCCCACACTCGAGCGGCAACTACTCGATCTGCAACGTGATGTCGAAGTCTATGAGAGGCTACGCATACGGTTGATGGAGCTGCTTGAAGAGGTGAAGATCGCGGAGGCTTCGGTCGCTGGAAATGTGAAGACCATCGACGAGGCCATTGTCCGGGAGAACTCGCACGGAGAGCCTATCCCGGTGAGCCCGAACAAGATGCTCATTCTCGCCGTGGCAGTCCTTCTCGGTGGTGCTCTGGGTATTCTGCTCGCACTCATGATAGAGATGCTCGATGTCACGATCAAAGATGAAGCGATCCTGAAGAAACTATCGGGACCGAACCGACCCATGCTCGGGTGGATTCCCCTAATGAATTTCGATCGAAAACTCGACATACCCTCGCTGGTGGTCTACAACGATCCTCTGTCGTTCGAATCGGAACGGTATAAGCTCATAGGGAACAATATCTCGATTGGGACGCTGCGAAGCCATGAGAGGATCTTCAGCATCACCAGCCCCGGTATGGGAGAGGGGAAGACGAGTGCCACAGCGAACATTGCCACCAGTTTGGCGATGAATGGTCTGAAGGTACTGCTTGTCGACGGCGACTTGCGTCTTCCTCAGGTGGAGACCTTCTTCAACATACAGAAGTCCCCCAAAGGCTTGGTCGATGTCATAACTACTGGTATACCCGTGGAGGAGGTGATCGTTCAGCCACTACCAGATATCTCCACTCTCCACGTGCTCCCTCCAGGATTCTCTCCACCGCTACCTTCGGCAATCTTCAACTCGAACGAGTATAGTGAGTTGTTGAATCAGCTTCTCGGAATCTATGACTATATCCTCATCGATACACCTCCACTCATTTTCGCTTCAGAACTCATGTCCATTGCGAAGCATGTCGATGGTATTGCGATCAATATTCGTGCTGGTGTCTCGACCAAGGGCGGGTTCCGAGAGTTGCTGGACAATCTCGAACTAGCTGGTGCCAATGTATTGGGAATCATATTCAATGGTGTAATCGAATCGAAGATGGGAGGACACTATTCCAATGGACGCTACTACTCCTATCAGGGTTCGGGGTACGCAAAACGGTACTACAGTGCTCGATACAACACGGGAAAGGACGGCAAACCGGCGACCCAGTCGACCAAGGTGAGACATGGGTATCGGACAAACTTCCTTCGTGATCTGAAACGGAGAGAGAAGGATAGGAACACTGGAACCATCACGCCGATTCACCCATTCATCGAAAAGGCGACTCCATTCAGCAGTGATCAGGATGCTGACAAACAGAATGGAACCAAGGCGACGACCCCGCGGAACTCGTATGCTGCCGATCCGCTTGCAGCGATAGAAGCGGATCCGAAGGCCCAGGGTAAGAGTGAGGAGTAGACAGAACAGGATGCATCTGATATGTTTTTCTAAAGATGCGAAAGGGGGCCGATATGGGTAAGCAGAGAGAGGATCGATGCATAACAGACCTTGGCCCTCGTGTCGCTCGTGAGCAATCCCGTTTCCAGGTACCGGTATTTTACCGGTATTTTTTTTTGTGCTGAGCTTGCCG